>Ga0208462_1000130_pt1 | contig 102333 bp, 106 predicted proteins | sample AD_SCU001_MetaG_FD_184452 | JGI IMG/M metagenome (GOLD analysis project Ga0208462, IMG submission 184452) | Active sludge microbial communities of municipal wastewater-treating anaerobic digesters from China - AD_SCU001_MetaG (SPAdes) (version 2) | ecosystem: Engineered > Bioreactor >...
ACACTACCACAATGGGCATGCCCCAGATGCATGACGGCATCCGGCGCTGGATGGAGACCGGAACCCTCCGGCGATTCATCACCCGCCTCCTTGATCGGGGATATCGGGTCTACGTCACCGCCGATCACGGGAACGTCTGCGCCTGCGGCATCGGCGTCCCGCGGCAGGGCGACCTCGTCGAAGAGATCAGTCTCCGGGCCCGCATCTACCACCACGCACCGTTTGCAGAGGAGGCACGTGCGGCATTTCCAAAAGATTCCTGTGTGTGGCCGCCACAGTACCTTGGTACAGGCCATGTAGTCCTGCTTGCCGGCGGGCTCTCGGCGTTCTCTCCCCCCAGCACCGAGGTCCTCTCGCACGGCAGCATTGCGCTGGAAGAGGTCTTTGTCCCCTTCATCCAGATCAGGAGCAAACAACAATGTCACAGATGATTGGATTTGACCGGTCCCTCAGGCTGGACTGGCTCGACGCCGCCGCCGGCGTCTCCAGGGAAACCGGGGATATCGAGCAGATCCGAAACTACCTTCATGCCTACCTTGCAGAGAGTTATCCCCACTACACAGCGCGACGAAAGACCATCACCGTGTTGACGCGGGTGTGGGCCCGCATCCCGGATTCGGATCGCCCCGCAAGAGACAGGGCCTTCGTGCTGCTGCCGACACTGAACCAGGACGACCGGATCTGGCTCCATTGGGGCATGTGTCTCCTGGCGTACCCCTTTTTCCGTGATGTGGTGCGGACGGTGGGTCACTCTCTCCGGTATTATGGCAGTTTTTCAAAACAGGAAGTTATCCAGCGGATGAGCGAAACCTGGGGAGAGAGGGCCACCATGCCAAGAGCGGTACAGCGGGTGGTCGAATCTCTGAACAATTGGGGCGTTATTACCGGATGTGAACAGAAGGGCAGGTATCGGTGTGCTGTGCCTCTCTCTACATCGAACAAGGACGTGGAGATCTGGCTGCTGAAGGCGGCGCTGTGTGCAACCCCCCATGATTCTTTTCCCGTGGACCGGATCCATACGATTCCTGAGCTCTTTCCGTTCTCATGCTCCCTCTCAATCCCGGATATTTTGAGATCCCGTGAGTTTGAAGTATCGCAAATGGGAAATAACCGATTTGCTCTTCGATGCTCTGAGAGAAAAGGGGCAGATTAAAACCATTTTTGGTTCGTTGAAATCCATGTTACGGATCTTCATGCTTCTCTCCATCACGGCGCAGGCGCCCGCGATATACGATCCGGATTGTACGTAGACGCTCAATGACCAGAGTAAACTTGTATCCAAAGGAAAACTCGTCAGTTTAGACCCCCTCAAACCGGCAGATCACGCTCCTTCCGGTCGTGGCGTCTGCCTGATCCTCTCTTCCAGTCCGGGGCCTCTGACGACCACGACCGGCTCGAACCTCGCCGGTCATCGTCTGCCGGGAAGTGCTCGTCGCTCCGTGCTCCCGCACAGAGGGATGGCGCAGGGCCGCCGCTCAACCAGACCACACCGTCCGGCCCGCGGGACAGACGGGTACCCCCGGCCTCAGACCCATCATAACCGCCGGCACCCCCCTCACTCACACACCTCCCGTACCTTCTCCGGCTCATAGCGCAACGCAACCTCGCTCGTCCTCCCGCCGGCCTGCACCCGGATCAGGTCGACCAATCGCAGAGAGTCAAGCTTCCGCAGTTGCCGGGAGAAGATCGTGTAGCCGACCTTCGGCGTCTCCTCTACCCGGCCGTAGATCGCGCCGGAGACGAGCGGTCCTGATTGCTCCTGCGACAGCTCCGCGATCCGCCGGAGCAGCCGTCGCTCATCTGCGGAGAGTGCCCGGATGGTGCAGGCGAGGTGAACATGCTTTGACTGCTCATAGGCGGCTGTGATATCCTCCTCGACAACTTCAGTGCGGGCGGCACACTCCGCGTTCAACACCGCCCGCTTCACGAGGTCCAGCCCCACCCGCACGTCGCCCGACTCCATCGTCTGCTCGACGATGCAATCAAGCATCGGTCCCGAGATTACCCCTGGATAAAGCCCGATCCGGATCCGGTCCCGGAGGATGCCCCGGATCTCGTCGGCGTCATAGGGCGGGAAGTAGATATCCGACGGGCGGAACGGCGAGATAACCCACCTGTTCAGTTCTGTGACGAGATCGAGGTCCATGTCGCTCACCGTCGCAAAGACCGCGGCCCGGGCGCCGGGATAATCCTGGTGCAGCCGGAGCAGGGAGTTGACGACGTCCCCGAGCGTGTTGTTGTAGTGGAGCAGGTTCGCATCGTCCAGGCAGACGATCAGGCTTCGTTCCTGCTGCTGCAGGGCGCCGCCGATCGCGTCCATCACCGACTTGATCGAGACCCCGGTCCGGGCCGGGGCGTGCCCGAAGATCGCGGCATAGATCCGGGAGTAGACCATATACTTCGTCCGGTCGTTCTGGCAGTTGACATAAACCGGCAGGATCTTCTTTGTGGTCTGTTCGAGCTCGGCAAAGATCCGGAGCACGCTGGTCGTCTTCCCGGTCCCGGGCAGACCCCTGCAGATGGCGGAGAGCGCCCGCCCGCCTTCGAGCGCGGGGCGGACCTGGTAGGCAAGGTCATCGAGCTGACTTTCGCGGTAGTTGAAGAACTCTGGAACATAGTCGATCTCGAAGGCGTCGATGTTCCGAAAGAGCGTCTGGTGGGACATGAGGAGCCGTTTTCTCATACAGGGATCGTCGGAGCGTGGCTATTTAAGCACGAGCCGTGCGCATGGTGAAAGTGAAAGCGGTATCGTTCCAGGAGCCCTCTGCGCCCATACTGCCTTTGCTGCGCCCGGCAGAGGGCACTGTACGCGAGCGTTCAGCGTGGCCGCTCAGCCGCCGAGCACCCGCACAATCACCGCCACCACCCCGCCGACGACCCCCCCGGCCCCGGCGCCGAGCGTCGAAACCCTCCGCTCCTCGCCTGCCTTCTCCGCTCGCCAGCCCTCCAGCGCTCGAATCCGACTCTCAAACGCCTCGTCCTGCGCCTCCATCCGCTGGAGCGCCCGGCAGATCCACTTCACATCCCGGTTCGTCTCGTAGACGAGCTCCCGGGTGGTCTTTTCCCCGGTCATTCCCATAACCCTCCTGGAGGACTATAGGAGGTCGATGACAAAAAGCCTGACCGTAAGGATTATATTCGAGAATCGGAGCCCAATTCAGGCTCCCCGATAAAGTCAGACTGATATCCTCCCGCGCCAACCTTATGATCGTCTGTCATATTCCCGGGAAGCCTGGCAGGCAGGAGAACAAACCCATGGCAGACTTCGTGCAGAAGACCATAAACAAATCGGCGGTCCGGGAACTCACGACCCCGATCGCCAGCGTAACGGCGTTTGACAGCCTCATCGAGATGGTCATCGATGACAACCCCTTCGAGTGCGCCGGCTACATCAACCGCGACGGCGTCACGGTCGCGCCGGTCGTCCGGAACCGCGAGCACTACACCGGCAAGGTGAACTTCATCGATGAGCAGACCGGCAAACGGCTTGGGACCGTCTCGCTCCAGTCCCCCTCGATCGCCGCCTTCGATGCGAACATCGCGGAGGTCCTCGCGAACACCCCCCTCGCAACCGCGATGGGCGGCGTGGCCGAGCGCAACTTCGGCGGCGAGAGTTACTACTGCCAGCTCAGGTGCCACGACCCCTCGGGCGACGACTACTACGTCACCTTCACCCGGAAGACCGTCCGGATCTCGTCCTACCAGGACGACGCCATCCGCGACGCCGTCGAGACCTGGGCCGACGCGGTGCCCGCGCTGCGGTGAGAGGGGTCTCTCCCTCTTTCCTTTCAGAGGCTGAGGAAGGTATCTTGCAAGAGTAGAGGGGCTATTCTCCCCCAACTTCCCGATACCTTCTGATAGCCGATCATTGAACGTTAAAGCATCATTCGCGTGATGTGCTCTCCTACGACAATTGGGGCAAAGAGAAGTACCGGCTCATCCTCAGGCGCGCCGGGGCGGAGGCGTAACCGATACCTGAGACGATCATCCATGTGAAATACACGCCGTAGTGGGCGGCACCAGACGGGAGGGGTACTTGACGGACTGTATTCGGAGCGCCTACCCCTGGAGGTTAACGTCGACCATATTGCCTGCAATCTGCATATATCCCGGATATCTGCCGGCATTCCTCACTTGATGGGTACCTGATCCGTTCGTCCCGGTCGGGGGAGGGTATCTCCGGGAGTAAAGATCAGAATGTTCGGGACTGAGGGAGAACTCTGCATCGCGGATGGGGTATAGGCAACGCAGGATCATGATGCGTAACAACTTCCGGCGAGCGTCTTTCTGAGGCCGGGTTCTACTCATCTTCGCTCAGGAGAACCTGCACCTCGCCAGAGAGAACCGGCAGATACCTCTCGACGACACCCCAGACAACCTCATCGGATACACTTGCATACCCATGAATCAGGCGATTCCTGAAGGCAATGATCAGAGGGGCATCAGAGATCTTCTCTCTGATGCCCGGCTCCCGCTGCAACAGCTGGTTAAGCGCTTCACCGATGATCTCAAACTGCCGCTCCACCGCGGACCGGAGCATGGGGTTGGCGTGATACTCCTCGTAAGTTCTGCCGGCGGTGAACTGCGCGATATAGTCTGCAGCCTCTGCAATATCATAGAGATATTTCCTGCCCTCACGCGACGGCATAGATCTCCCTGCAGGTCTCTTCCACGGATTCCAAAAAGATCGGGTTTCTGATCGCTGATCGCTCCACGAGGTCGATCTTACGGCAAAAGAGCCGGGTCAGGTCTTCGATGAGGCCAAAGTACGCCTCCGCATGTTCAACCGGAGCCATCGGTTCGAACTCGACGACAAAATCGATGTCGCTTCTCTCCGGGTCGAACCGGTCGCTCGTTGCCGAGCCAAATACCCCGAGCCTCCTTACACGGCGGCGTGCAGCAATGTGGGCGATCTCGGAGATCTTCTTGCGGATGACTGCGTGCATCTGACTCCCCCTATGATGGTATTATCGTCCGGGAAGCATTATCTCTTTCGGATGAGCGCGATACATCTCCTGCACCAACCGGCCATAGCGCCCGGCAGGCTCCCCCTTCCGGCCGGAGGCACCCGGGCGAAAGCCTCGCGCTGAACGCAACCCCGTATCGTATCAGCCCGGCGACCGCACTGCTACCTATCCCGGATGCGCCGCAGTGCCATCAGGGGGGCAAGATCCTGCATACCCCGGCTCACGCCGCACACAGCGCCCCGGGCGCCTCGGCCGCCGGCATTCTCTTCTTCGTATCGGCGGGTATGCACCTCGGCCCTCCCGGATGTGGAGACGGCGATCCGGCCCACGCACAACTGACTTCCTCCATAGTGCACCCATGGAGTGCCAGGCTTCTCATACGCCGCAGAAGTGGAGGAACATCACCTCCACAGCCCCTCCCGCAGAGATCTGGGCGGATCTCCAGCCTCACATAATGTATCCAGATGTTCGGAGCTCCCCCGGCAAATGTTCGGAGCTCAGGACCCTCGGTGGCCGATAGTCAGGAGAACAGAACGATGAAGAAACCCGAACGATTCGTCCCGGTCGGGGGAAGGTATCTCCGGGAGTAAGTCTCATGCTCATCGGGCATGCAGATCACAAACGTCGTCGCTTCCGGCGACCTCCACCAGCCGGTCCCGTTCCCCCGGTTGCCGGAACTCCCCGACACAGCCTGCAGGTATGATCCCGAAATCTACCACGGCGCATACATCCTCCTCTCCCGGGGGAAGGCCACCATATACCGGAGCGGAAAATACATCATCTACGGCCTCGCATCCCCCGACGACCTCGCCCCCGCCTATAAGGAGTTCCTTGCCATCCTCTCGCCCATCATCGAACCGGCGCTCGCATCGCCGCCGGCGATCAGAAACATCGTCGGGATGGATGATCTCCGGATCACGATCCCGCTGTCACGGCTCGTCGTCGCTCTCCGGATGGAGCACGTCGAGTACGAACCCGAACAGTTCCCGGGCCTGATCTACCGCGGGGATAACGGGACTGCCCTCATATTCTCATCGGGGAAGGTGATCCTTGCCGGGTTTAAAGACCCGGGGACGATGGCAGAGTTTGCGTCCGGTCTGAAGGAGAAGATCGCGGGGGTCGTGTGACCCGTCACCTGAAGCCCAATTGCCCCGGTATGGAAGATCAGAAGGTATCGTACCTGCCCCGGTCACAACCGGCACCTGGGGAAAAGCGTTATCCTGATGGGCGGGTAACAGGGGTATGATACGGCATGCTTACGGCTGACGGCATCCTCGGGACGCTTGCGGAGCACCGGGAACGGATCAGGAGCCTTGGCGTCCGGCGGATCGGGGTCTTTGGGTCGTTTGCCCGCGGTGAGGAGCGCGAGGAGAGCGATATCGATATTCTCATCGAGTTCGAGGAAGGAGGGCGCTCCTTTGACACCTACATGGACCTCAAGTTCTTCCTCGAAGACCTCTTCGGGAGGAGAGTCGACCTCGTCGACCGCGATGCCATAAAACCGGCCCTCGCACCACATATCCTCGGGAGTGTCCGGTATGCCCCGGGAATATAAACTCTATCTCCGCGATATCCTGGAGGCTATCGGGAGAATCGACCGATACACCCGGGGAATGGACTACGAGGCGTTCCTCGCAAACGACCTGGTGCAGGATGGCGTGATCCGGAACCTCATGGTCATCGGCGAGGCCGTGAAACTCATCCCCGAACCACTGAAATGCAAACATCCCGATATCTCCTGGAGGAAGATTGCAGGGATGCGCGACATCCTCATTCACGCATACTTCGGGGTCCATAATGAGATCGTGTGGGATTGTCATCCGGAACAAGATCCCGGAACTCCAGGCGGCGGTCAGGCAGATGCTCGACAGCGAAACAGCCCGATAAACCCTCCTCGGTGGTTCGGGGTCCAAAAACATTTATCCTGCCGTTCGAGCCCTCATCCTGGGAGGGGGTGATCGCCCGTTCATGCCGGGAGCCATGAGCCCGTACACTGCCGATGCAATCTACCGTGACGCCGTGGTGATCTATGACGCCGGAGGGCCTTGCGTAGCTCCACTGGATCCTTGGTGCCATAACGAGCATCGAGGAGTTCTCCGGAGGCATCGGATCGGTGGAAGATCTCCAGAACCGTTTCACAAGAGCCATATCGCTCTGGATATAATCCCTTGTTCTGATGGACCCCCTGTATGCAGCGCTTGAACACTATTAGGGCTACTCCTCGTTCCTCCCCTCCCAGGAAGAGGTCATCCACGATATCCTCCAGAAGAGAGACGTCCTCGCGGTCCTTGCGACTGGAGGGGGCAAATCCCTCTGCTACCAGCTCCCCGCTCTCGTGACGGGCGGGCTGACCGTCGTCGTCTCGCCCCTGATCTCCCTGATGAAGGATCAGGTCGACACGCTCGTGACCCAGGGGGTCCCTGCGGTCACCCTGAACAGTTCGCTTTCCTACGACGCGATGGTCCGGATCCTCGTGGACCTCGGGGCAGGGAGGCTCCGTCTACTCTACGTCTCGCCGGAGAGGGTGGTCCAGCCCCGGTTCCTCGCCATCCTCCGCGAGCTCGACGTGACGCTCGTTGCCGTCGATGAGGCGCACTGCATCTCCGAGTGGGGCCACCAATTCCGGCCGGAGTACCGCCAGTTGAGCGTCTTAAAGGAGATGTTCCCGGGGGTCCCCATGATCGCCCTGACGGCGACCGCGATCCCCGAAGTCCGGCAGGACATCATAAAGCAGCTCAACCTTGCGGACCCCTCGGTCTACGTCGGGAGTTTCAATCGCGAGAACCTCCAGTACATCGTCACCGGCAAGAAGGATGCGTACCCTCAACTCATCGATTACCTGAGGAACAACCCGGGCCGGTCAGGGATCATCTACTTCTCAAACAAGAAGCGGACGGAAGAGATCGCGGAGCGGCTGCGGAATGACGGGATCCGCGCTCTGCCCTACCACGCAGACCTGCCGGACAACTTCCGCCACCGGGTGCAGGAGCAGTTCGTCAGGGACGAGATCGACGTGGTCTGCGCAACCAACGCCTTCGGCATGGGCATCGACAAGCCCGACGTCCGGTTTGTGATCCACTACGACATGCCAAAGAGCCTGGAAGCGTATGCGCAGGAGACCGGGCGTGCGGGCCGCGACGGCGAAGAAAGCGACTGCATCCTCTTCTACGGTCCGGGGGACCGGCAGAGGTGTATGGCCGCCCTGGAGAAGTATTACGGGGAGCGTCCAGAGCACCGTGCGCTCGCCGTGCGGAAACTCAACGATATGATAGCCTTCTGCGAGACCACCCGGTGCCGCCGGCAGCACCTGCTCAGGTACTTCGGCGAGACCTTCACCGCGGTGCCGTGCCGGGGCTGCGATATCTGCATGCTACCGGGCGAGCTCATCGACGGGCGGGAGATCGCCGCAAAGATCGTGAACTGCATCTCCGAGCTTCCGGGAAAATTTGGCGTAACGCACATCGCAGATGTTCTCACCGGCTCAAAAAGCAGCAAAGTTCTGGCGAGAGGCCACCAGGATCTGCCGTCATACACCTCTGGGAGCGAGTATTCGAGCAAACAATGGTCTTCTTTCATACGGCAACTCATAGCGAACGGCTACCTGGATCAGAGTTCCGATCAGTATCCGGTCGTCACCACAAACGAGCGGAGCGGCGCCGTCCTCTCCGGTGGTGAGAGCGTGCGGCTCACGAGACCGGAGGGCCGCCAGACCCGCGGCAGGAGGGAAGGCCTGGATGAGAGGCCCTTTGACGCTGCACTCTTTGAGGAACTGCGAATCGTCCGGAAGAGATTTGCAGATGAGATGAGTATCCCGCCCTACGCGGTATTCCACGATAGGACCTTAAAGGAGATGGCCCGCCGGTACCCGCAGACGCTTGATGAGTTTTCAGCCATTCCCGGCGTGGGGGATGCGAAGCTGCAGAAGTTCGGCGAGGCCTTCGTCTCGACGATCTGCTGTTACCGGGACCGGCAGTACACCGACGATGAGCAGGGCATGACCCCGGACGCTGGTGGCGCAACGGTAATTTCCAGTGGCGATTCCGGCTGCCCGGCGGCGCCTGGGGGGGCTGCGGATCCCGACGAGATCCCCGACGACGCCCTCCTCAAAGAGGCCTATGCCCTGCAGGAGTATATTCGGGAGTTGCGCGCGGAGCTCCGTGAGGCCGAAGAGTTCCATAAGTTGCTGCTTGCGAGGGCGCGCACGCTGGGTATCCAGGAGAACGAGACCTACGCCATAACAACGCAGGTCAGCCGGCGGCGCCACATCGTCACGGAACGGTTTTACGAGCGGTACCCGGATGTCTTCGTCAGGATCGCGAAGGTCACCATCAGTGCCGCCGAAGAGGCGGTCGGGAAGGAGGCTCTGGAAGGGTGTGTCGAATATGAGGAGTCGGAGAGGGTCAGCGTCAGGAGTAAGGCTCCGTAGGGGCACGGCCTCCTCCGGCCCCTGATGGGCCGGGAGCGTGAGGCGGGCATCATGGGAACCATCTACCCAGGATGATGACGGTGATCAGACCATGGCCGTAGGAGCACCATCGATCGGTACATAGTGTTCACCAACGCCGCGGACGTGAAGTGAGGAGAAACTCAGTCCCCTTCACCTCCCCACCCCCGAACCAGGAATCAGCCCGCTCACGCACGCGATATGCTCCCCGGCCTTCGTGATCCGGATCGAGAAGTTCCGGCCCTGCCACCGCCGCTCCACGTAGCCCTGCTCCTCGAGCTCCTTGAGGTAGCCGCGGTTCGTCCGGTTCAGGAGCGCCCGTTTCTTCCCGGCCCGCAGATACGCGTCCCGTTCGGCCGTGTGCAGCCTCTCGTAGCCGTGGACGCTGGCGTCGTGGAAGAACCCGATGATCTCCTCGCTCGTCATCCCGCCGGCCCCGGCCTCCTGGCGCCGGAAGAGCTCGACGAGGAGCCGGACGTTCTCGGGCCGCGGCATCATGACCCGGAAGTGCTGGAAGACCTCGGTCCTGACGTCCTCGACGATCGAGAGGCCGTGCTCGCACTCCTCGCCGTCCGCCGTCGCGTAGCGGTCGGCGCTGACGTAGTAGAGCACGGCCTCATGGACCATCGCGGCGAGCGTCACCGCGACCGAGGTCTTGCGCCCGCAGGAGGACATGTTGACGTAGACGGCGTTGCCCGCCTCCTTCTCCGTGCGGATCAGGCACGAGACGACTCTCAGGACATCGAGGATGTCAAACATCGCGACCGGGACGAACGTCACGGCGATCCCGAGCTCCTGCAGCCGCTCCGTCACCCGGCCGACGAAGTAGTGCTGTTTTTTGACCATCCCGGCGTCGAGGCCGGCGTCCGGCGGGACCGCGAGGATGTAGGCCCGGTCGGCCTTGTTCTTCGTGAACGGCGCCACCGCCCGGTCGATCTCGTGGCCGAGGGGGATGATGTGGACGACGTCGCGCAGGCCCCCCAGCAGCCCCCGGTCGTTCTCGTTGGTCATACTCATCACAATATTCACTGAATACACGTGAAGTTGTTAATGTTTCGATCCGGCACACGCTCTCCTGTAACAGGAGGTATCAAACTATGAGAACCAACCTTCAGGGACTTGCCGGGCGGCGGGTCACACTGACCGCCGTCTTCTGGCAGTACGGAACCTACAGGGGCAACGGATGCTCCGGGAAGTCCATCCTGCTCAGGCAGGTCCGCGACCTCTCCGGCCGGCTGCTTGCCGACCACGCCTGGATCAACTACACCGCCGGGTTCGACGCGGCCGGAGAGTTCCACCGCGGCGATACCGTCCGGTTCACCGCCACGGTCGACGAGTACGTCAAGGGCTACCGGGGGGCAAAGATCGACGACCGGCTGGCGCGGCCGCCGGCGGTCGACTACCGCCTGAAATTTCCCCGCCGGGTAGAGAAGATCGGCAGGATCGATCCGGGTGCGCGCCCGGTGCGGGGGTGAGGAGGATGGAGAAGCACCGGCAGGAAGAGGTCGACCGGCTGAGCGCCGATCTCGACTTCCCGGCCCTCTACCGGGGATACACGTGGAAGAACGACACCTGGGAGAAGGGGTTTTCCGAGATCCTCGGGCTTGAGCGGGAGGTGACGGCAGCCGCGCGGGACCAGGCGCTCGGGCTCGGCCACGTGCAGAAGATCGCCCGCCGGGCCGGCCTTCCGGACCGGACCGACTGCGCCGGCCGGATCGTCGTCATCCTCTACATCGGCAGCGCCCCGGCATACTGGCTGATGCGGGAGTCCGGGGAGACCGCCAGGATCGTCGAGGAGCAGATCCGGGGGTTTGGGCCGGCGTGTGCGAGCAAACTCCTCCGGTTCGCCGTCCCGCAGGTCTTTGGGGCGATCGACACCCGGCTGGTCCGGGTCTTCGGCCGCGGCGACCCGGAGAAGCAGCGCTACCCCGTGCTTGACCTGATAGCGGAGCGGTCCGGCGGCCGGTGGGCGATCCCCGCCGCGCAGCCGGGGTGGCCGGAGGAGTACGGGGCCTGGACCGGGGTCCTGCACGCGCTCGCGAACGTCCTCAACCGTGAGGAGGTCTGCTGCCCACACCCGGAGGGGTTCGCCGCTGCGGGCCTCCGGAGCCAGGGCATCTGGGCCGCGGCGGACGTGGAGATGGCGCTGTCCTGCTACGCAACGGGGGTTGTGGGGGAAGAATGTGCACCCCTTCCGGTGGGGTGAGTGAGGCGGATCCCGATCGGGGTCGCAGGCATCCTCACCCCTCGCTCCCGGCACCAACCCCTTCGCGGCAACCCCCGGCGCGTAGCAGGCCCGCTCGCTCCCCGACAAACGCCGCCGCCTCTCCCGAGAGGGTGTACCGGACTTCTCCCCCTGTCTTTTCCCGGAGGATGATCCCATCGCCTTCCAGCCTTCGGATGTGCCATGAGACCGATGAGGCGGTGATCCCGAGCCGTTCGGCAAGCTGCCGCCGCGACATCCGTGGGTTCTCCAGCAGCGCAAAGAGGAGCTCCCGCGTCTTCGGGTTTTTGAGGGGGATGAGCACCTTCGCTTCGAGAACCGAATACTTCTGCCGGTTCTCGAAGTACCCCGTCTGCCCCCCGACGGCGGTGGTGACAATCATCCCGACCTCCTGGAGCTTCTCGAGGTGGTACCTCAGGGTTCCCCGGTTTATCCCGAGGTCCTCGGCGAGGGTGGCGGGGCGGATGCCCGGGTGAGTGCGGATGTGGTCGTAGATCGCCGTCCGGGTCTCGTGCCCAAGGGCGGTGCGTTTCATGATCCGACGATAACCAAAGAAGAGCCAGACGTTCAGGAGAAAGAGGACATTCACGACGACCAGGAGTTCGGGGGAGACTCCGATGAGCATGCTGCTCATCAGGCTCTGGGGCGGGACCTGCCACCACTCGATGGATGTCATATCCTGTGGCGGGCGGTCGGGCACATAATCCCTGGCCGGGCTGATCGTATAGACGACGGCCGCAGAGGTGGGGATGGCGAAGAGAAGGGTGATCAGGATTACAACAGCCGGCCAGCGTCGCATGCTCCAAGAATTGGAGTAGGGAGCCATTACCTTTGCGCTTTGCCGGTGTCTCCCATCGTCGGGTTTCAGAAAAACCGGGGCTCCAGGGTAGACGGTCGGCACAGAAACCGCATATAATCTCGCGTCACATCTCCCACTATGACGGAGGAGGAACCGCCCGCAACGGGTCGCCACCGTATCGTCGCCGTCGCGGCCGGCATCGGGCTCCCTGCTGGGGTGGCCGTCCCCGGGGTTATGGTCACGCCGCGGGGTGGTTATCTCTCGGTCACCGCCGCCGGCAGGGATACTGCAGGCAGCGAGATCTCGCGACAGGAGCGGCCGATCGATCCCTACTCACTCCGGGGCATCGGCACGGCAGACGGCGGCTACCTCATCGCCGGGAGGGTAGTCGCATGAGAGATCGGTGGCTTATCCTCGGCATCGCCATCGTGGTGATCTTCGTCTTCTGGCGTGCTACTTACGTCCCGCCCGGCTACGAGACGATACACTATGAGACCGTTCCCGTCCTCCAGGTGGAGCGGTACAACCCCCCGTTCACCGAGATCTGGGAGGCGATGGAAGAGCAGATCCCGTTTGACAACCGGACGGCGAGGTCTCCGCTGCTCGTCATGGATTTTGATGCGAACGGCTCGTTCACCTACATCCAGTTCAGTTTCTTCGCCGATATGAGAGGGGAGTCCTGGGTGCACTCCGCCTTTGTCCTCCAGAATGGGAGTACCTACTTCTCGTCCCAGCGGCTCGATTACCACCCTCCTCACGCACACCCGCTCGGAGCCCTCGTCGCCGTCGACGATATCCCGTTCGATGGGATCTCCTACGGCAAAAGAGGGATGAGCCTGAAGGTCTTTTACCACGAGCAGAACCGGACCTATGACGACACCTACAAAAACATCTACGCCATCGAGAACGGCACGCTCCGGCCGCTGAAGTTCATCTCCTTTGCCACCACGGAGGTCTGGAACACCATCGAGATTTATCCGAGGGATCCGCCGGAGGGGGATCGGCCGCCGGCCGCCATCGATGAGAACCCCCGGGCGCTGGTCATCTTTGCCCCGCGGGAGATCAGGTTGGCGGAGAGGGTTGTGTATGAAACGACGGCTGGAGTTTGATATGGCCGAAGACGCGAGGAGCAAAGCCCTTCGGGCGAGACTGCATCGCTGTCCCGGCACCATCTACTCGCGCGAGGCCGCGAAGGGCGATGGGCCGGCATTCGAAGATCGCAGGGTGCGATGCTCCGGCGGAGACGAACTGCACAGAAGAGATATATGGCGTTCATCACAATCACTCACTAATAGGCCTTCCATTCTGCCGGCCGGCGCGCCGGGCTGGTTGTTTGACGAGACCGGGCATCCCGGAAGGTCGGAATTGATCCAATGAAGTATCTTCACGTCATTCTCATCCTCTCCCTGTTCATCCTCCCGGCAGTGGCTGTCGAGAGCCCGGTGGAGGCGCCCGTCGAACGGATCGAGATCGATGGTGCGGCGACGGTCGCCTGCGCGATAGCGCTCCTGCGCCGGGGGGTGAGGCGGGAATGAAGGCCAAACCGCTCATCACCGCGAGCGCGATCTTCTTCTTCCTCTGGGCGACAATGGCGGTGACGCTTGCGTCCCATGGCCTCATCCGTTCCCGGAGCATCATATTCCTGCTCTCCGTCATCTCGCTTGCGGGATCGGTTCAGCTCCTGCGGGCGATACGCCGGGAGTCGCCCCGGTGGTATTGGGGCATCCCGTTTGCGGCTGTCTGTGCTGTTCTAGCGCTCTGGACGGGAGTTCTCGCATGGGCTGTGCCCTATCATCTCGCGGACCCCGCCTTCCAGATCATGTTCCTCCTCCCCCCGACCGCGGCACTCCTCCTCTCCTCCCTCCCGGACAGCTGCCGGGCGTGGGTGCGGATACCGACCGTCGTCGTCGCAGCCCTCGGCATCATCTCGCTCTTCCTGGCACTGGGTGCGCTCCTGGATGTCACCCCCGTGCCCGCACCGGGCATCATGGAGTTTGCCGGCCCCATATACGGTCTCTTCCTCATGCCGCTCGTCGGGCTGCTCCTTATCGTGGCGGGGGCGGCTTGCCGATGATCCTCGCCGGCACCGCCGGGTGCCGTGGACCCACCGCCGGTAACGCCCGGCTCCGAGGACGGCACGCTCAGGCTGTTTCGGAAAGGCCCTGAGATTTACCGGCTCGATGTCCCGGAGAAATGTATTCCGATCCGCATCTCGCAACCACCGGGCCGAAGCAACTATTAGTAATCCCTGCCAAAACACCAGTATCTATGCAGTCCCGGGAAGAGATCTTTGCGACCCTGCAGCGCCTCAAGGGAGATATTGCCGCACGGTTTTCGGTCAGTCGGATCGGTATCTTCGGCTCGGTTGCCCGCGGCGAACAGACCGAGGCGAGTGATATTGATATCCTCGTCGAGTTCTCCCGGCCGATCGGGTTCTTCGCCTTCCTCGAGCTCGAAGAGTTCCTTTCACGAAATCTCGGCGCCCCTGTCGATCTGGTGACACCCGATGCCCTGAAACCCATCATACGGGAGCGGGTGGCTGCCGAGGTCGCGTATGCCTGAACGGTCGAAGATCCACCTTCTCTGCGGTGATATTGCTGAGGCTATCGAACGCATTCTGTCGTATACTTCGGAGATGACGTACAGCGAGTTTATCAGCGATATCAGGACACAGGATGCGGTTATCAGGAATCTGGAGATTCTTGGGGAAGCAATCAAAAACCTTCCGCCCCGGTTTACGGAGCGGCATCCGGAGATTCCATGGCGGTTCATCGCCGGTATGCGGGACAAACTCATCCATCACTATTTCGGCGTCAGTCTTGAGATCGTCTGGGAGACAGCACGGTCCGATATACCTGCGCTCCGGGAGTGGCTGAGGAAACTGGAAGAACGGCAATGAGACACTGGAACTACTGCAGCCAGCTCCGGGAGTAAGTAGCCCGAGAGGGGACTGGCGATTCAGGCGGGATTTGTTCAGATGATACAGCCGGCCTCACCCAGAAAAGCCCGACACGGAAGCACCGCCTGACTGAGAACGGAATGAGACGTCTGGGAAGAGGCTGATACCCCGGGCAGGAGTGGCGGGGGCGGCCTGCCGATGATCCTTGCCGGCACCGCCGGGTGCCGTGGACCCGCCGCCGGTAACGCCCGGCTCCGAGGACGGCACCCTCAGGCTGTTTCGGAAAGGCCCTGAGATCTACCAGCTCGAGTACCTCAAGCCAGCGGAGATCACGGGGTTGGTCGCCGGGCTCCTCTCACGCCAGGTACCGGGTAATCGGCTCGAGATCCTGGTACCCGACCAGGTGCCCTGCCGCCCGGCGCTGGGACTGGTCGCCCCCGTAGACCACGAACGAGCGATCCGGGGCGTTGCCGGAGAGCCCGTTCCAGTACGCGATCTCGCTGAAGAAGTCGGAACTTGCCGTTCTGCCGGACTTGATCTCGACTGGGATGGGATCCCACCCTTGATACTCGATGATGCAGTCGATCTCATGCCCGAGTTTGTCCCGCCAGAAGTAGAGGTTGGACTCTTTGCCCCGGTTGAAGCGGAACTTCAGGAACTCCGTTATGATGAGCGATTCAAAGAGCCCTCCTTTCAGGGGGTGGTAACCGAGGTCGTCGGCACCCTGTATCCCGGCCAGGTGTGCAGCAAGACCGGGGTCCGTGAAGTAGAGTTTGGGCATCTTGACAAGCCGCTTGTTGAAGTTCTTGTGATGGGGCCTGACCTGGATGATCAGCATCGACGTCTCCAGGAGGGAGAGCCACTCTTTCGCCGTGTTGTGGGTGATGCCGCAGTCATGGGCGAGGGACGAGTAGTTCACCACCTGGCCGGACCGGTAGGCGCACATCTTCATGAATGTCTGGAACGCCGAGAGGTTCTGCACCTGCTTGAGAAGGCGGAGATCGCGCTCGATGTAGGTCTGGATATACGACGAGTAGAAGTCTCGCGGGTGAATGCTGCTGCTATAGGGGCGGGGGAAGAGGCCGGCGTAGAGGAAGTCCTCGTAGCGTTCAATCCCTACCCCGGCACGGGCAAGTTCCCCCATTGAGAGGGGGAGGAGTTTGACGATCCCGACCCGGCCGGCAAGCGACTGGGATATCCGCTCCATCATCAGGAAGTTCTGGGACCCAGTGAGGATGAACTGTCCTGGCCTCTGATTCGCATCAAGGACTCCCTGGAGGTACGAGAAGAGCTCCGGGACCCTCTGTACCTCGTCGAGGACCGCCCCGGTCTTCTCGTACTGTGCAAGGAAACTGCGGGGGTCCTCCTCTGCGAAGGCGCGGGTGTCGGGGTCTTCGAGCAAGACGTAGGGCAGCTGCGGGAATACCGACCGGACGAGCGTCGTCTTTCCCGACTGGCGGGGGCCGACGACGGCGACTGCTGGAAAGCCGAGAGCGAGCGACCGGATCTGTGCCTCCGCATCCCGCTGGATCATCCCCTGCTTCGTGGTGGACATATTGTAAATGGTATTTACAATTTGTCCACATAAACATACCTGCGGGATCGACAGACACTGCTGTCCGGGCGGGTTAGCATACGCTGCAATGTGTTGCTGCGGTTGGCTTTGACGTTCACTACCGGCGCCCCGGGTTCCTGCAGCCGCTCCGTCACCCGGCCGGCGAAAAAGTGCTGCTTTCTGGCCATTCCGTGGTCAAGGCCGCCACCAAGGTGATCTCTCGATCGAAACCTATCGCCGGTCGGCAACCGAAGCCGGGTGGCCAACCCGCGACTGCATCCGGGACTGCCGGGCATCGCCGATGTCAAACGCGTGGTGAGGGGGATCCTGCGCCAGGGTCATCGGACTGAGACTGGTGCACCCCGTCCCACTGATCCGCCCCCGGCAGCGAAGCCCTGAGTACCAATCACGATTAGGATCCCGTCGACCGCCAGACCGGGCATGCCCAACTCGATGAGTGGTGGCGTCTCGTGCAGAAAGCGGAGCACATCCGTGCCGACCGCTACCCCCACGAGCGGTTCTGCCTCGTCGCGGGCGCCGTCGAGGGGAAAGACCGGCTCCGCGATGAGGGGTTCCTCGTCTACGACCTCGCAGATATCGAGGCGGCGTGCAGCACCCGGTAGGGCCCCGCAGGGTTTGTTGTGGGTCTGAAATGTGAATACTTTTTGTATCCGGATGAATACATTATTTATCCTAATGAATACAATATGTATTCATGCTTGAGGCGCTCATTTCCTCAAAGGTCCGGGTGAAACTCCTCACCCTGTTTCTCCTCAACCCGGAGAGCGAGTTCTACGTCCGCGAGATCGTCCGCATGACCGGCGAGAACATCAACGGAGTGCGCCGCGAGCTTGCAAACCTGGAATCGTTTGGGCTTCTTGTCGGGAGACGGCGGGGGAACCAGCAATACTTCACGGTCAACCGTGATTTTTTCCTCTACACCGACCTCCAGCAACTCGTGCTCAAGACGGAAGGGGTTGCACGAGTTATCCGGGAGAATCTCTCTTCCTTGCAGAATATCGAGTGCATGTTCGTCTACGGATCGTTTGCAAAAGGTACCGCAGGGGGAAGGAGCGATATCGACCTCTTCATCGTGGGCGATGTGAATGAAGAGGTGCTGATCCCGCTCGTGAATACGAGCGAGCGCGCGATCAACCGTGAGATCAACTACACGCTCATGCTTGCTAGCGAGTTTGCGCGAAGAAGGGAGGGCGGAGATCCTTTCGTAAAGAATGTAATGGGTGAGAGAAAGATCATGATCATCGGGACCTGCGATGATTGAAGACCTTGAGAGGCAGGGGCTGATCAAGAGGCTCCCTCTCGACCGGAAGAAAGTAGACGACGCGATGGCTCTCGCCCGTCGGGATATTGATACCGCTCATACACTTCTTTCGACCGACTGCGATTGGGCATACAACATCGCCTACAACGCAGTCCTCCAGGCCGGCCGGGCCCTGATGTTCGCAAAGGGTTACCGTCCGGACGGTGCAAACCAGCATATCTGGTAAAGTTTGCCGGGCTCTTCCTTGGTGAGGGTGACGTTCTCATCTTCGACCGTATGCGCCGTAAACGGCACAGTTCGGTCTAGGACGCCGTAGGTGTAATATCTGCGGCCGAAGCGGAATTTGCGGTGAGTGCGGCTGAGGCCCTGGTGCAGAAGGTTGCGATGCTCCTTGGGTGACCTCATCTCGGCCCGGAGGGCGTCCCATCCCTCTCCGCCACCATCTTCTCCCGCGCCTCACCCCACTTCCCCCACCGCCCCCGTCCGGCGGCTCCCGTAGGCGAAATAGATGACAAGCCCGATCAGGAGCCAGACCACGAACCGGAGGTGCGTGACGGTCGGCAGGGCGACGATGAGGTAGGCGCAGGAGAAGATGGCGAGGAGCGGGACTGCCGGGACAAACGGGACCCGGAACGGCAGCGGATCATCGGGCCGGGTGTGCCGGATGACGATCACCCCGACCGAGACGATGATGAAGGCGGCGAGCGTCCCGATGTTCACCAGCTCCGCGACCGCACCGAGGGGGAGGAGGCTCCCGATGGCGGCGGTGACCAGCCCGACGACGAGGGTGACATTCACCGGCGTCCGGAGGGTGGGGTGCACCTTCCCGAACGCCGCGGGGAGCAGCCCGTCGCGGGACATCGCGAAGATGATCCGGGTCTGGCCGAAGAGGAGGACGAGCAGCACCGAGGTGATCCCGAGGAGCGCCCCGCCCCAGGGGATGCCGATCCAGTCGAGAGCAAAGGCGACCGGTGCCGGAACGTTCAGCTCAGGGTAGGGGACGATGCCGGTGAGCACCAGGGAGACCGCGATATACAGCGCCGTGGCGATGAGGAGCGAACCGATGAGCCCGACGGGGAGGTCTCGCCGGGGGTTCCTGACCTCCTCGGCCGTCGTCGAGACCGCATCGAACCCGATGTAGGCAAAGAAGACGATGGCCGCGCCCGTGACGACCCCGCCCCACCCTCGATGTAGCGGAGATTGCCCCGCAGGGAGGGGGCCGTCGGACACGCCCGCGGCAGAGAGGGGTCGGGGCAGCCCGGGCGCCGGACTCCGTGCCTAAAAATGGTGAATCCTGCAGTCCTACTGCGCAAGGATCTTCTGCTTCTCCTGCTGGAACTCCTCCTCCGTCAGGGCTCCCATCTGCTTCAACTCCGCGAGCTCCCTGAGTTGAGCCATCTTCTCCTCCTGGGTTATCCCTGTCGGGGCAGGCGCCTGCACCTGCTGCTGCACCTGCGCCGCCTTCTTCATCTCCCTCTCCTGCATCCTCTTATCGACAGCCCGGGTGGTCACGGTGGCTGTTCCTGCGATCACCGCGGTGCGGGCCACGGTGCCGATAAGGCCCGGCCGGCCGCCTCTCATGGTGCCGCCTCCAGTGCTTCCTGCTCCGCTGGCCGCCATGCCAGCGCGGCGTCCACCCTCTCTTTTGGGATACGTTCGCCCGCGATCAACCTTCCATCGGCGGCGAGAACGGCGTCGCGGAACCTTGTTGCCCATACGTGCTCGAAGAGGAGTAGCGCCACGGAGCTGTTCTTCTCCATGATCCCGCTGACCTTCTCCACATCCTCTTCGGCGAAGAGTGTGCTCGCCTCCCGTGCAAGCGGGGCGAAGGCATCCGCCGCATCTTTCTGGAGGTCGGCAAGCTCCATCACGCTGACGTTGCCCTGCTCGTCTTTCCTCACGAAAACGAGGTCGATGATGCGGATGATACCCGCATCGACCACCTCGCGCAACGCCGGGATGATCTCGCCTTTGAACTGGTTTCCCGGAAACTCGATGACCATATACTCGACTGGACCAAGAGACATAGAGCGCCTCCGGAGCAGGATGCCGGTTCGACTATATAACTCAATCCGTTGTGCGGAGTCAGGGCTGCCCCTGCCCTTTCTGCACCGCTCACGGGACGGCGGAACCGGCGCTTCTTCTGGGCACCCCCCACCCCGATTAAAAGACCACCCGGACGAACCCGAGCGCCACGAGCAGGAGGAGCCCGGTGACGATGACCCATCCCAGCGTGACGAAGAAGACCGACTGGACCTTGTTCCAGCGCAGAAGCCACCCGATGACGACGCTTGAGTAAAGGCCGATCACCGGGAGCGCAGGAAGGATGATGAGCGTGACTGCGCCGTACTTATGTAAGATCGGGTACCTCGCCATCTTCTCTTCCGTGCTCTTCGTGAAACGCTGGACTCTCTCCGACTGCTCGGCAAACGTGTCCAAGATCTCGTAGATGGCGAGGACGATCCCGAGTTCCACGAGCGTCATGACGACCAGGATGAACAGTGGATGCAGGCCAAGTCCCATGCCGACGAAGGCGGCGTTTGCCTGGAGAACGAGAGTGGAGATGATCAGGGTAAAAATCTTCCCGGTCGGAACGGAGAAGAGAAACCCGAGGAGTACGGGGATCAGGGTGGCGATGACGAAGGCGATGGCGATTGCCATAACCCCCTTCCTGATTCCGTCGATCACCTTCGATCCATCCATCGTTCCACCCGAATGCCGCGAGAGGGACGAACCCCGAGTTCTTACCATGCCAGCGTGCCGTAGGATGCGCACTTTGCTATATGAACCTTGCTCCCAAACGTTTCGTGCCGTGCCCCCATGCACCTGCGGCAATCGTGGTGGTGAAAGCCCCTCTGCACCGCACGAGACCGGGAGGACGACGACAATCCCGGGGAAGGAAAACAGCGATGCTCTCGATATATTTTTATATGGGCTTGCAGGAGGACCTGCGCATGCGCCGCTGGCTGGAGTTGTTTGAGCGTTTTACCTACATCGTGCTCATGGCCTTCCTGGTGGTGGTACTGCTCTTCGCACTCTTCGAACTGGGGTGGCTGTTGTTCGCAGGGCTGTTCGAGGGGCCTCTCTACCGGCTTACCAGCCAGAAGCTCTTCGACCTCTTCGGGTACTTCCTGCTGATCCTCATCGGCCTGGAACTCCTGGAGACGATAAAGGCCTACCTCGAAAGAAGAGAGTTCCATGTCGAGATCATCATCCTCGTCGCGATCATCGCCATCGCAAGAAAGGTCATCCTCCTCGGCTCGGCGACCGCGGGCGAGCTCATCGGGATCGCGCTGATCATCATTGCTCTCTGCGGCGGCTACTACCTCATACGCCGGGCGGGAATGCCGCACTCACTCCCGCCGGACAACCACGGTCCTTCACCCGAAAGACGAGAGGAGCCCTGACCGGGGTTCTCTCGACCCCCCGGCAGGTGCGCATTCGAAGGCCTCCGGGTTGATGGTGCAGATATGGCTCTATGACCCGCTGGTATGGGCTACCCGGGGATTCCTGCGACCGCCAACATACCGTCATCGGGCGGGATCGGGCCCGGGCTCCGGGCTCCGGGGCACCGGACCCGCGGGCAGCATGAACGCGGCTGCGAGACCTACCAGAGCAAACAGCACCAGAACAACCAGGGCGAGGGCGTAGCCCAGATTCCCCGTGACCAGATTGGACACGATGACGGTGCCCGCAATGGCCACGCCGAGCGATGAGCCCAGGTTCGAGACGCTGCGCGAGAGGCCCGATATCTCCCCCTGGTCCTCCTCGGGGAAACTGGACTGGACGACGGTGACCGAAGACGTCAGCATGACCCCGACGCCCATGCCGACGAGAAAGAGGCCCGGCACGAACGTAAGGACGTTCGAGGTCTCCCGCACCAGCAACAGCAGGAGGAGCACCCCGACTACCGTCACGACAAACCCCGCCCGGATCAGCGTTGCCTGGGAACGCCTCCGCGCCAGCCTGCCCGCGGCCATCGAGGAGAGCAGGATGCCGATCGTCGCCGGCGTAAGGATCAGGCCGGTCTCGATCGCGTTATGACCCCGCACCGTCTGTAGGTAGACGGACACCACAAAGGAGAGGCCGAGCAGGACCAGCCACTGGATGTTCTGCGTGACGAGGCCGAGGTTCGACGTGCGGTTTTGAAACAGCCTGGTGGAGAGCAGGGGCTCCTTGCCCGCCCGTTCCATGGACCGGATGTGCCAGAAGAACCAGGCCAGTAAGAGCACCCCGACAAGCACGAAGACCCATACCGGCGATATGCCGCCTTGCGGGATCACGACCGTGTTGCCGACGACGAAGTCCTGACTGGCCTTAAACCAGCCGTACGTCGAGGCCTGCAGGATGCCGACCACGATAAAGAAGAGCCCCGCCGCCGAGAGGATGGTTCCGACGATGTCAAAACCTGGTTTTGGGCCCTGCACACCCGGATCGACGATCGACCGGCTCTGGATGATGACGATGCCGACGACAAGGGCCTGCACGACAAAGGCTGCGCGCCAGCTGATCGCGGTGGTGATGATCCCGCCGACCAGCGGGCCTGCGGCCGCCCCGATGCCGCCCGCTGCACTGATCGCCCCGAAGGCGCGGGCGCGCGAGGTGAGGTCGGGATAGAAGACGGTTGCGAGGATATACACGGGCGGGATCAGCAGTGCGGTCCCGATGCCTTCGAGGAGCGAGTAGCCGAGGATCAGGATCCCGAGCCCCGGCGCCGCTGCCGCTATCAGCGCCCCCACGCCGTAGACGAGGAGACCCCGCCTGAAGAGGTACGTGCGGCCCAGGATATCCGTCAACTTGCTGCCGGGGATCATCAGGGCTGCCATGGTGAGTGTAAAAACGGCGATGGTCGTCTGGACGCCGCTGACCGTCGTCCCCAGGTCGGTGGCGATGTTGCTTATGGCCACGTTCATGTTCGAGGCAGCGTAACTGCAGATGAACTGCGCCAGCGCAAGCGGCAGGAGCACGCCCTGTGGGGTTGCCGCCGATGCCGGGGAGACCGGATCTGCGGAGTTATCCATCATATCAGCCCTCGATGCGAATGCGTCAGACGGACCCGGTGTATATTAATGTAATTGTCCGGTATTTTGCCGGCTAGTATACCCTTCGTACGGGAGAACAGAGGACCGATCCGGCGGCAGCGACGAGGCCACCCCCCGTTCCGTTTGCCGTACCGGTCAACGTGTACCCCTGTTCTCACAGGAGCGAGAGATCAGACGCTGCATAGTGCCATCGGGGCAACCCGGAATTCAATTCATCGAAAAATATATTACACACTAGATAGTCTGGCTCGCGCATGACACCTGCAACGTTTGTGCCCGGTACGTCGGAGGGGCAACGGCTGCTCGAGATCCGCGACGGCGGTATCCCCTGGCGCCGGTGGGGGCCCTACCTGAGCGAACGGCAATGGGGAACGGTGAGGGAGGATTACGGGGAGGACGGCAATTCCTGGGCCTACTTCACGCACGATCAGGCCCGGTCCCGCGCCTACCGGTGGGGGGAAGACGGGATCGCCGGCATCTCCGACGACTCCCAGCTCCTCTGTTTTGCCTTGAGCCTCTGGAACGGTGCCGATCCCATCCTCAAAGAACGGCTCTTCGGCCTGACCAATGGCGAGGGGAACCACGGGGAGGACGTGAAGGAGTATTACTACTACCTGGACAACACCCCGACGCATTCCTACATGAAGTACCTCTACAAGTATCCGCAGGCCGCGTTCCCGTACAACGACCTTGTGGAGACGAACCGGAACCGCAACCGGTATGACCTGGAGTACGAGCTCATCGATACCGGGATATTCGACGGCGACCGCTACTTCGACGTCTTCGTGGAGTACGCGAAGGCGTCCCCGGAGGACATCCTGGTGCAGATCACCGTGCATAACCGCGGCCCGGGCGAGGCATCCCTCCATCTGCTGCCCACCCTCTGGTTCCGCAACACCTGGGGACCCGGAGGGAGTCCGGAGAGGCCTTCCCTCGAAAAGACGGAGGGTCCGCCGGGGACCAGCGTGATCGCGGCCGGCCATCCGGCCCTTGGCGTCCGGTATCTCCATTGTGAGGGCGCCCCCGACCTCCTCTTCACCGAGAACGAGACGAACACGGAACGCCTCTTCGGCACCCCGAACGCGAGCCCCTACGTGAAGGACGGCATCAACGACTACGTTGTCGCCAGGCGAACCGAAGCGGTGAACCCCGGCCTGACCGGGACGAAAGCCTCGGCTTACTTCCGGCTGACCATTCCAGCCGGGGAGAACCGGGTGGTACGGCTGCGGCTGAACCAGACCCCGGCCTCCGGGGAGGAGGCACCTTTCGGGAACTCCTTTGAGAACGTGCTCTCGCAGCGAAAGCGGGAGGCGGACGCATTCTACGGCAACATCACCCCCCCGTCGGTCGGCCCGGATGCAGCGAACGTGATGCGCCAGGCGCTTGCCGGGATGCTCTGGACGAAGCAGTACTACCTCTACGAGGTCGACCGCTGGCTCCGGGAGCACGGCTCAGATGCCGCCGCAGGCCGGCAGATCTCAATCCGGAACACCTCGTGGTTCCACATGGTGAACGCCGACATCATATCCATGCCCGACAAGTGGGAGTATCCCTGGTATGCGGCATGGGACCTGGCATTCCATACCGTTGCCCTTGCCATGGTGGACCCGGAATTTGCCAAAAATCAGCTCGACCTGATGCTGCGCGAACGATACCTGCACCCGAACGGCCAGATCCCGGCTTACGAATGGAACTTCAGCGATGTCAATCCTCCCGTGCATGCCTGGGCCGCCCTGTTCATCTACCGCACGGAGAAGGAACTTCTTGGCGCGGGGGACGCCCGGTTCCTGGGGAGGATGTTTCAGAAACTGCTGATGAACTTCACCTGGTGGGTGAACCGCAAGGACCGCGCCGGCCAGAACGTCTTCGAGGGCGGGTTCCTCGGCCTCGACAACATCGGGGTCTTTGACCGCAGCGCGCCTCTGCCCACGGGAGGCTACCTGGAGCAGGCCGACGGGACGGCGTGGATGGCCCTCTTTGCCCAGACCATGCTGGATATTGCCGCCGAGCTCGCCGTTCACGATCCGGTCTACGAAGAGATGGCAACCAAATTCTACGAACACTTTGTCTGGATCGCATCGGCGATGAACACCATGGGTGAGAACCAGGAGGGCATGTGGGACGAAGAGGACGGGTTCTACTACGACCTCCTCCGCCTGCCCGACGGGAGCGCAACCCGTCTCAAGGTGCGGTCCCTGGTGGGGCTGCTGCCTCTCGCTGCAAGCACGGTCTTTACCCGGGAGATGATCGAGCAGATGCCGGGTTTCGTGGAGCGGGCTCAATGGTTCAACCGGTACCATACGCGCATGGCGTCCACCATCTCCAGCATCGGCCGGCCCGGCGTCGGAGGACGGCTCCACCTCTCGCTGCTCACCGAAGAGAGGCTCCAGAAGGTTCTCTCACGGATGCTGGACGAGAACGAATTCCTGAGCGACTACGGGATCCGGTCCCTTTCCCGCGCACACCTGCACAACCCCTATGTCTTTTACCAGGACGGGCAGGAGCACCGGGTGCAGTACCTGCCGGCGGATTCCGATACAGGCATGTTCGGCGGGAACTCCAACTGGCGAGGGCCGATATGGTTCCCGATGAATGTCATGCTGATCCGGGCGCTGTTAAACCTCTATGCGTATTACGGGAACGATTTTACGGTAGAATGCCCGACAGGGTCGGGAAACCAGATGAACCTCTACCAGGTGAGCGAGGAGATTGCACGGCGCCTGACCCGGGTGTTCCTCCGCGATGAGGGCGGCAGCCGCCCGGTCTTCGGCTACGCCCAAAAGTTCCAGGACGACCCCCACTGGCGCGACTACCTCCTCTTCTACGAGTACTTCCACGGCGACAACGGGGCCGGGATCGGCGCCAGCCACCAGACCGGGTGGACGGGGCTCGTCGCCCGGATCATCCAGTTGTTCGGGTATATGACCCCCGAACAGTTACTCGGGGAAGAAGCCCGCAAGCTCGTCTACAGGAAGGAGGGTTCCGCCCCCCAACCGGTAGAGGGGCCTGCTGCCCGGTAGTGAAGGTGGTTACGGCCTGCCCGGGAGGTGCCGCGGACCGTGGACGCACGGTTCGCGACTCACATCTCCCCCGCATCGGTTCGTTCCCGGCGGAGCCGGTGTTCCGGGATGGTGGAGATACGTATATATGGTGGCAGTGATCCCTCCGCATGGTGTTGTTATGGTTAACACGCAGTTCGGTGCCGGCACCTATGAGTCCGGCTCTGCTCTGGCCCCGTCACGCTGGCTCGTGCTGCTGCTCGGCGTTATCGCGGTCATCTTTGGCGTTCTCTTCTTCATCTACCCCATCCCGACGCTGACGCTCCTCGTCACGTTCCTCGGCCTATACTGGTTATTCAACGGTATCGTCGCGTTCATCGGCCTATTTACGGACAAAACCGGCCGGGGCTGGAAACTGCTGGTCGGTATCCTCGGCGTCGTTGCAGGAATCCTCGTGCTCGCCTATCCACTCTACAGCGCCGTTCTCATCCCGACCGTCTTTGCCATCGTCATCGGCGTGGAGGGGCTTATCATCGGGGCTGTCTATATGGCGCAGGGCTTCTCCGGTGCCGGGTGGGGAACGGGGATCCTCGGCATCCTGAGCATCATCTTCGGCCTGATCCTGATCGTAAACCCGTTCGTCGCCGCTGTCGGCCTGGTGCTGCTGCTTGCGGGGCTCGCCATCGTCGGCGGCATCGCGGCCATCATATTTGCGTTCCGGCTGCCGGGGTGACCGGAGAGGGGGGCCGGATCGGTGACCCCGGCCTGCAGGCACGACCCCTCCCCTCTTTGCCCGTAAAGAAGCGTATCCTGCTACTATTTTCTCCCGTATGGGGGCGTGCGGGGGCGCCGTTGCGTGATACCTGGTTCGCCGCAATGCATTGGGATAATTATATATAATTCCTGTTGCCACCCGGCTCCGGGCAGCCACTCTGCCCAGGAGATGGGTATGAAGAAAATGGGGATACTGTTCGTTGCGCTGGCCCTCATCCTGGCCTGTGCCGGTGCCGGATGCGTCCAGCCATCTGAAAAGGAGGCGGAGGCGCAGCTCTGCCAGGATCTCGGAGAGCTCGGAGCAGCGCTTGAGAGTATGGAGAACACCACCCTGAGGTCTTCTGTCGGAGATATCCGGGATGGGCGGGACCAGGTCAAGTCGGCCATGGAGAAGGTCAGGGATTCCGCAGCAGAGGTCGCCAACATCCGGCTCGACAGGCTCAACGCGGCGTATGAAGACCTCGACCGGGCCGTGCAGGACCTCCCCGACGATGCGACCGTCCCGGAGGCCATCCAGACAATCCGCCCGTATGTGCAGGCCGTCCGGGACGAACAGCGGAGCCTTTACGCAGACCTGAACTGCACGGGGTAGTGGGCGCCGCGAGAGTTGGTTTGCAGCAGAAAACGTGAAGAGCGACCTTGCGGGTATCGGCAGGGGAGATGAGAACCATGATGCGAAGAAGAACTGAAGGCGGCCTTAAGGGGCGCGAAGAGGCCGGCGGGATGCACCGGTATAAGATGCGCGAGAAACTCGTCTCCATCGGGGACGACTACTGGATCGAGGACGCGGCGGGAGAGCGGGCGTTCAAGGTGGACGGAAAAGCGCTCCGGGTGAGGAACACCCTGATCATCCAGAGCAAGGAGGGGAAGGACCTCTACACGATCCAGGAGCGGATGCTCCGGATCAAGGATACGATGGAGATCGAGGGGGGCGAAGGCGGCACGGCGGCGACGATCAAGAAGGCGCTGATCGCGCCGCTCCGGGACCGGTGGACGGTCAGCATCCCCGGGCAGGAGGACTGGGAGGTTCAGGGGAACATCCTCGACCACGAGTACCGGATCGAGGCCGGGCGGCGGGAGCGGGTTGCCGAGGTCTCGAAGAAGTGGTTCCGGGTCCGGGATACCTACGGCGTGGAGGTGGAGCCGGGCCACGACGATGCGCTCGTCCTTGCCGTGACGGCGGCGATCGACCAGATGGCGCATTGATCCGGGCCGCGATGGGAGAAGAAGAGAGCGATGGGCGGGGCCGGTTCGAGGAGGCGGGGCACTGAATCCGGTGCTTATTTGAAGGTTTGAGGATATCTGATTTATAATTACCTTTTTATATTTGATTGAGTATCCTGATTTCGACCCGCCTCAGGTGTGCGCACTTCCAGAGAGACGAGACGTTCGCAGGCAGAGTTGCTCTGTCGCTGCATTCGTATTCTGGCACGATGGCAATGGATCACGGGTGCGGGCAGACAATCTATGCATCTGTCATAGGAGGAATGGGAAAATGGCTGAAGTTATGTATGGGCCGATGCAGCTCCTGGTCATCGGGTTCAAGAACCCGGACTTCCACGGCCAGATCCGGCAGGCGCTCGGGTCGGCGATGGAAGCGGGTGTCGTCAGGCTGATCGACGTCCGGTTTGTCTGGAAGGATGTGGACGGGAACGTCGAGGGCATGGAGGCCACGCAGCTCAGTGATGAGGAGCGGCAACGCTTCGGCGCCGCCGTCGGCGCGCTCATCGGCCTTGGAGCCGGCGGCGAGGAGGGGGCACGGAGAGGTGCAGAGGCCGGCGCCACGGCGGCTGCCCAGCGGACCTTCGGTATGACCGAGGAGAATGTCCGCACAATTGCGGACACCATCCCGAACGACAGCGCCGCCGCGCTCTTCCTCATCGAGCATCTCTGGGCGAAGGAGCTCAAGCAAGCGCTCCGCGATGCCAACGCATACCTCATCGCCCAGGGCATGGTCACGCCGGAAGCCCTCGTGCTCGCCGGCTCGGCGCTTCATGACGCGCTCGAGGCTGCGGCATCGGAGGAGCAGAAGAGGCCGATGGCGGCACCGGCACGCTGAAAGAGCGCCGGGCCGGCCCCGCTCTCATTTTCATCAGGGCGCTCCGTCTCCACCCCTGATGCGCCTGACCGGCGGGATATGGCCGTTACGGCGCCCGGGAGGACCCGGAGCGAGAGCAATTCATCGTGGCGGAACGGCCGGCGCCCGGTCTTCGGGGAGGTGGCGAAGTTCCAGAACAACCCGCACTGGCGGGATTGCCTCCTCTTCGACGAGTACTTCCACGGCGACGACGGTGCCGGGCTTGTGCTCATGGCGGGCAGGGTTTTCCGGTGACCGTCCCCTCACGGGTAATGCTTCTTTAAAAACTCTTTCACTTTCCCTGAGATCAGCCATCCCTGGTCGAGCCGGCTGATGATCGCATCGATCTCCCAGGCCTCCCTGATGATCTTTCGGTCGATCTCCGTATCCCCCATCTCCGCAAGAGCGATGATGACGGTGAGGGGGTTGCGGATGGAGTCGTTTAAGATGGCGAGCTGCTCGATGTTCTCCTCGATCTGGAGGAGCGCCTTCTTTTTGAGGTTCTCCAGCTGGTGTCGCTCCGAAATGTCACGGACGATCGCAAGCACCAGCCGCTGGCCGCCGATCGTCACCGGAAACGCCGTCGCCTCTACGGGGATGCGGGTGCCGCCCCTGCCGACAAGGACAAACTCGGTCGGGCCGGTAGCGTTGCCGGCCGCGAGATGGTCGTGCATCGCCTTAACCTTTGACTCGTCTTCCGGCGGCAGGAATCCGCTGTCAACAAAGTGCTTGCCGATGAACTCCTCCTTCGTGCAGCCCAGCAGTTTTTCGGCCGCCTGGTTTCCATCGACGATAATCCCGTTCATGTCGACGAGACAGAAGGCGTCCGGAGCGTACTCGAAGATGATCTTCAACCGCTCCTCCGAACTCCTCAGGGCCTCATCCGCCCGTTTCCGGTCGGTCACATCCACCAGGCTGCCGACGATCCCCGGCCGCCCCTCGAACTGGAGGCGGGTTGCAAAGTTCTCGAGGAATATGATCCGCCCGTCTTTGTGCACGCCGCAAAACTCGTGGTGCTCCGATTCGGTATCGCCGGAAAGGAGGGCCTGCTGCCGCCTCTGCAGATCTTCCAGGCATTCCGGGGCGATCAGGGCGGAGCGTGTGCCGGGACCGAGAAGTTCGTCACGCGAATACCCGAAGATCTCGGCAAACCGCGTATTGAAGTATCGCAGGTGGTCGTCCTGCAGCAGGTAGACCCCCACCGGGGAGCGCTCCACCGGGTTCCGGTAGACCTCCTCGTTCATCGTCCGGAGGATCGCTGAGCCGATGATGCTTGCCGCGGCCTCGAGCGCGTCGATCTCCGCCGCCGACCAGGTCCGCTCCCTCCGGTTTTCGTCAAACCCGATGAAGCCCCACCACCGCTGGTGGACGAAGATCGGAACAACCGCAACGGACTGGATCCGCCGGGGTTCGAGGTAGCTCCGTTCGGTATCGGGGAACCTCCGCACCGGCCCGACGATCGGCCTCCCGGCCGCGAGTTCCTCATGCCAGCGGGGAAACTCTTCGTAAGGGACGTTTTGGAGGTCCGGATTGTCGATACCGGCGGCGACCCCCTCCGCAGTCCACTCCCATCGCTGGCTGCAGGCGAGGGTGCCGGTCGCGGGGTCCGTGCCGTTCTCGAAGACGTAAGCCCGGCTGACGTCGGTTGCCCTGCCGAGCCTCTCGAGGACCTCGTGCATCTGCGCCTTCCAGTCCGGTTCCTTGAGGAACCTGTCCGCCGCAACGTTCACCGCATTCATGATGGCGTCGTGCCGGCGGAGGGCCTCGGACGCCTTCTTCCGTTCCGTGATATCCTCAAAGAGGTGAAGCCGCCCCAGGTAGCGGTCGTCCGCGTCGCGGATCTGGGTGGAGAACCTCCTGATACACCGCCCGTCGACGAACCCGATCTCGTCTTCGATGATCGACCGGTTCTCTGTGTCCTGGGGCGGCATGCAGGATGCGGCAAATGCCTCCGGGTCCCTGACGAGCAGGGTACAGAGGAGGAGTGTATCGCTGTTCCGGATGTTCCCCGCCCTCATCTCGTCCTCCAGGTGTGAGAGCCCCCACATATCGCAGAACCTGCTGTTGAAGTAGTGAATCTCGTCCGTGTGGTTATCGACGACGAGATGGGCGAGCGGGGAGGCCTGGGCCATCCGGGAGAGCAGCGCTTCGTTCCATCTGAGCCGCTCCTCCACCTGCCGCTCGCCGGTGACGTCGCGGCCGCACCCCACGGTCCCGATCATCCGGCCGTTCTCGTCCCGGAACGGGGCCTTGCTGACGTCGAGGAAGAGGAACTCCCCCCTGACGTTCCCGAACTCGTCGAACCGCGCCGCCTCGCCGCTCTCTATGACGACCGCATCGGTGTTCCGGCAGACCTCGCCGAAGGTGTGCCAGGCAGGGTTGTCGGGATGGGCCTGCCGTTCGCGCCCGGCAAAGAACATATCCGTCTTCCCCTCCGGTTCGTCGGTGTCGGCAGCGTTGAGGAGTTTCTCGCAGAGGGCCTTGTTCGCGAAGAGGTAGCGCCCCTCCATGTCTTTTGCCCATATGAGATCGGGGACGTTGTCACACATCATCCGGGCGAGGCGGTAGAGGTCGCGGAACTGCTGGTTGGTCCGGGCGAGTTCGCCCTCCACGCTCTTCCTCCTCGTGATGTCGCGGAGCGCGACGATGTCTGCTTCCCGCCCTTTGAAGTGGATCTTCGTGCCGAGCCCTTCGACCCACTTATCGTTTCCGTGCAGGTCCCGCATCAGGTAGTGGGCGAGGTAGCCGTCGCGCCCGGAACGCACGTTCTTGAGGTCAGAGACGACGGCCTCCGCATAGTCGGGGTGGACGAACTGCAGCGGGTTTCGGCCGAGGAGATCGGCCGGCGAGGGGACGCCGACGAGCGTTGCGGCCGCGGAATTGGCAAACAGGGCGGTGCCGTCCCAGTCGAGGATGAGGACGGCATCCGCGAGGGAGTTGAAGACCTGGAGGTGCTCCTCCTGTTGTCGGGACTCCTGGGTACCGGGGCGGCGGGAAGAGACGATGCAGGTGATATCCGTGTCCGGGAAGGAGGCTGCGGCAATCGTCACGGGCAGGCACGCACCGCCGCGGTGGACCAGGTCGGCGGGATAATCTGCGATCGCCTTCTGCCCGTCGATCGACCGGACAAACCGCTCCCGCTCCGTCTCGTCCGGCCATATGTCGGCGAGGGTGAGGGACGCGAGTTCTTCCGGCGGGTAGCCGAGCATGCCGGAGAACGCGTCGGTGGCCCGGGTGATGCTGAACGTTCGTGGATTGAGAGTGAAAAATCCCGTCTTTACGTCTTCTTGTCCATGTTCGGGCAGGTCAGGCGTCCGGGTCTCCTCTTTCATCGTCTTCAGAGAGACTTTCATTTTCTTCCTTATACTGATGTCTATTTCTTCTGACCAAACCGCCCGGGCGTGGTGTGCTCTCCCGGTGTTGGCTGCCCGATGCGATGAGAGATATACGGGAATTTTCTGGTGACTGCAGAGACCCGCAGGTGAAACGAACAGGCAGGAAAGAGAAAAGCCTGGATAGGTTATGAAGAGAATAGACGGTACCAACATTATTGACGGGTCCTACAGGCCCCTGTCTACCTCAACAACCCGGACGTTCTGATACGTTGCGGGCTGACCCCGGGCCCGCACCTATCGGCCGGGGCCGCCCCTTTCACCTTCACAGGTTAAAGGTGGCCCGGAACCCTGAGGTTGTCCCATGCCGTAGCGTGCCCCCCTGATCCCGTACCGGGGGACGAAGCCCGGTACTGATCGTGATCGGGCAGTACCGTTCGCGAGACCGGACGTACCTATCATCTCGCAGAAAGCGGAGCGCATCCGCGCCGACCACCACCCCCACGAGCGCTCCTGCCTTATCGCGAGCGGTGTCGAGGAGAACGACCGGCTCCGCGGGGGAGGGGTTCTCCGTCTACGACCTCGCAGGTGTCGAGGCAGCGTGAACCGCCGGGTAGCTCCCGGCCCGCTCAAATGTGCTCAATGCCGGGGGAACAGTGAGGTGATGGAGCGTTTCCACGGTCATCGGTTTCCCGCCCGTCCACGTCCGACCGCGATCCCCGATCCTGTCCACGACCCGCTCCCCGACTGCCCCGGATCGTGTCGGCCCTGCACCCCTGGAATTCTTTGGGCTTCTCATCGGGAGAAGGCGGGAGAATCAGCAGTATTTCACGGGCAACCATGATTTCTTCCTCTACAACGACCTCCAGCAACCGGTGCTTAAGACCGAAGGGGTTGCATGGATTATCCAGGAGAACCTCTCTTCCCTGCAGAATATCGAGTGCATCCTCATCTACGGATCATTTGCAAAAGGAACTGCAGTATCTTCGACCGGATGCGCCACAAACGACATAGTCCGGTCTACGACGCCGTAGGTGTAATATCTGCGGCCGAAGCGGAATTTGCGGTGAGTGCAGCTGATGCTATGTAGAAGGTTGCGATGCTCCCTGGGCAACTCCCATGAGGCTCGCCGCCTGCGCACCTGCAGGGGAAACTCAGTCGATGGCGTACGGCAACTATATGGTCCTATCTTCCTGCTTCCGCTTAATTTTTGTTGAAAGCGTTGTCTCCTTCAGGCTCTCGGGCACATACTTCTCCATGCCTTCCTCTCTGTGCACCATCTCAAGAACCCCGCTCAATGCTTCAGCGAGTTTCTGCGCGGCGGCGTGCGACATATAGACGCGCGTTCCGTTTACGCGCATCTTGTTGTCCCGGCGGATCCCGGGCATCTCCAGAAAGTCTATGAAGACATCTCTGTGCGTTACCTGAACGTATGCAAGGTTTGAGTAGGAACTGTGTGTGATATCCGGTTGCAGTTCCCCCGGCTCAAATTTATAGAGCTCCCTGAGATCGATGACGGTTGCTCCATCCTTCCCCTTCTTCTCCTCCCCCATCGTCACGCCCCCGCTGCAAAGGTTACGTACCCCGAACCTGCATCCTGTTCGGAGTATTCTTCTCCAATTGTCCATTCGCCGGCATAGTTCGTCGCGACTGCAAGCGGCTCTACCTTTGCTCTGAGCGATTGGTTATAGTAGTCCAGGATTGCTGTATTCATGCAGTCCGTCCCGTCCCGATCATCGATTACGGCATATGCCAGCAGAGAGAGCGCAATGAACTTCTTCGACTCGACGATGACCCGATAGACCGGATGTTGTACGTCGCTTGATATGTTTTCGATCAGCCCGAGTTTGACGAGCACCCTGAGTGCCTCTCTGATGCTGGGGGGCTTTTTGCCCGTCATCTCCTCAAGGTATCCGGGCCTGTAGTCCATCGTCGGATCGGCGATGATCTCCTCAACGACCTGAGCGAGCACCGTGTTTCCGAACAGGCCACCATATGGTTTGTCCAGGTATTCTTCGAACCCTTCAGGAAGTTTCGGCAGTTCCTTTCCGGACATTAACATTCCTCCTTTTTGCAGTTACACCAGGTAGTGCTGCTATCAGAAATACTACCGGGCCGTTTCACCTTATCTTGTGGGTCCTGGTGCGGGAAGCGGATCGCCACCCCAGGGTTTTCACGCCTTCACATCTTCGCGTGAAACAAGGGCATGTAGATGCTGACACGGCCTCGCGCGTTGCCGCGGAGCACGCGAAGGGGTGTGAACTATGAGGTGCAATGGTCCACTACTAACTAGTAGCACAGACAGTAAAAAAATCTTCTGTTTCAGGATCTATTTTTTCAGCCTGGTCCAGTGTCGGTGGTGGGGCACTTCGAGGTCATAATGTATCATCCATTGATCCGCCCATACCAGATCCTCAAGTTTAATGACTTTATCGCCTCCACCGGCCCGGTATAAACAAATGTATTCCTGTCCCGTTGTGTTGATAAAATCTCTCGCCTCAAAGCCGCTTTCTCTGCATTTTCGCTGACAATCCTGCATCTTCCTCATGCCGCCACGTTTCTTTAACCATCCAAGAAAAATAGCACCTCCTTCCCCGGGATCAGGCCCATCTGGAGTAGGAAGGTCGGATTTTTTCATCAGGCGCCACCTGAGGCAGTAACATAGGTTTCATGCACGGGGGAACGTTATAGCGTTTGCCATTCTCCCCTGATCCCGGGGACCGGGCATCTACCCGGAGGAGCCTCTTTTGGATTCAGGCTCTGCGCATCCGGTCCTGACAATCGTGAGCGTATCCACGGCATCAACGCTCCAGCGCCGCGGACGTGGGGCACCTGTACATGACTGCCCCGGTCACAATATCCGGGTGCGGAACGCCCCGTAGCACGGGCTCCCCGCTTCCGGAGAAGGAGGGGGAGGGTCAGGCCGTTACCGGCCGTACAACCCGTCCCATAAAGAGGATGTTCCCGGTATCGTTGTCCAGGATGAGGAAGACGAACGGATGGTCGGCCCTGAATACGGGGATGCCCTCATCCGGGGGTGCAGCGCCCGGTTCCAAGAAGACCCCGGTCGCAGCCGAGGCCTCGGTGCCCTCCTCGTTCACGTCCACAAACGCCTTATGGACGACGTCGCTGATGACGAGGTCCTTTGTGCCGTCCATCCCCGAGAGGTCGGCACCGGGGGAGAACGCCGCCGGCATCCCCATCGCCGCAAGCGTCGAGCGGAGGTAGTACTCGCCCTCAAGCGTGAACTTCGGGAGATAGACGTCGACACGCTCGCGGGCGAGCGAGCGGCGCAATGTTGAGAGGTTCTGTGCGTCGAGAACCTCCCCGGCGGCCGCAAGGCTCCCGTTCTTCGGGAGCAGGACCAGCATCGAGAGTCCTCGCCGGTCCTTCTCGTGCGCATACGGCAACTCAAGCACCTGGAGGGCCGCGGTCTCTGCATACGGGTAGACAGCGTCCTCGCCGGTCCGCTGCATCATCGGGACCGTCACGGTCTCGTTCTCTGCAACCCGGAACTCCTCTTCCCGCGTCTTGTTCGCATCGAACGGGTCCGCCCAGGCACCCTTGAAGTAGATCGCATTCGTGACGACGAGCCGGGTCAGCGGGCCGACCGCACCGGGCGGCAGGAGGTCGCGGATCTTCCCTCCGGTCCGCTCTTCGACCCACCGGTTGATCGTCTGCCGGGAAGCATCGGGGGCACCCACGAAGTCAAGGTTCGTCGCGTTCGCGGAATACCAGCGCTCCGCGAGAGCGATGTACTCCGGGAGGAAGGGATACGCCTTCTCCGCCCAGAGTGCGTTCGCCGTCTGCAGCGTGCAGTTGGCGTCCCCGCTCTTCAGGGCAGCGTCGATCCGGGCAAACTCCTCTCGCCGGAGGGTAGCGTTCGCCGGGAGATGGAGAACCGCCTGGATCTCGTCGGCGGTCGTGCCGCGGGCGCCCTCGCAGGTGATCGCGAGGGCCGAGGAGATGCTGTAGGGCGAGAGGAAGAGGTTATCCGCCCCTGAGTCGTTCGCGAGGTGCCGGTAGAGGTCGCAGGCAAAACGGTTGTTGCCCGTAACGACACCACCGGTGGTGTCACCCTCTACCGGCTGCTTATCGGGGAACATGCCATCCCCCCCTCCCTGTTGACCGGTCTCCGGCTGGATAGTGCTCTTTTCAGCGGCGGCATGCTGATGCGGCGACGGGAACACCTGTGCCGAAACAGCCCCCGCTGCAACAATGGCGACGATGGCGATGAAGGCGGCCATCGCCCTGAGTGCTACGGTATTCATCCATTTCACCTCATTCGACTGTTTCCGGCCCTCCCTGCAGGGGGAGAGCCCGGTGCATGGACCGCGATCCCGTGCAGGCTCCGGTGAACGGTGCGGTTGTTGTTCAACGGATACCGGCTGCACCGGGTGCATGCGCATATCCTGTAGACCGTACTCAAAAGGGACGATCCGCCTGGAAGTGGTGTGGTGAAAGGAGACACGAGGTCGGGGCTCCCACGCCGCGGCGTGATGGGAGAGAGAGTATATAAATCAACCTGCCGCACGGCATCCCCGGTACCTGTGCCCCGCCCGGGGGATGAGACCTGTGCCTCTCCGGGAGGTCTTCACCATATGCGTCAAAATATCAGCTGGACGAACCCGAGAGCCACGAGCAGGAGGAAGCCGGTGACAAGGACCCATCCCAGCGTGACGAAGAAGATCGACTGAAACTTGTTCCAGCGCAGAAGCCATCCGATGACGACGCTGGAGTAGAGGCCGATCACCGGGAGCATGGGGAGGATGATGAGGGTGACTGCGCCGTACTTATGTAAGATCGGGTACCTCTCCATCTTCTCTTCCGTGCTCTTCGTGAAACGCCCGACTCTCTCCGACTGCTCGGCGAACGCATCCAGGATCTCATAGATGGCAAGGACGATCCCAAGCTCCACGGATATCATGACGGCGAGGATGAACACGGGGTTCAGCCCGAGCCCCACGCCGGCGAAGGCGGCATTTGCCTGGAGAAGGAGGGTGGAGATGATCAGGGAAAAGACGCGTCCGATCGGAACGGAGAGGAGGAGGCCAAGGACTACGGGAATGAGGGTCGAGGCGACGAAAGCGATGGCGATTGCCCTGGCCCCCCGCCGGATCCCGTCAATTACCCCGGATCTATCCATCGTTCCACCCGAATACCGGGAGAGGGATGCACCCCGGAATTCTTACAACCCCAACAGGCCATACGATACGCACCGCGGTATATGAACCTTACCCCGGAAGCCCTCCTGTTGCACTGCGCCGATCAGCCCTCTGTCGTCCGGTAGCCGGAGGGCCGGCGGGACGCCGGCAAGGGCGCCCGGCCGCCGCGCCTGATGACGCCGGGGCGGCAGTCCGGGTAACCGGGCCGCAACCGGAGGCTTCAAAGACCATTGCCGGCAGAATGGACTGCGGATCCCACAGGGAGATCGGGCCGGCCGGTCTCCATCGGCCACCGCGCAGATCGACCCGGTTCCCTCAACCGCATCACCGAAGACCAGTCCGTTGCTCCGATCAACGCCCTGCTCCAGACTCGGTACGGGCAACCCCGCCGGAACTGCCTCATCGAGGGGTCGGTAGTCACCCTTGGCCTCAACGCCCCCAAGAAACGCTGACGGAAAGCCGACCGGGTAGTGCAACGATTCCCAATCGCCGTCACTCTCAACGGAGGAGAGTATCGATTTTTTTCACACTGTCCGGGAGTTTGCATCCTGGGGGATGGCTTTTCCCCGGACATCGCCCTGACTGCCTCTCTCCGGTCCCCTCCCTCCATGGCGATAGCCACCACGGTCCAATGGCCGGAGATCCCGGAGAAGAGCTGGGTCCAGGCTCGCTCTTCACCACTTTTTCTAAGAAACCGCCGTCAGCACCATCCCCTGGCACGGCTTCCCACCGGGTATCCCCACGCACTGCCCTCGCCCCCGGGAGGGGGCGGGGGAGGAGCGCCGGAGGCGCGGGCGGGGTGGGGGGACGGAGGGGAGCGCTCCGTGGGGGGTGGGACGAAGGCCGGATATGATCTGTTAATCTGGAACCGATGCAGTAGATGATGCAATCCCCGCGGGGTTGTCGAAAAGTATATCCGCTCCCTTTCCGTCTGACCCCGCATGCCACCCGCAGATGTTATCCCCGCGACAGAGGAGGGAGAGCGGCTCCGGCAGGTCTACGAGCAGGACGTGCCCTGGCGCCGGTGGGGCCCCTACCTGAGTGAGCGGCAATGGGGGACGGTGAGAGAGGACTACAGCGATGACGGTGATGCCTGGGCGTCTTTCCCCCACAACCACGCACGCTCCCGCGCCTACCTCTGGGGGGAGGACGGGCTTGCCGGCATCTCCGACGATTCCCAGCACCTCTGTTTTGCCTTGAGCCTCTGGAACGGCGTTGACCCGTTCCTCAAGGAGCGGCTCTTTGGGCTTACGAACGCCGAGGGGAACCACGGCGAGGACGTGAAGGAGTACTACTACTACCTGGACAACACCCCGACCCACGCCTACATGAAGTACCTCTACAAGTATCCGCAGGCGGCCTTCCCGTACGACGATCTTGTGGAGACGAACCGGAAGCGCACCAAGGACGAGCCGGAGTACGAACTGATCGATACCGGCATATTCGACGCCGATCGTTACTTCGACGTCTTCGTCGAGTACGCGAAGGCGTCCCCGGAGGATATCCTGGTCCGGATCACGGTATGGAACCGGGGGCCGGACGAGGCCTCCCTGCACCTGCTGCCGACACTCTGGTTCCGCAACACCTGGTGGATCGAGAAGGGCACCCGAAGACCGCTCCTGAAGGAGGTGGAAGGCCCTCCCGGCACGAGCGTCGTTCAGGCCGCCCACCCGGCCCTTGGCGTCCGGTATCTCTCCTGCGAGGGCGCCCCCGAACTGCTCTTCACCGGGAACGAGACGAACACAGAACGGGTATCGGGCACCCCGAACGCCGCGCCGTTCGTCAAGGACGGCATCAACGACTATGTCGTCTCCCGCCGGACCGCGGCGGTGAACCCCGCCCGGACCGGGACGAAATCTGCGGCATACTTCACGTTGACCGTCCCCGCCGGGGAGAGCCGGACGGTACGGCTCCGGCTGAACGAGAACCCGCCCGGAGAGGCGGGGGAGGGAGATCTTTTCGGGAGCCGGTTTGAGGAGGTGTTCAGTACCCGGAGGAAGGAAGCGGACGCATTCTACGACAACATCACCCCTCCGTCGGTCGGCCCGGACGCGGCGAACGTGATGCGCCAGGCGCTCGCCGGGATGCTCTGGACGAAGCAGTACTACTTCTACGACCTGGACCGCTGGCTCCGCCAGCACGGGTCCGGTACGGCTCTCGACAGCCGGCGGCCCGTCCGGAACAGCCAGTGGTTCCACATGTACAACGCGGACATCATATCGATGCCGGACAAGTGGGAGTACCCCTGGTATGCAGCCTGGGACCTCGCGTTCCACCTGGACGCGTTCACACTGATCGATCCGGGTTTTGCCAAACAGCAGCTGGAACTGATCCTGCACGAACGCTATCTCCACCCGAACGGCCAGATCCCGGCCTACGAGTGGAACTTCAGCGATGTCAACCCCCCGGTGCACGCCTGGGCGGCCCTCTTCATCTACCACGTCGAGCATGAGCTCTTCGGCGTGGAGGATATCCCGTTCCTTGAGAAGGTGTTCCAGAAACTCCTGATGAACTTCACCTGGTGGGTGAACCGCAAGGACCGCTACGGCCGAAACGTCTTTGAAGGGGGGTTCCTCGGGCTCGATAACATCGGCGTCTTCGATCGCAGCGCGACAATCCCGTCGGGGGGCTACCTGGAGCAGTCCGACGGGACGGCATGGATGGCGCTCTACTGCCAGAACATGCTCGAGATCGCGGCCACGCTTGCCGTCCACAACCCGGTCTACGAGGAACTCGCCATCAAGTTCTACGAGCACTTCCTCTGGATCGCATCCGCGATGAACCGCATGGGCGAGAACCAGGAGGGGATGTGGGACGAGTGGGACGGGTTCTTCTACGACCTCCTGCACCTGCCGGACGGGAGCGCGACCCGCCTGAGGGTCCGGACCCTCGTGGGGCTCCTCTCCCTCTGCTCGAGCACCGTCTTCCCGCCGGAGGCGCCCAAAAAGTTGCCCGCCTTCCTCGAACGCGCACGCACGTTCTCCCGCAACCACCCCTACCTCACCGCGAACATCACGTCGCCGGGCCGGCCCGGGTACCACGGCCGCCGCCTCCTCTCCCTGGTGAACGAGGAGAAGCTGCGCCGGATCCTCTCAAGGATGCTCGATGAGAAGGAGTTCCTGAGCGACTACGGGATCCGCTCCATCTCCCGCGTCCACGCGGAGGAGCCGTACACCTTCATCCTGGACGGGCAGGAGTTCCAGGTGGAATACCGGCCGGGGGAGTCCGATTCGAATATGTTCGGCGGGAACTCGAACTGGCGGGGTCCGATCTGGTTCCCGATGAACGTCCTGATCATCCGGAGCCTGCTCAACCTGTATGCGTTCTACGGGAACAGTTTCACCATCGAGTGCCCCACCGATTCCGGCAGGTGGATGAACCTCTACGAGGTGAGCGAGGAGATCAAGAACCGGCTCGAACGGATCTTCCTCCGCGGCGAAGACGGCCGGCGCCCGGTCTTCGGGGCGGCATCGAAGTTCCAGGAGGATCCGCACTGGCGCGACTACCTCCTCTTCTACGAGTACTTCCACGGCGATGATGGCACAGGGCTGGGCGCGAGCCACCAGACCGGGTGGACCGGCGTCATCGCCCGGCTGATCCAGGCGTACGGGTATATGACGCCGGAGCGGCTCCTGGAACCGGAGGGGAGGCAGTTTGGCTACAGGAAACGTTCGACTCCCCTGAAGGCCGAGGAGGCACCGCCGCCGGCCCCCGGGTGAGGCGATCCCGGGCCCCAACCCCCTGTTTTTCATCTGAACTGCAGTTTTTATACGAACTCGGTGCCACACGTCAGCAGTTATAAGAATCATATGAGGGAACCTTCATGCGACGAGGACGCCGCACGGGTCAGATCGTGGTCATACTGCTGGTCGGCGCCATCGCCGTCCTCTATGCCCTCGACCTGGCGGGGAACAGACCGGGAGTGACGGAGCTTGCACCTGCGGAGGTGCGGGATTACCAGGGTGAGCAGCTCTCCTCGATTGCGGATTTTCGTGAGAACTCGATCCGTGGCCCGCAATACGTAAATGCAAGCACGTATACGCTCACCATCGACGGGCAGGTGGAGAACAGAAAGGAATACTCCTACGATGCGCTCATAGAAAGGTTCCCTCACTACCGCAAGGTCGTTACCCTCTACTGCGTAGAAGGCTGGGACGTCACTATCCTCTGGGAGGGGGTGCGGGTGAACGATCTCCTTTTGGAGGCGGGAGTGAAACCGGGGGCGAATACGGTCATCTTCTACGCGGAGGACGGCTACTCCTCCTCACTTCCCCTCACCTACATCGAGGATAGGGATATCCTGCTGGCCTATGCCATGAACGACGTCACCCTGCCGGCGGAGCGGGGCTTCCCCTTCGAGCTGGTGGCCGAGGATCGCTGGGGTTATAAGTGGGTGAAATGGGTGACCCGGATCGAGGTGTCCGATGATGAGAACTACCGCGGCTACTGGGAGAGCCGTGGGTATGCGAACAACGGGAGTATTGACCGATCCTTCTTCGATCAAGGATAGGGAGGGATGGGGATGGTGCGGTTCACCTACCGGAAACTGATCTCCTGGACCCTCCTCGCATTTACGCTCCTCTTCCTGATCAACGGCTTTGGGATCACGAAGCCATGGCTCGTGCGGTCCCTGACGTTCGGCCTTCTTGACAGGGCGCTTTCCCAGCAGATCCATTTTCATCTCTGGGGCCCGTTCCTGATCGTGCTGGTGCTGCACATCTCCTACTCCTCCGGGATCTTCAGGAGGTGATGCCCGTCGCGGTAATGCCTCCCCTGGGACCGGAGGAGCACGAACGAGGTGCTCCCGGGTATCGGAGGATATAAGACATTGGATGGAATACTCAAGAGTAACGATGCATCCCCTTGCCCAGATCCGGCAGAACCTCCGCACCATCCGGGAGCGCTACGGCGTGGCCCGCATCGGCATCTTCGGATCTGTTGCACGGAGCGAGGAGACGCCGGCAAGCGACATCGATATCCTGGTGGAGTTCCGGGAGGGGGAGGAGACCTTTGACCACTTTATGGATCTCAAGTTCTACCTCGAGGATCTCCTGGGACGAAAGACGGACCTCGTCATCGCCGACACCTTAAAACCCCGGATCCGGGATGCTGTTCTCGGTGAGGTCGTTTATGCCTAGGGACCTTCTGCTCTACTTAGAGGATATCCGCGACGCTGTCGCCTCCATCCGCTCCTATGTCGGGGACCGGACGTTTGAGGAGGTCGTAGGTGACCGCATGTGCCTCGACGCCGTCGTGCTCCGGTTCATCACTATCGGGGAGGCGACAAAGCAGATTCCCGCAAGCGCCACCGCCCGCCACCCGGAGATCGAGTGGCGGAAGATTGCCGGACTCCGGGACATCAGCGTCCACTCCTATTATGCGGTGAAGCCGACGATCCTCTGGGACATCATCCGGACCAAACTCGGGCCCCTGGAGGACGCGGTAGAGGCGATGATCCTGGAAGAAGAGGCGAGGTAGGGCGGGTGCCTCCGTAGTCGCGTGCCGGGGTTGCGGCGGCACTGGCCATTGGCACAGAGGCGAGAAGGGATACGGGGGTAAGGTGGGAATCCGCGACACAACCTGATATGCCGGCCTTGGGATGTGTTGCAAAGGTGTTTGGACGGTGGAAATGTTTCAGAACAGTATGCTGCTATGGGGATTCGAACCCCAGTCGTCGGCGTGAAAGGCCGACATGATTGGCCCCTACACTATAGCAGCCCATGCGATGTGCCATACAACTTGGACGTGAGCGGATAAAAAAGTTGTGCCGGATGGAACCGGGCGGATTCAGTCCGTGGCCCGTCTCCCCCCGTTCCCCCGGGCAGCCGGCGGCGGCGCCGGCCGGTGGGTCCTCCCAGACCGGGAGCATGCCGGAGCCCTGTCTATCCGCCGGGGCGGCGGGGTTTTTGCTTCGCGAGCGCCGTGATGAGGTGCTCTGCGCCGGCAAACCCGAGCGTCCTCTGGCTGCCGTGCATCATGTCCAGGTGCTCGATCCCGAGCGATGCGGCGAGAGACTTCTCAAGCATGCCGCCGAAGACCAGGTCGATCCGGCAGGCCTTGAGCCTCTCGCGGATCTCTTCCTGCTCCGGCTCGATCAGGATCTCGCACTCCGGGCCGGCAAGATCCTGCAGCCGTTTGAGGGTATCCGAGTCGAAGTCCACGACGATGAGAGACGGCGCAAGGCCGAGCTCCGCGAGGAAGAGGGTCATGGAGATCGCCCGCGTCGGCCCGCTGACGATCGCCACCCGCCGGCCGGCGAGGACCGCGCGGCAGGCCCCGGCGGTGCCGGGGCCCTCCTCCGCGTAGCGTGGAAGCCCGAGGGACGCGGCGACGCGGTCGAGAAACCGGACGGTGGCGGCGTCCCCGATGGGGATGTCGGCGATGATGAACGGGGTGCCGCAGATCCGCTCGAGCAACTCCGCGGCCGCCTTCCCCGCCGGTTCGCAGACGACGACGTTGAGCGCCGCAGAGCCCAGGCGTTCGAGGTCTTCGACCGTTGTGTCGGCGGTAAGCACCGCGTTGACCCGGACGCCGACGAGCTCGAGGATGTGCACGAGCTCCCGCAGGTCCGGTCCGCCCCGGAGAAGGCCTATCAGGTTGACGGACCGCTCCGTGACCTCGCACGGCTCCCGGACGAACTCCTCGACGAGCCGGCAGAGGGTCTCGCTGTAGCCCGTCCGGAAATCGCCCTCAAACCCCCCGGCCTCGATCCCGACGACCCGTGCACCGGTCGAAGCAGCCTTCACCGCGGCGGCAATATCCTCGCCGATGACACTTGAGACGCAACAGGAGAGGACCGCGATGAGGTCGGGCCGCAGGTTCGCATCCAGTTCTTCGATCGCCTCTTTGAGTTTCTCTTCGGCGCCGAATATGACGTCGTGCTCGTCAAGGCACGTCGAGTAAATCTCGGACGGGCGATCGCCCCGCATCCCGAGGATGTAGTTGATATGGTAGACGCAGCCCTTCGGCCCGTGCACGAGCACCACGCACCGTTTGATGGTCGCGAGCGCCTTAATCGCACCGAAGAGTTTGCATGTCGCCCGGGGGATCTTCACTGCCCTGGTGGTCTTCATAAGATACCCTTCATCGGTTGGGTCCGACCCCGGCCTCACCGCATGGGGCAGGAAGCGGACATCCCGATCTTGCCCTGCATACTACTTATACATCTGCGAGGAGCCGCAGGATCGAAAAAGGATCGGAAAAAAGATGTCTGCCGGGAGACTCCCGTCCTCACCCGTAGACCGGCGACCCTTCCTTCTGGGTGACCGCCTTGAAGGCCGCCATCAGCTGCCGGGTGATGGGGCCGGGCTTGCCGTTCCCGATGACGCGCCCATCGATCTCGCGGATCGGCGCGACCTCCGCCGCGGTCCCCGTGACGAAGACCTCGTCCGCCGCATAGAGGTCGTAGTAGCCCAGGTTCCGCTCAAGCAGGGTGATCCCCATCGACTGCGCGATCTCGAGCACGACGGCCCGCGTGATCCCGCGCAGGTTGTTCAAGGTCGGCGGGGTGATGATGGCGCCGTTCTTGACGACGAAGATGTTGTCCCCCGATCCCTCGGATATGTAACCGTGGGTGTCAAAGAAGATCGCCTCATCGACGCCCATGTGGTTCGCCTCGATCTTTGCGAGGATGTTGTTTAGGTAGTTGAGACTCTTGACGTTCGGCGGCATCGACTCCGCCGGGGTGCGCCTGACCGAGACGCAGATCGCCCGGAGGCCCTTCTCGTAGAGGTCGCCGTACATCGCGCCCCACGTGACGGCGACGACGATGACCGTCGGGGTCTTGCACTTCCGGGGATCGAGGCCGAGGTCGCCCTTGCCCCGGGTCACGATCGGGCGGATGTAGGCATCCTTTAAGTTGTTCCGCCGCAGCGTCTCCTTGATGGCCTCGGCCATCTCCTCTTTTGAGATCGGGACGGCAAGGTCGATCGTCTTTGCCGAGTCGTAGAGCCGTGCGAGATGCTCGTCAAGACGGAAGACCCTTCCGTTGTAGGCGCGGATCCCCTCGAAAACGCCGTCGCCGTAGAGGAGGCCGTGGTCGAAGACCGAGACCTTCGCCTCCTCCTCCGGGACGTATCTGCCGTCAAGATAAATGATCATGGAATTAGTGTGGTAGCGGTTCGTTAGTATGCTTTGCGTTTCATGCCGCCGGGCGCCCTGAGACGGCCGGGAACGCGGGTAGTGCCCTACGAAACAACTGGTCATCTGAGATCCCATCCTGATGTTCCCGCTTGCATGCAATCCGGGGCACGGCTTTCCCCTGGGTATCGCCATGACTGCCCCCGCCCCTTGAGGGGCGGGGGAGGAGCGCGAAGCGCGGGTGGGGTGGGGTTGATGACAGGCACGGATCTTTACGCGTTGGAGACAGGGGAGGGGAAGACCCCTCCCCGTCAAGCCCCACCCCCATGGCGATAGCCACCCCGGTCCACAGCATGAGGCCATGCTTGCGAGAAAAGGTCGAACTCAGGGACAGGCCGGGTCCGGCACCAATCTTGTCAGGGATGAACGACAGCCGGAATAGGGTGAGCTTTACCCGAGCCCGATAACGGAAATTTTCGGTCGGATCCACCGAGATCGATTATCAGTTCTCTGCTGGAGCACTACCGGGTTGCCTGCACAGTATACTTCTCTGCCCCCTTCATCCCCGCAGGCCAAAAACTCCAGAACCTCACGCCCCCACCCCGCAGAGGTCCCGCATCGCCCGGATCACGGAGAGGGTCTCGCCCTCGAGCGGCTCGGTATCGACGATGAACGAGACGAACCCCCGGCGGGCGAAGAGTTCCCGGACCTCGTCAGGCCCGGTCAGGGACGAGACGAGCAGCAGGACCCGCCCGAACGGCGAAAGCACCCGGCCGAGATCGGCGATGAACCGCTCGATCACCGCCCTCCCCGTCGGCCCGCCGTCGAGGGCGTACTCCAGCCAGTCCTCGATCCGCTCCTCGGGCATGGTCGGGAGGTAGGGCGGGTTGAAGAGGATGAGGTCGAACGAGCCACAGAGCCCCGAGAAAAGGTCGGTCCGGACCGCCGCGACCCCCCGGGCGCGGGCGCACCGGACGGCGTGGGGGTTGATATCGGTCGCGACCACGGCAGCCGCCCGGTCGGCAAGTCCGGCCGCGACATACCCGCTCCCGGTCCCGACCTCGAGCACCCGGTCTCTCTCCCGGACCTCCCGGAGCGCCGCCCGGAGGAGGAGAAACGAGTCCTCGGCGGGAGGATAGACCTGGTCAGGGGGCATCATCAGCACCCGCTCATCCGGTTTGCCACCAGCGCAAACTCTTGAAGTGTCAGGTCTTCGGGCCGCCGCTGCAGGAGATCGTCGGAGAGGCCCGCGATCGCCCGCTCGATGGCCTCCGGGGGAAACGCGTCCTTCCCGCTCCGGAGCCCCTTCCGGACGGTCTTTCTCCGGTGGGAGAAGAGCACCCGGACGACGTCGGCATAGACCGCCCGGTCCGCGATGGGGTACGGCGGCTCGTGCGGCGTGATCCGGACCACCCAGGAGCGGACCTGCGGTTTTGGCCGGAACGCGCTCGGGGGGAGTTCGAGCAGCGGCTTTACGGACGCATAGGTCTGCACCATCACCGAGAGCCGCCCGACGTCCGGCGTCCCCGGCCGTGCAACCATCCTTTGCGCGAACTCCTTCTGGTACATCAGGACCGCGACCTCAAACCCGATCTCAAGCAGCCGGAACGTGATCTTCGAAGAGACCGAGTAAGGGAGGTTTGCGACGACAATATCAAACGGGGGGAGGTCCACCTTCTTTGCATCGCCAGGAATGATCCGGAGGCGCCCCTCCTCGATCTCGTCGGCAAAAGCGATCCCGAGTTCTTCCACGAGAACCGGATCGACCTCGACCGCAACGACCTCCGCACCACGGTCGAGGAGAGCCCGGGTGAGCACCCCTCCGCCGGGCCCGATCTCGAGCACCCTCCGGCCGGAGACATCGACAAACCCGGCAATCTTCTCGACGGCCCTCTGATCGGTGAGGAAGTGCTGATCCCTTGGAGCACTCATTTCAGGGTGAAGATATGATACTTCTCGTTCGGGTCCTCGATCTCGCGCAGGATCCGGCTGATGATCATCCGGTCCGGGTGCGGGAGCGATTTGATCCGCCGCGAGATATCCTCAAAACTCTCAAACGGTTTCTTCTCCCGCTGCTCGATCACTTCCCACATCAGTTTCTTCCCGATGCCGGGGAGCAGGTGGAGCATGTGGAACTTCGGCGTGATCGGGACGGACTTGTTGAAGAAGTCGACGAACCGCTGCTCATTCTCGCGGACGATCTGTTCGACCACGAACGGCAGTTCCAGTTTCGCCGTCGCCGTCAGGTCTTCATACCCGATCCGCCGCTTGACACGCTCGATCTTCTCCCGCTCCGCATCGCCGATGTAGACGCGATCGTGGATCTGGATGTCCGCACCCGGTTTCGGGACGAGCTCGAGCAGTTTGAACTGGTCCACGCCGACGGCAAGGACAACCGGTTCGCGCTTGTAGACGGGACGCTGGTCGTTCATGTACCCCATCGGGAGGACATCAATGACTACAGCGTTCTCCTCTTTCCTCTCACCCTTCATCGACACCACCCCTTCAATCAGAAGTGCGTCATCACCAGGTCGAGGATCCCGTCAAGCTCTTCCGTTGTAAGATTGAACCGTTCTTTGGCGTAGATGGCCCGCAGTTCGTCCCGGGTCCGCGGCATCAGGTTCGCGATGCGGTAGGCGATCTCCTCTTTCATCTTCTCAAGCTGCATGAGCTCGTCGACGAGGTCGCGGGCCTTCTCGGCGGATGTCTTCGAGAGATGATTGGCATGCTCGATACTCTTACGCAGCTCGTAGGACATCTCTTCTCCGGACTCGAGCCGGGCTGCCTCCACGGCAAGGAGTGTGTCACGCAGTTCGGGAAGCAGCATCCGCTCTTCGCTGACGATTCGTTTTACCTTCATGCCAATCACTACTGTTGAGGATTATACCTTCTGCGCTTTTAGATGTTGCGGTCTCGCAATCACCTGTTTTATCGTCTCGCCGTCCCTGACCTCGAGCACCCATGCGCGCCCGCGCTGTCCGATGACCGTGCCGGTCTTTCCGTGGAATCTCCGGTGGGGCATGCCCTTCTGGACACTCGGCTCGACCACAACATGCACCTTCTGCCCGACCTCGAAATCCTGAATCACCGAGGTTACGGGGGGGATACCGCGTCTTCTGAGGTCCTTCTTGAACTTATACCGCGTCTTCTTGCGTGGTCCATTGTGATGTGCCATAGATTTACTCACCAAACTCGTTCACTGTTTCGACCAGCACCACATCGAGGCTGACAACACGTGCGGTCCGCCCCAGGATCCGGGCAAGGCTGGGCTGGGTTCTGTCGTTGTCGCCCGATACCAGCTCTTTGATGTAGAGGCCCGCTTCGCCGACGACTTCGACCCAGTATCTGTCGTCCTGTGCGCCTGTACACCGGATATCGAGGACACCGCGTTCCCGAACTTTATCTGCCCGTCGGTGTGCCACCCGCAGGGGGGTGCGCTGTCGTATCGTTACACCTTTGAGCTGATCGAGGGCCGCCCTGAACTCATCTGGGGCTACAGGGCCGTCGGTCTCGACCAGGATCCTGTATTTTTTATGCGCTTTGTCGGACTTAAGGCTTTGCACCGTCTTCCGATCCGCCCATCCGGTCAGGTGGACCGCCACCCTCCCCCCGGCCTTTTCGTTGATCTCCGCTTCAAGCGCCGCAAGGTCCACCGACCGCTTCCGCGGCGCCTCGACCTCCATGACGAAGGGGCGGCCCGTTCCGAGCATCCGGGCGTCGATATCCTCCCGGCCGGCGCCGTGGAGGACGGCGTTCTCCGCGTCGAAGGCCTCGATCACCGGCCGGCCGATCAGCTCCTCGACGGAGTCCGCGTACTGTTTGCCGGTGAAGTCGCACTTCTCGCACCCGGCCCCCTTGCAGGCCCGGCAGTCCCAGTGGGTCTGCGGGATCCCCCGCTCGTACTTCAGGTACCGGCCGACAAAGAAGACGGGGTTGACCTGCACCTCGACGGTCTCTTCCGCGAGGTCGAGGATCGCGACGATGTCGGGCCGTTTGAGGTCGGCCGCCTTTCCGGTGAGGGCCGAGACGGCTTTGCCGACCTCACGGTTCATCTCCGCCTTCAGCGGTTCGGGGTCGCGGAGGGAGAGGTCGCTCCAGACCATCTCCTCGCTCTCCGCGAGAAGCGGCGGCACTTTCGTCCCGATAAGGAACGTCGCAAACTCGATGCCCTGCACCGCTTCCACGACCTTCGCGGCCCAGGCGCCGGTGCGGGAGAGTTCGCCGCCGCAGATCCAGCAGGATTCCGGATCCGGTTCACGATGCGGCTCGTTTGCCGCGATCTCGCGCGCGATCCGGAGCGCCCTCCCCCGCTCCTCGTTCGTCAGCCCAAACGACCGCTTGCCAAAGAATCGCCCGAGACAGTGGTTGCAGGTCTCGCCGTACCCAAGGATTGCTTCTACCTCTTGTATGATATCCATCCGGATTCCCTCCGGTCCATCTCGTTTAAGAGGACAGTGATGGTATGATCGGCATGCAGCGACCGCGGCCCCACCGAGTAGCGGGGGCAGCCCGCGATCAGTGCCTCCTCCTCCGGGGTGAAGTTCTGGTGGTCGGAGAGGAGATACGTCTCCGGGAGCGCCGGTGCCGCCCGGATATCCTCCCCCGCCTCGTCGAGGACGGCAAACGGCACCTCCCGAAGGAGTCTTGCGAGCCCGCCGCGGCGGACGGAGACGCCCGGCGTCGACTCGCGGAACGTGTCCCCGCAGGGGAGGGCGAGCGCCTTCTTGATCAGGGCGGCGCTGCTCCGCTCGTCCGGCGAGAGGTAGCGGATCTCATTCCCTGAAAAGAGGACGGTCTTCTCGGGCCCGGGCTCCCCGCAGAGGATGAGGTAACACTCGACGTCGCGCCGCAGATCGTGAGAGAGGAAGAGCGCGGAGTTGACGCACCGGCAGAGGACATCCATCCTCCCGGCGCTCCCGGCGAGATCGTTGAGGCTGAAGGTGCCGCTCGTTGCGGCAAGGTGGCCCACGACGGCAAACCGCTTCATCTCACGGGGTCCTGCCGAACTTCTTTATCATGCGCTGCATGTTGAACTTGCCGCCGCCCATGCCCCGCATACCCTTCAAGGCGCGCTGCATGATCTTGTAGTATTTGATGAGATCCCTGACATCTTCGGGCGCCACCCCGGCGCCGCGGGCGATCCGGTGGACCCGCGAACTCCCGATCACCGAGGGGTCGTCGAGCTCGGGGGCCGTCATCGAGTCCATGATCACCTTGTAGCGCTGCATCTTGGTGCTGGTGATGTCGTAGGCGTCGTCGGGGATCTGCATGCCGCCCAGGGGGAGCATGCTCATGATCTGTTTTAAGGGCCCCATCCGGTTCAACGCCTCAAGCTGCTTGTACATGTCCCGGAGCGTGAACCTGCCCTTGAGCATGGCGTTGACGTCGATATCCTCGGCCGAGACCGCCTCCTCCGCCCGCTCGACGAGGGCTTTCAAGTCGCCCATCCCGAGCAGCCGGGAGATGAACCCGTCCGGGTCGAACCGCTCAAGGTCCTCGATCGTCTCGCCGCTCCCGATGAAGACGATCCCGCTCTGCGTCTCGGCGACCGCCGAGAGTGCGCCGCCGCCCCGCGCGGTACCGTCCATCTTCGTGACGAGGACGCCGTCGATCCCGATCGCCTCGTGGAACCGGCGGGCCTGTTCGCTCGCCTGCTGGCCGAGCGCCGCGTCGATCACGAGCCACCGGTGGTCGGCGTGCGAGAGCTCGTTGATGTTGACGATCTCCTCGATCAGGTTCTCCTCGAGGGCGTGGCGCCCCTGGGTATCGATGATGATGACCTCGTACTGCTTGCGGAACCGGGGGAGGCCCTCTCTCACGATCCGGAGGGCGTCTTTCTCGTCCGGGTCCCCGAAGCAGGGGGCGCCGATCCGGTCGCAGAGGGTCTTTAACTGGTCGTAGGCGCCCGGCCGGAAGGTGTCGGCGCAGATCACCCCGACCCGGAGCCCCTTGCGCTGGAAGTAGCGGGCGAGTTTCGCGGTCGTCGTGGTCTTCCCGCTCCCCTGCAGGCCCGCCATCAGGATGGTCTGGGGCCCGAGCGTCACCGCTCCCGGTGTCCCCATCAGCCGGACGAGCTCCTGGTAGACGATGCGGAGGACGTGCTCTCTGACACCCATCCCCTTTAGGGGCTCCTCCTCGAGGGCACGCTGTTTGATCGCCTGGGAGAGCTGCATCACGAGTTTGACGTTGACGTCGGCCTGGAGGAGCGCCCGCTGCAGGTCGCGGACCAGTTCGTCGACCGCCGCCCGGTCGATCACCGTCTTGCCGGCGAGTTTCTTGACCGCGTCCTTCAACGACGCGCCGAGGTTGTCGAGCATCAGGCCTCACCCCCCAGGAGTTCGTCGACCACGATGCGGGGCGAGAACGGCATGATGTCGTCGTAGCCCTGCCCGGTCCCGAGGAAGAGGATCGGTTTTCCCACCGTGTGCGCGACCGATATGGCCGCACCCCCTTTTGGGTCCATATCCGCCTTCGTCAGGACGACCGCGTCGGTCCCGACCGCCCGGTTGAACTCGCCGGCCCGGATGACGGCGTCGTTTCCCGCCACCGCCTCGTCGACGTAGACGACGAGGTCGGGTTTCATGACCCGCCGGATCTTATCGAGCTGGTTCATGAGGTTTGCCCGGTTGTGGAACCGGCCGGCCGTATCGGCGAGGACGACGTCGATATTGTGCGCTTTTGCGTACTGGACCGCGTCGAAGAGGACGGCGGAAGGGTCGGCGCCCGCCTGGTGCTGGATCACCTTGATGCCGAGACGGTCGGCGTGGGTCCGGATCTGCTCGATCGCACCCGCGCGGAAGGTGTCGCCCGCGCCGATCACGACCGTAAACCCGTTCTTCTGGAGGTAATGGCCGACCTTTGCGACCGTCGTCGTCTTCCCGGTCCCGTTCACGCCGGTGAAGAGGATCTTCACCGGCCGCTCGTGCTCCCTGATGTAACGCGAGAGGTCGAGACCGTCGCCGAGCACCCCGCAGAGCGCCGACCGCAGGGTCGCGACGACCAGGTCGTCGACCGATGCGCCGATCTTTTTGTGCCGGCCCACGAGATCCTGGCGCATCCGGGCGATGATCTCGTCCGTGACCGGGAGCGCGACGTCGTTCTCGAGGAGGACCATCTCGAGTTCAAGAAGAGGCGTCTCGATGTCCTTCTCCTCGACGAGAACCTCCCGCTCCCGGACAAGGACCCTGACCTTATTGAAGAACGTGGGGGTCTCCCGCTTCTCTTCCGGCGCTTTCGCCCCGGCGGCCGCCGGTTTCGCGGCGGAGGCGGGGGGGAGGGAGGGTGCGGGCTCTGCAGCCTCCGGCGGCGCTGGTTGTGCCGCGGCGGCCTCCTCAATGTTCGAGGCGAACTTTGTCCGTATATTCTGAAGTTTCTTCTTTAATGAATCAAACATTATCAGCTTCCGCCCTGACCAGCCTCTCCCTGCCGGGCCCCCCGGTAGGCCGCCTCGATGCGGCGGGAGATCTCCGTTGCCTGCCCCTGCAACTGCTCGACCGAACCGGCGACCTTCTTTCCGAGCGCCTCAAGTTCGGTTATCCGATCCCCGAGATACTCGATCGCGTCCGCACCGGCCCGCTCCACGGAGACGTCGGCCCCGATGTTCACGATCGCATGGCCGGCATCGAGCACCTTCACCCGGAGAAAGGCGCCGCCCCCGATGGGGAGCAGGACGACGCCGTCCGTGCTCTCCTGGATGGCCCGGAGGGTCTCGATGGCGGCGGCGGCCTCGATGCGCTGCTGCTCGATCATACCGAGCTGCTGCGTCAGGATCTCGATCTGCTGCCCGTACTCGTTTAAGTACATCTGGAGCGTCTGTATCTCACGGGGATCTGCCTGGTTCACGTCATTCACCAGCTACTACGTTAACCGACTCGATGGTGATATATCTTCTCTTCAGGCGATGCTTGCTCCCGATATCCGCGAAAACCCTCTCTCTGGCCTGGTTCTCGTTCGGGGCCTCGATGACCTTACGGTACGGTTTCCACGCGTTGTTGATCCTGCACGCGCCCACAACTTCAAACGTCTGGTTCTCCATGACTGCTTCACTCCAAAAACCCAAAGACTTCCTCTATTCGTCCCAGCTCAAACCCGGTCGTAAAGGACCCCGCGATGTAGCCCTTGCTGTTCGCAAGGAGCCCGGTTCCCACGAGACCGCTGCCCATGTTGACCGACCCGAGGCCGATCGGGAGGTCGACCACCCGTTCGAGGGTGGCGATCTCCGTGTCGTTCGCCCGGGGATGAGCGAGAATGCCCTTGTTTGTCGCGCATCCGGCCATGCCGACGGTCTTGATGCCCCCAAGCGTCAGCCGGATCACCGGCACACCGAGAAACGACCCGATCTCTTCGGCGACCCCGACCTCCATGTCGGGATGGACGGCGGCGACGTAGTCGTTTGCGAGGATGACGTTGCCTGCCGCGTTCATGGACCCCTCAAGCAGGAGGACCTCGCGGTGCTCCTCAAGGACCGCGACCTCCTCGGCGGCGGCAAGGCCGCTGACGACCAGGCCCTGGCTGTTCCCCGCAACGAGCGAGCCGATGATGCCGCTCCCCTGGATGGTGGTGGTCACGACATCGACAGAGAGTTCCCGCCCGAGGGCCTCGATGAACTCCCCGGAGACCCGGGGGTCCACGATCGCGATATCCTCAAAGACCCTGGCGTAGACACCGATGTTTGGGTCGCCCAGGAGATCGATCGTCCCGGTCATCTCACTCCTCGGCGAGCTCGGCCTGGACCTGCCCGTCCTCGAACTTCATCGCGCGGACGCGAATCTTTCGCGGGGGCTTTCCGCTGCCGTTCTCCCAGACCTTCTCGTTGATGCTTCGGTCCAGTTTGACGTCCGCACTCTTCATGTGCCGTTCGAGAAACGCCCTGATATCCTTGATGGCGGTGTTGCCCCGCTTCCACCGGGGTGAACGCTTCACATCGCGGAGAGGGATGATATAGATATGCTCTTTTAACGCCTCTGCCATAGCCTTACACCTTTAAGCTGCTCCGTCTCCAGTTGCGCCGCTTCGGATGCGACGCAACCGCACGGTTGGTCCTGATCATCACCCATGCCGGCACGCGGCGGTTCTGCTCGCATGCCTTTGCCAGCCGGATCTTCCGGCCTTTCATCAACTTGCTCATAGTTACTCTTTCTCCTGCATCCTTCTTCAGGTCTCCCGCATCCCGACCACGAGCGACTGCAGGTGGCCGGCCGGGAAGAACGGCGCCGGATCGATGCCGCGGGCACGGACGGCCTCCCGGATCTCCTGTTCGTAGTCGCCGTTCCCGATACTGCCCGTCTCCCCGTACCGGACCACAAGCAGCCTCCCCGCGAGGCGTTCCACCTCCGGTTTCCCGTAGCCGAGGAGCGGCCGGACGTAGGAACAGCCGGTGGTCATCTCCAGGTGCTGCACCGCGGACCGCTCGAGCCGGGGGACCCGGTCTTCGCGACGGGTGCCGTCGCCGACAACCGCATACTCGCCGGAGAGGATCTCGATCGCCGCCCGGTGGATCATGGTGATCGCGTCGTTTGGGTAACCGCACGCAAGAAGCAGGTCGACGGCCTCTTCAAGGAGGTCTCTCCCGAGCACCCTCCGCCTGAAGGGGAGGTGTAATGCGGCCGCTGCGGCCCGCACCGCCGGGATCTCACGGCCGGGATCGAATACGCAGGTATTCAGTTCCACGCCGTAGTCGCGCGCGAGCATGACTGCTGCGAGCGCGCTGTCTTTCCCTCCTGAGAAGAGCACACCTGCTTCCATCATCACTTTCGCGTGATCCTGAACTCTTTCTTTGACGGGGTCAACTGCGTCAGCAGGGCTTTCAACTGGTCGTCGGTGATCCGCTGCCGGACCCTGCCGCTCTGGGCGAGCATCACCAGTTGCTGTTCGACCGCCTTCGCAAACTCCGGCCGGGTCAACTTGATGGTATTGAGCCTCTCCCTCGCTTCAGGCTCGAGGATCTCCATAAGCGCGATGCGGATCTGCGAGTCAATCTGCCGCTGGCGTTCTGCTTCTTCCTCCATCGCCTGCTGATCTATCGCCTGCCGTTGCATCTGTTCCATCCTCCGGCGGCGGAGTTCTGCGAGTTCGTCGTCTACCATCAGTCATACCTCCTTGATCAATACTTCGTGATTCCCGGTGCAATCCCGGCGGCCTGGGGTTTTAAGCCGTTTGCAATGTTATCGAGGAACGATCTGCCGGCCGCGGTGACCGTGCGCCCAGCGCTTGTGTGGCTGACGTATCCGGCCGCTTCGAGCTGCTGGAAGATTGTCCGGACGACGGACCCGCTCCCCCGCTTGAACCGGCCAGGAGCCGAACCCCGATCATACTTGCCGCCGTAGACGGATCGCATTCTCTGGGTCCCGACGGGACCGTCGGTGTAGATACGCCGGAAGACTGCCGCCGCACGCACGTACCACCAGTCGTCGTTCTCGGGCGGCATCTCTTTATGTACCCCCGTCTTTGCAAAATCGGCCCAGTCGGGGGGCTGGATCTGCGGATTCTTCTTAAGTTCTTCTGCCGCCTGCCGGATCAACATATCGGCAGGGATGTCGTATACAGTCGTCATAGATGAACCTCACTATAGCTAACAGTCTTTACATATTCGTCCAGTGATGTTTTATATATTTCGAGAATCGCGGCCGGGCGATCGGCCCCGCCGTTCCGCGAGGACGAAGGTCCGCCCCTTGACCTCGACAAGAACCGCACCGGCCGACGCCGCTACTTCTTCGGGATCGACTTCGGTGTTCCGGAGCCACCTGACCTTGACAATCTTCCGGCTTTTGAGCTGGCGCCGGATCTCATCGATCATGACGTTGTTGATGCCCCGTTTTCCTACCCAGACGGTGGGTTTGAGGTCCTGAAACGACTCTCTCTTCACGCCTGATGCCTCCCGACCGGGTAGCGTGACCGGTGCCCGCAGGAAAGACAGGTGACGATCACGCGCCCGCGATAGATCCTGACCCGGGCGTTCGCGCCCGGGACCAGGTAGGTGCTGCACCGGCGGCAGAACCGGCGTTTCAGCGGCCGTTCAATCCGTACCCGGTGGCGCATGCCGATCTTTCGCGCGAGCTCCACGCAGCGGTTGCTCCATGCGGGGTTCTCCGGGTAGAACTCCGCGGCACGCGCAAAGAGGATGGTGATCCTCTCGCGGGCGAGCCTCCGGGAACCTGATCTCCGTGTGGTGTCTGTCATGATCCGATCCGTTCTGCCGATTGGCGGGTCTTACGGTTGGCGGCGGGAGGATATATAGTAGGTCGATGCCCGGTGTCAGCGGACCCGCACCCTTCGTTCGGAGACCTCCAGGCGGTCCTCGCAGAAGAGTTTCACGGCGAGCGGGAGGGCCCTATGCTCTTCTATGAGGATCCGGTCGGCGAGCGTCGATTCGTCGTCGTCCGGGAGGACCGGGACGCACCGCTGGACGACGATGGGGCCGGTATCCGTCCCCTCGTCCACGAGGTGGACGGTGCAGCCCGCGACCTTCACCCCGTACTCGATCGCCTGGCGCTGCGCGTGCAGGCCGGCGAACGCCGGGAGCAGGGCCGGGTGGATGTTCATCATCCGGCCCGAGAACTCGTGGACGATCGCGGGCCCGAGGATCCGCATGTAGCCGGCGAGGACGAAGAGGTCCGCCCGGCAGGCTCGCATCGCGGCAAGGAGCGCCTCTTCGTAGGCGGCCCTCGTGGGAAACCGCGCATAATCGACGACCGTCACCGGGATGCCGGCGGCTCTCGCCCGCTCGATCGCGTATGCACCGGGGTTGTCGGTGACGAGACCGGTACAGACCGCCGGGATATCCCCGGCCGCGACGGCATCGATGACCGCCTGAAAGTTCGACCCTCTTCCCGAGGCAAGCATTGCAATCCGTTTCTTCCTCTCCACAGGCATTCTCTCCTTACCGGGACTCCTCCGGCACGACCGGGGGGGCGACGATCAGTTTCACCTTGACGAGCCGGCGGCCCCGCATCTGCATCACCACCAGCGTGATGTTACTCTCCTCGAGCTTGACCACCTCGCCGCGGCGGGGGATGTGCCCCAGCCGGTCGATGACGAGGCCGCCGATGCTCTCGTAGGCGTCCGTCAGCGGGAGGACGAGGTCCAGGTCCTCGTTGAGGTGCTCCACCCACGCCTGTGCGTCGACCAGGTAGACGTTCTCCTCGACCTGCTGCACCTCGGGCTCCTCCTCATCGAACTCGTCCATGATCTCGCCGACCAGCTCCTCGAGCATGTCTTCGACCGTCACGATGCCGGCAAACGACCCGTACTCGTCGAGGACGACGGCCATATGCTGTTTCTTCACCTGGAGTTCCTTTAAGAGTTCGTCGATCTTCTTGCTCTCGGGGACGAAGTAGGGCTCGTACATCAGTTCCCGGATCATCGCGCTCGTCTGCTGGCGGACGACCGCCGAGAAGACGTCTTTCACGTTCAGGAGCCCGACGACGTTGTCGATCTGCTCGTGATAGACGGGAATCCGGGAGAACCCGGTCTCGTTGAAGATGGAGAGCGCGTTCTCGATCGTGCTCGCGTCCTCGATCATCACGACGTCGATCCTCGGCGTCATCACCTCGCGGACCGTCGTGTCGCCGAAGCGCAGCACGGAGTAGAGCATATCCCGCTCCTGCTCCTCGATGGTCCCCTCCTCCTCACCGACGTCGATCCACTCCTTGATCTCCTCTTCGGTGACGACCGGCTCGGCCACGCCGGGCCTGAAGGCGAACTGCCGGTTGATCTGATCCGAGACCCAGAGCACGGGGTAGAGCACCTTTGAGAGGTAGAGGATGGGCCGGGCGACACGGAGCGCGAGGTCCTCGGTGTGCCGGGAGGCGTACATCTTCGGCCCGATCTCGCCGAAGACCAGCATCAGGACGACCGTGACGCCGGTCGCGATCCCGATACCGACGTCGCCGTAGATGCCGATCGCGATCGCGGTCGCGAGCGATGCCGCGGCCACGTTTGCGATGTTGTTCCCGATCAGGATGGTGATCAGGATGGTGTCGGTCGACCGCTTCAGCGTATCGAGGGCTTTCGCTCCTTTCCGGCCCTGGTTTAAGAGTGCGCGGACTTTCGCCCGGGTTATCGATATAAGGGCGACCTCAGAACTTGAGAAGAAGCCCGAGAGAAGCAGACAGACGAGAAATAATATGATCTCTATGGTGACAAGGTCTACGATTACCATTTACTCCACGCCGCATCAAGCGGCAGTATCCGGTTATCCGGTTACCTGTTGAATATATGAATTATGTTGCCGGCAGGAGTTATAAATCCAGCGCTTCAGGAGAACGCCTTCTCGAACGCCTCCAATTGGCGGTTGAGGAGCACAATCTTCTCTTCAGACGAGAGGGCCCCGGGAAAGACCATATCCTCGAGTTCGAGGGTCAGGTATCCGTCGTAGCCCCGGTCGGCAAGTTCTGCCAGAACCCGCTTCGCAGCCCGGTCGTTGTGGATGGGGTGGTGGGGCCGCCCGTTCCCGCCGAGTGCGCTGACGTGGATGTTTACCGTCCGCTCGATGCAGAGGTCGATGAACCGGAGCACCTCGTCGCAGGACGTCATCATGGCATGCCCCATGTCCAGCGTGAACCAGAGCCAGGGTTCCCGTTCGAGCAACTCTGCTGTGTCCTCCGCCGTGGCGAGCAGGGCGTTGACCCGGGGCTCCAGGTTCTCGATCGCCACCTTCACCCGGGCTCTCCCTGCAGCCTCCCGGAGCCGGGCGATGTACTCCTCGAACCGCCGGTAGTCGTAGGCGTTCGGGTGCCGTTTCGCCGTCCTTCTTCCGGGGTGGACCGTGACCACGGCGGCGCCCATCCGGTCCGCCATCTGGATAGACTCGACGGCGTAGTCGACCGAGATCGCGGCGACCTTCGGGTTGATGGAGCAGGGGTTTAAGTCGAGCGACGGGGCGTGGAAGGTGATCGGGGAGAGTTCCGGGTGATCGGCGATGCACCGCGAGAGCTCGTCTTCGGGGCGGCCGCGGAGCCAGAAGTGCGGCGTCTCGACCCAGAACTCGAGGCTGTCGAGGCCGGATTCGGCAACGTAGTCGAAGATGTGGTCGCAGGGGTACTCGTGGAAGAACATGGTCGAGACGGCGAAACGGCCCATGATATTACTTGATATAAACCATCGGTCTAATAGATTGTGATGGTGTTGAGCGGCCCTTCCGCCGATCCGGACCGGTTCGGGACCCCGATATTCGGGGTTTCCGAGGTCTCGGCTCTCATCTGCGGCCTCCTTGACGATGTCCGCCTCCACGGGATCTGGGTGCGGGGGGAGGTGACCAACTACAAGGACCATACCTCCGGTCACCGCTACTTCTCGCTCTCGGAGCGGAACGGGAGGGACTCCGCGCTGATCAACTGCGTCATGTGGCGCTCCTACGCGTCGGGGCTCCGCTTTACGCCGAAAGACGGCATGGACGTGCTCGCCTGGGGAACCGTGGAGGTCTACGAGCCTCACGGCAGGTACCAGTTGGTCATCCGGGAACTGCTCCCGGCGGGCCCCGGCGAGCGCCACCTCATGGTCGAGCGCTGGAAGCGGGAACTCGACGCCGAAGGGCTCTTTTCGCCCGAACGGAAGCGGCCCCTGCCTGCCTTCCCGCGCCGGGTGGGGGTGGTCACCTCTCCGACCGGCGCGGCGATGCAGGATATCCTCTCGGTCATCTCCCGGCGCTACCCGGCCGAGGTGGTCCTCTCCCCGACGGCCGTCCAGGGCGAGGGGGCGCACGCGGAGATCGCGGAGGCGATCCGGCGGATCGACGGGCTCGTGGACGTGATCATCGTCGGGCGGGGCGGCGGGAGTTTTGAGGACCTCTTCCCCTTCAACCACCCCGACGTCGTCCGGGCCGTCGCCCGCTGCCAGACACCGGTGATCAGTGCTGTCGGCCACGAGGTGGACACCGCCCTCTGCGACTTTGCCGCGGACCTCCGGGCGCCGACGCCGTCGGCGGCGGCGGAACGGGCCGTGCCCGACCGTGCGGAGGTGCTCCGGGAGCTCTCCGGGCACCGCGAGAGGATGCGAGCGCTCCTCCTCCACCGGCTTGCCGCGAGAGGAAGCGAGGTCGAGGACCTGCGGGCGCGCATGCACCCCCGGCGGCTCGAACGCCGGGTCCACGAGCGGATGCAGCGCCTCGCCGAGCACGCGGATCTGCTCCGGCGCTCGGCGCTCGCCCGGGTGCAGCGGGACCGCTCGGCGCTCGCGGAGGTCCGCGCGGACCTCCTGGGGAGAAACCCGCTTGCGGCCCTCGACCGGGGCTACGGTATCGTCGAGTCGGAGGGGAGGGTCGTACGAAGCGCCCGCGACCTCCATCCCGGCGACCGGGTGGTGCTGCTGATGAAGGACGGCCGGTGCAGGGCCGTCATTGAGGAGATCACGTATGACGAAGACCTTTGAAGAGATGCTGGAAGAGCTGCGCGGGATTGTCCGGCGACTGGAAGACGGGGATGCGAGCCTCGAGGAGAGCGTCGCCATCTACGAGCGCGGTGCGCTCCTCGTGAAGCAGTGCGAAGACCTCCTCGGCGCGGCCGAGATGAAGCTCACGGAGCTCGGCCGCGACCGCTGAACCGGTAGAACCCCGGGGGGACATCGATCTCGAACCGCACACCCTTCCCGGGCTCGCCGGTCTCCCGCAGGGAGAGACCGGTGATCGAGAGGATCTCCCGCGCGAGGAAGAGCCCAAACCCGGTCTGCCGCCCGAACCCCCGCTCGAAGAGTCTTCCTTTTTCAGCGTGCGGTATCCCGGTGCCGTCGTCCTCGTAGACGATGGTGACCCCCTGGTCCGACTCTTCGGGATAGACTCGTATCCAGGTGACGCCCCCGCCGTGCCGGAGCGAGTTGTCGATGAGGTTGGCAAAGACCCGGACGATGAGGGGGTCGGCATACACCTCAAGACCGGCGCCGCCGGCCTCGATGGCGACGTCTCCCGTATCAAGCCCCGCCGCCGCATCGCGGACGATCCGGGTCACCTCCTGCCAGGCGGGGGAGGCCATGCCGACATCCCGGTACTCGCCGGTGAAGGCCATGTAGCGCCGGATATCTCGGACGGCCTCTTCCTCCTTCCGGTAGTACTCCTGCAGCTCCGCGCCGACCGTCCGCTCACGGGAGAGGTCGAGGTAGCCTGTGAGCGCGTTGAGCCGGTTTAAGATGTCGTGCCGGGTCACGTCCGAGAGCAGGCTGAGTTTCCGGTTCGCGAGGAGGAGCGCCTCTTCTGCCATCCGTGCATCGCTCGTGTCCCGGCCCACCGACTGGTACTCGACGACGGCGCCGTCCTCGTCGAAGAACGCCGTATGGGTCCACTGCTGCCACCGGATCCTGCCGTCCGGCATGACCACCCGGTGCTCGACCGTCGATGCCGGGTGGGCGGGGGTGAGGGAGCGAAGGCTCTGCTGGATCCGGGCCTGGTCGTCGGCCGGGACCGCGGGAGCGTAGCGCCGCCCGGTGAGGTCGCCCGGCGGGATGCCGATGGAACGGCAGTAGGCGTCGTTTGCGAAGGTGATGGTGCCGTCGGGGAGCTGGCGGTAGATCAGCTCGGCCTGGCTCTCCACGATGGCGCGGTAGCGCTCCTCGCTCTTTTGGAGGGCGCCTTCGACCTTCTTCTGCCCGGATGCATCGAAGATGGTCCAGAGGTACTCGACCGTCTCATCGCGCGAGACCGCGGCGGCCACGGCGGCCGGGAGGGTGCTGCCGTCGGGCCGTGCGAGCAGGTACTCCCGGGCCGGGACCGCTTCGCCCCGCGCGAGCGCATCAATCGCCGACAGGAAGGCCGGGAGAGACCCGGGGTGGAGGTGCGCCTGGAGGGGGGCACCCTGCAGGCGGTCGGGGGCGAGGCCGAGCAGCGCACCCGCCGCCCGGTTCGCCTCCAGGATGACCCCGTCCGGGCCGGTAGAGAGGCATCCCGCCGGGAGGCGGGCGAACCGGCGCCGGTACCGCCGGTACCCGGCGTCGATGCTCCGGATGCCGGCGATCAGGGCATCGACCAGGTCGTAGAGTTCGGCAAGGTCGGATCTCTGGAGGAGGAGTTCTTCCGCAGGGGCTGCACGTTCGCCGGCCTCGATCGCGCGGAGGCCGCGGTCGAGCGCTTCCAGGAGCTCGAGGAGATCGTCGAGCGCCGGGGTGAGGGGTTGCATGTCTCACCTGTTCCCCGCACCTTGACCGGGTGAACTTATCCCCGGTTGCCGTCCCGGCCTGCAGGGGCCGGGTGCCGTTCGATTCTGGTTCGTATACGCTTTCGGACGGCTCATCGCGCCCCGCGGTGGACGAGAAAGGATGGGCGGACACTCGTCGTTACGGCCCTGGATCTCGCCGGGCGATCCCGAAGGGGCTGCTGCCGCCGGGTTGCGGAACGCCCGGTGAGGCGTCCGCTCCTGCCTGCCGGGTCAGGGTCCCTCCGGGGTCTCCGCCTCAAGTTCGACCACCAGTTCCTCCCCCCGCCGGAGCGCCGCGATGAACTCCCGGGGGAGGGTGGCCGCGACGCGATCGGAGCGGATGCCCACGGTCCGGTCGGAGACGAAGCCGCTCTGCCGCCAGACGAGGTCGGCGGGGTGGTCCAGGGTGAACGCCGCGTTCCCTCTTGAGCGGACCTCGACGGTCTCGCCCCCCGCAGAAAGACGGGCCGTGAGCACCGCCTGGTCGTCGCGGAGCGCCGCTTTCAGGCCGGGGTCGAGGTCGGCGGCACCTTTGTCGGCCCCGATGCCGATGATGCAGTCGCCCGATGGGGTCAATGTCTCGTCCCTCGTCACCTCAAACGTCGTCCGATGGGTTCCCTGGACCAGCGGGTGCCCCCGCGCCCGCACGATATCCCTTGCCTTCATGCTTAATTAGGTGAGGGCTTCTATTGCTAATGAATGATGAGTATCGTTTGCCCCGTCTGTAAAGAGGAGTGCGAACACCAGGTTCTCCGGGAAGCCGCCGAACTGGTGGTGCAGTGCAGTGTGTGCGGCCAGGTCCACCGGATACCAAAGCCCCCCGAACCCCGTATCTTCACCATCAGGGCGATCGTGAGCCGGGAGACGGAGTCGCAGGTCTGCAGCGTGGAGATGCTCGAAGGCGAGGTCGTGAGCCTCGGGGACCAGATCGCCGCGGAGTGCGGGGACGAGGTCTATGGGGTTGAGGTCACCGGCATCGAGGCCGGCGAGAAGCGAGTCCGCCGGGCAAAGGCCGGGGAGGTGACGACCCTCTGGACCCGGGGCATCGAGCAGGTCGTCGTGAAGGCATCCATCCACACCGGGCGCACGACCCTCCCCCTCTACCAGACCGCGGAGGGGGAGGAGGAGTTCGTCGTCGGGGAGGCCTACACCTTCGGCGGGCGGCGGATCCGGATATCGCACATCAAACTCCGCGACGGCCCGGTCATGCGCAAAGAGGGCTGGAAGACGGTGGCCCGGCGGGTGAAGCGGATCTACGGGTACCTCGAGGGGCGCTACCCAAGACCGTGAGTCCCACGGGCCCAAAAGGAGACCGGGGAGGTCCGCCGGGCATTGCAGCGCATGCCGCCGCCGCTCTCACGGGCGGCCGGTAACCCCGGACGACACAGCAGGATGGAGATTCGCGCCCGCCGGGGCCTTACCCGGGCAGGTGCCGGCGGATCGCGGCCTCGAGGTCTTCGCGGTGGACGAGCCCCTCCATCCGCTCCCTGACCTCGTCGCCCTCGATGACGAGGGTTGTGGGGGTCACCCGGAGGCTATACTCTTTGATGTAGTGCGGGTTCTTCACGGCATCGATCTCCTCGATGGTGATCCCGAGGTCCTGCTCCACCTCATGAAGGATCGGGGTCTGCTCCTCGCACCCCATGCACCCCTCCTGGTAGAAACTTATCACCTTTACCGCCATATATGGCAGAAAGCGGGGAGACTATAAAAATCTGTGGGGTGTAGTTACCCCGTTATGCTGTTGAGGGTGACCTCGGCGCTGCCGTAGCGGTAGGTGATGACCAGCGAGTCGTCGGTCTTTTCCGTCACCTTCCCGAACCGGAGTGCCGGGGCCTCGCTGGTATCGTTGCCCATGGGGAGGTCCGGCGATTTCGTCAGCCCGAGCGCGACCACATCACCCACCTTTCTCTCCGTGAAGTTGAGCCCGATACCGTCGGCATCCTCCCGGCTCAGGTTCGCCTCGAGGTTATTCTCCCCGTAGGAGAAACCGATGACCTTCGTCTCCCCCGGGCGCATCCCGACGAGCCCTTCGGAGATGGCGTTGGTCTCAAAGCCGAGAAGGCCGACGTCCGCAAAGTCCGGCGGGTACTCGACCGGCAGGACGGCGACGTTCTCGCCCGAGACCCGGGCGCCGACGGGCATCGTCAGGCCTCTTGTCAGGAGGACGAGGTTCCCCTTCTGGTATTCGCTCGAGAAGAGGTTCTGGTCGGTCGTGATGATGGGGCGCCCGTCCTCGCCGCGGATGGTGTAGCCGATGGCCGCGGTGTTCCCCACTTTGGCCTTCTGGCTGCTCCCGAAGATCGGGGCGAGGTAGGTCCCCACCATGGCCACCGCAACCAGCAGGGCGACGCCCACGTAGGCCCATTTCAGCCACGCCTTATCGTCGCCCTTCGGGGTTTTCTGCTGTGTCTGTTTCATTAGTGTACAATCGCCTTTTGGTGAAATAAATTAGTACCGTCGTGGGCGGGGGAGGGTTCGGGTGCGTTGCCGTGGCTTCATCCATCCCCGGGGCGGGGTTTCACCGCACTCCCGCCCCCCTGTTCCATTCCCGGACCAGCCGGGCGTAGCACCCCTCGCAGACCTTCGCCTGCGCCTCCCCCGAGCGGTAGACCGCCTTTCTCTCCCCGCAGACGTCACACCGGCCGATCTCCACCTTCACCCGCTCAAACGTCCGGTGGTCCAGGGTGCCGGGGAGGGGGCGCTTTGCCTTTGAGAGGCAGTCGTGCATCCTCCAGGGGTTTTTGTAATCCAAAGAGCCATCATGGTGCATCCGGGAGGCTCAAATGCGCCCGTATCTTCGGTGTGCCTTCTCGATGGACATAATATGGGTAATATAGACGAGATTGTTATCCGGGTCGATATTGTAAATAACCGTGAATGAACGTGCGACATGAAGGCGGTATGACTCCCGCTTTTTGTTTGTATGGAGTTTCTCTTTGTCGCCATCCGGGCCAGGGTAGGGATTATCCTGTAAAATTTTCAATTTTTCTTTGATGATCCGCTGATCTTTGGCTTCGAGCGAATGTAAGAAATCCAGCGCATGTTTGTCCACCATGAGGCGGAATGTCACAGGTCTAACTCCACGAACTCATTGCGCGCCATGATTTCCTCGATATCATCCGTGAGCCGCTGTTTTTTTACCCTTTCCACCAATCTCGCGAGCGTATCGTCGAGCGTCTCGTCCGGGCGCCTGAGGTCCAGAATCTCGTTATAGGTCTTTTTTGAGACGGGGATGTTCTCCGTAGCCGACATTAAAACCTGATCTGTGCTGATCACGGATATACTTTCTTTCACGGGCCAGGTGAACGAGGGACGCGACACCGCAGCCGGGAGGCTTCCCCCGGATGACAGACCCGATCCCGGTCAGGGGATCCCCGGCAAAGAGCGAGCGGGGGAAGAGTTCCCTTCATGCCGGTGCGGGCACCGCGTCGGCCGATGGCGCCGTCCTGGTGAAGGTGACGTTGGAGTCGCGGCTGGCCCTCAGGGCAGGAGCAGGAGAACGAAGGAGCTTCAGCCGTCACGCCCTCCGGCCAATCATATGACATTATCTCCGCTTATCGGACCCCCTTCCCCCTGTTCCACTCCCGGACCAGCCGGGCGTAGCACCCCTCGCAGACCTTCGCCTGCGCCTCCCCCGAGCGGTAGACCGCCTTTCTCTCCCCGCATATGTCACACCGGCCGATCTCCACCTTCACCCGCTCAAACGTCCGGTGGTCCAGGGTGCCGGGGAGGGGGCACACTTTTCCGGGCCGCTTCGCCTTTGAGAGGCAGTCGTAACAGAGATACCGGTTCCCGCCGCCCCGTTTCACGGAGGATGTCGGCCGGCGACCGCAGATGTGGCAGGGTTGGTTCTTCTCCACCGGGAGGGCGATGTAGTCCGCGGGGTTGATGGGCGGCGACGTTGGCAGCACATCGGCAGCATGTTGGCAGCAGGTGCTGCCATTGAGTGCAGCCGCCTCCGAGACCGGATCTGTATTTCCGCTACGATTCGTGGGATCCTCCGGATCATTGGCAGCAGTGTGGAAAACGCAGGCACCCCGGCCACCACCCGGAGTTTCATCGTCCGTGCTCTCCGTTCTCTTATTCTGCTGTACATGTACGTACATAGATCGATCTCTCTTGATATCCTGAGCACCTTTCCCGGAACCCTCCCCGTTTTGGCCGATCTCTTGTTGGCAGCACCTGCTGCCATTCTGCTGCAATCTGCTGCCATTGCTGCCAACGTCCGGGTCGTCGTCCAGCCAGACCGAGGCACCATTGCTCCAGGCCCGGTAGGCCTCACCATCGAACGTGAAGTACTGCTCCCGGCGGCGGACCGTGACCCCATACTCGCCGCCCTCCGTCACGGTGGCGTCGTAGAGGCTGATCGCGGGGCATTTCTCGAGGAGGCCCGAGTAGGTCGTCCCCCGGCTGACGTAGCCGTGGAGGAGCCGCCGGGTCTGGTAATAGGAGAGGCCGAGGGCGTTCTGGAGCTCCCGGACGGTGAAGACCGCGACCCCCATGCTCCCGACCGTCGCGAGCGCCGCGGCCTCGTTCTTCGTCAGTTTGGTCTCCTGGCCGCCGGCCGTCCCGTTGAGGGCGGAGTAGAGTTTTGCTGCCGCCGAAAAATCCTCCTCCCGGGCGATCACCGCCCCGTCGCCGTCGCGGTCCCGCTGGAGGGAGAAGAGCCGGGCCCGGCACTTGATCAGGTCAAAGAGCATGCCCGGGTTCCGGCGGTTCTGGGTTGTGGAGAACTGGATTCGCCGGGCAAACGGGATCCGGACGGGGAGGACCTCCTCTTTGACGACCTCCCAGATCGCCCGGCAGGTGAGGACGTCGTCTTCTCTATGGGACTGGCCGGCCGCCTCGGCCTCCTTCATGTGCTCGAGCACCCGCCGGTCCTGGTCGATGGAGTCGTCGATCCAGACCGCGAGCATCCGGTTCATCACCTGGTCGTCGCCCATATCCTCGACCTTCGCGAGCCACCAGACGCAGCGGGCGGGGATGGTGCAGACCCGGAGTTTCCGCTCGGTCGTGAGGGTCCGGTGCTCGATCGGTCGGCGGAAGTTCGTGGTTGCGGATTTGAGGACCTCCTGGAGGTCGTCGGAGAGCGAGACGTCGTCGAAGAGGAGGACGGTCCCCGGCCGGAGGCTATCGTCGTAGTAGAGCGCCTTGTCAGAGACCGTGCCCATGAGTTTGTAGGCGTCGGGGATGAGGTCCTGCATCGTCATGCAGGCGTGGGTCTTCCCCTTCCCGGAGTTGCCGGATATCGAGACGTGGAGGCCGTTCGTGTTCTCGACCGACTGCGAGGCGATGGAGATCGCGAGGCACTCCGCGACGGTGCGGTCGCCGACGTGGGCTTTGTTGAAGGTGTCGAGGAGGAAGGCGAGGGGGTCGCCGGTCCGGAGGATCGCGAACGCACGCTCGCGGTGCCCGTCGGGGGCGGGAGGGGAGGGTGCCTCCTCCTGTTCTTTCTTCTCTCCTTTCGGGGTCCGCTTCGGCTCGTACATCCCCCGGAGTTCCGGCCACCGCTGCGCCCCTCCGCCGCAACTTGCGTGGTGGCAGCCGGCGAAGACGGCGCCGTTTGCAAACTGGATGGCAAACGCGCCGTCGTTATGGGCCGACGAGAACGGGCACTCCGCGAGGACGTAGAGGGTGCCGCCCTGCCAGGGTCTTGTGTTCCGGACGGCGATGCCGTGCTCCGCGAGCCAGGCGGCGAGGTCGATGCCGGCGGTATTCTTCGATCGGCGAGGTTCCTCCCGGGGGAGGAGCCCGGCGAGGTGCCGGAGCCGATCTACCGGGACGATCTCGATCTCTTCTGGAGCCGCGAGGACCTTCGCCCGCCGGTGCGGCCGCTCGGGGGTGTTGTCGCCCTTCCGGGATACGGTCCCGTAGAGCTTCCAGATCCGGGCGGCGTTGTGGTTCGCGGTATCGACGGTGATCACGTCGTTCGAGAAGAGGGCGTCGAGGGTCGCGAGCGCCCCCCTGACAACCTCCGTTGCCGCCCCGTCGTTTTCGAGGTCGATCCTGTAGAGCAGGTGCGCCCCGTTCCCGGAGTCGGCTTTGATGGGCGAAGGGAACCCCTGCTCGGCGAGGTATGCTGCGATCCTCTCTGTGGCAGCGATGGCCGCGTCGTGCTCTTCGTCGGTCGATGAGACCCCGCCCGGCCGGACCGGGTCGATGTCGATTGGGAACCAGCGCCGGCGGGTGATGTCGGCGTCGGCGGTCGTCGCATCTTTCCGCGATAGACGCATCTTGATCCGATTTGCCCGCCGGGCAAGGAGCGCCGGGTTTGGGGCGTTCAGGGTGACGTAGATCCCGGCGACCGCCGGATCGGCATCGAGGGGCTCGACGGCTTGAACAAGCGCCTTATGGTCGTCGAAGTAGCCCGAGTGGGTTACGCCGTCAGCGAGCGCCCGGACCTCGACCACGCTGCCGGGGGCGGCGAGGAGTTCCACCGCCCGGCGGATCTCCCCGCTCATAGCCCCACCTCCGGGGCGAGGGGAAGGAGGGGGGCGCTCGCCGCCTCCCCGCTCGCGACGCGCCGGAAGGAGGCGAACGGGACGATCCAGGCGCCCTCCCGGGTCCGGATCACCACCGCCCGGCCCGCGGGGTTCAGCGCCGCGTGCCCCTCGATCGTCACTTCTCCCGTGACGGTGCCGTTCGTCCGCCGCACCCGCTCCCGGACGACCGGGGCCGGCCTGCCCGAAAAGACAAGCGCCCTTGTGTCGTCCGGCGCGATCCGGCACCTCTCCGCCTCGACGTGGACGATGAGCCCGCCTGCCGCCGTGCAGGCGAGGGTGCCCGGTTCCGGGGTCATGGCCGCCCCCGCTCGACGGTGACGGTGTAGTGGTGGTTCCGCGTCCGGCAGACGTGGATCTCCCGCACGGCCCGGCCGTGCCGCCGGATCTCGTCTGCGACCGCCTGGGGAATCAGGTAGAGCGGGACGACACCGGCGCGTCGCTCCCCGGTAGCTGCGCTTATTGCCCTGGAAGAAGAAGTGTTATCGGCAGTCCCGTGTGAATCGATATTGGCGTACGTTTCATCCCGTGGGCTGCCGTCTATCCTGTCTCTGTGCTGCATTCTGTTTCCTCATCGTGTGATGCTATCAATCTGGCTTTACCACCGGCGGCCCGGTTCTCCCCGAGAGGCTCTGCCGTCGGGTCCGGGCTGCGGCCGCCGCCCCCGGGTCCTCCCCCATCGGGGGTTCTTCTGTCGTGTTGCATGGTCGTTACCTCGCACCGGGAAGATGCCCGGCGCATACATCATTCTCAGGCTCCCCTGGTTAAAAGAATAACTCACAGGCCCTGAATTGGGCAGCAGACCCCATATAAACGTTTCTTTATCAAAAAAGAGAATTCGGAGGAAGCAGGCCGGGATCGTGAATTGCCGGCAGGATTGGGAGTGCCGACCTGTTCAGCCTTTTCGCCGGATCATCCCGGGGACGGAGTCCCGCCCCGGGCACACGCCGCAAAGACCTCGTCGGGAGCGTAGCGGAGGATGACCTCGTACCCCTTCCCGGTCTGGAGGAGGTCGACGATCCCGGCATCGGCGAGCCTTCGTAACCGGGTATGGTAGGTCGTCCTCCCGACGGCGAGGTAGTCCTGCACCTCCTCAAAGACCGCCCCCGCCATCATCTCGCCCCCGGACAGCGACTGTTCCGCGATCTGGTAGAGGAGTGTGCGCTCGCCGGGGGAGAGCGCGGCGGTCCGGGCGGCAAGCGCCGGTGACCTGACCCCGGCGACCACACCCATGACGTCCTTCCGGGTGACCCGGCGGCGGCCGTCCCCCTCGGCCCGGAGGCACGCCTGCCGGAGGAGGGCGATCCCGACCCGGATGTCCTGCTCGCCGGCGGTCATCTCCGCGACAAGGTCGAGGACCGGCGCCGGCACCACCCCGGGGTAGAGCCCCTGCCGGATGCGGTCGCCGAGGATCTCGCGGATCTCGGTCTTCCCGTAGGGCGGGAAGTTGACCTCGGTCGGGCGAAAGATCGACCGCACCGGCCCGTCGGCCTCGGCGTAGAGGTTCGTCGCGAGATCGCTTGTGACCGCAAAGACCCCGGCACCCCGGACGTCCCACTTCTCGTAGAGCCGGAGGAGCTGGTAGAGGAGGATGTTGTAGGTGCCCGCCGGGATGAGGTAGTTTGCGTCGTCGAGGCAGACCAGGAGGCTTGCGTTCTTCTCCCCGAGCCGGGCGGCGATGCCCTCCCTGATATCGCCGAGGTGCCGTGAGGGGGGTGCGTAGCCGAAGAGGTGCCTTGAGATGCTCCGGTAGACCGCGAGCAGGGTGTGGTCCTGCCGGCAGTTGACGTAGGCCGGGACGACCTTTTTGGTGCTCTCTTTGAGTTCACGAAAGATCCGGCGGACGGTGGTGGTCTTCCCGGTCCCCGGGGGGCCGCGGAGGACGGCGTTCATCGGGCTTCCGCCCCGGAGGGCGGGCTGGATGAGGAAGGCGAGCTCCCGGACCTGGGCGTCGCGGTGGTGGAGGTGGTCGGGGACGAATGTGGGCTCAAAGGCCTCGGGGTCGCGGAAGAGGGTCTGGTCGTGGCGGAGAAGGGATGAATGTGTCATACTCCAGTCTGGAGCTGAGGTAGTTATTAACGGGGAGCCGTGCGCGGGGTGAAAGTGAAAGTGAAAGTGAAAGTGGGGGTTATCCCCCCTCTTACCTCAGCTCCGGGACGGCGTCGGCCCAGTCCTCGACGGCGGTCCTGATTGCATCGTCCTGGTAGGACGATATCCGGACGGTCTTTCGGGTGAAGGTGACGTAGTAGTCGTCGCCCGAGGGGTCGTGGCACTTGAGCTGCGCGTAGTAGGACTCGCCGCCGAAGTTCCGCTCGGCCACGCCGCCCATCGCGGTCGCAAGGGCGGTGTTCGCCATGACCTCCGCGATGTTCGCGTTGAACGCGGCGATCGAGGGGGACTGGAGCGAGACGGTCCCGACCCGTTTGCCGGTCTGCTCGTCGATGAAGTTCACCTTGCCGGTGTAGTGCTCGCGGTTCCGGACGACCGGGGCGACGGTCTGGCCGGCTTTGGTCGTATACCCGGCGCACTCGAAGGGGTTGTCATCGAGGACCATCCTGATGAGGCTGTCAAACGCCGTTACGCTGGCGATCGGGGTCGTGAGATCCCGGAGCGCTGATCTGGTTATGGTCTTCTGCACGAAGTCTGCCATGGGTTTGTTCTCCTGCCTGCCAGGCTTCCCGGGAATATGACAGACGATTATAGGGTGGACGTGGGAGGATATCAGCCTGACTTTATCGGGGAGCGCGGCTTGGGCTTTGATTCTTGAATATAATCGTTACGGTCAGGCTTTTTGTCACCGACCTCCTATAGTCCTCCAGGAGGGTTATGGGAATGACCGGGGAGAAGACCACCCGGGAGCTCGGTCTTACGAGACGAACCGGGACGTGAAGTGGATCTGTAAGATGCTGCAGCGGATGGAGGCGCAGGACGAGGCGTTTGAGAGCCGGCGTCCGGGCGCTGGAGGGGTGGCGGGCGGAGAAGGCGGGAGAGGAGCGGGGGGTGTCGACGATCGGCGCCGGGGCCGGGGGGGGGGGGTGAGGGTGCTGGTGAGGGTGCTCAGGCGTGGGGGGTGAGAAACAGCGTATCTTAGCGTTCGGCCTCGCTAAGAATTGACTGAATTTCCTGTTTGAGGGCCGGGAGATCATCGTGCAGGGTCAGGAATACTGCTTCGTGGTCCACACCGAAGTAATGGTGGACGATCTTATCCCGCATTCCCGCCGCCTCCCTCCAGGGAATCTCCGGGTGCTCAAGCCGTAACTCCGGGGAGACCATCTTTGCCGCCTCGCCGATGATGGTCAGCATGCGCTCGATCCCGGCGCGTTCCAGCCGGCGGCTCCGGAGATCCTCCACTGTTCTAATGCCTTCGGAGAACTCCTCGATGCTTTGTATGGCATCAAGGATGTGGTGAAGATACGCGAGGTCCTCCGGCGTCATAGATCACCACGGCATCACGGTAGATTGCATCGGCAAGGTACGGACTCACGGCATTCTCGGTGACGAGGTCCACCTTCACACGGAGAGCCCGGGCAAGCTCGTCCTCGATCCGGACAAGCGAAAAGAGGCTTTTTTTGCGGGCGAACCGGACCAGGATGTCGATATCGCTCGTCGCGTTGGCGGATCCCCGCGCATAGGAGCCGAAGATTGCGATCCATTCGGCATCGTTTCTGGTGAGTATCGCGACGATGGTCTCCCGTGCTGCCCTGGTGAGTGTGCGTCCTGCCATTGCTCCCGACCGTATCTGTATGCTGGTTAGTATGACGCTCACCCCGTATCAGTCTTTTGAAGGACGGAGCGGCTCCCCGGGGAGCGTGGATGATCAGCCTCTCCTGAAGATGGAGGCGGCCGCGGCGGGGCAGGCGTTTCTCCACTGGAATTTCCAATTATAATAGTTATGGTCGGGCTTTCCGGGTCTGGCGTCCTATCATCCCCCGGGAAGGTTACGGGGATGACCGGCGAGAAGACCGCCCGGGAGCCCGGTCTTACGGGGCCATGCTGCAGAACCCTGCAGCGGATGGCGCGGGATGCGGCGTTTGAGGGCCGGAGCCGGGCGCTGGAGGGGTGGCGGGCGGAGAAGGCGGGAGAGGAGCGGGGGTTTCGACGATCGGCGCCGGGGCCGGGGGGGTGGTGAGGGTGAACGTGAGGGTGCTCGGGGGCGGGTGAGGGGGAGTTGTTGAGGATCGAATTTAACCCACGCACCCGTGAAGGGTGCGACTCTGCTATATGTTTCGGCAGATTCGGAATCTGCGAATTTCAATCCACGCACCCGTGAAGGGTGCGACCTCCTCACCCTCGTTGCAGACGTCCCACGCCCGGCTATTTCAATCCACGCACCCGTGAAGGGTGCGACTGAGCGGATCTGGGAGGCGCTCTCGCGGAAGGAATTTCAATCCACGCACCCGTGAAGGGTGCGACTGGGTACCTGTTCGCAGAGGAGGCGACATGTTCCTATTTCAATCCACGCACCCGTGAAGGGTGCGACGCTGATAGTGCATTATATGAGAAATATGTTAAAAATATTTCAATCCACGCACCCGTGAAGGGTGCGACTTAAGAAGTTAACAAGGTTCATTACCTTAAGAGATTTCAATCCACGCACCCGTGAAGGGTGCGACCTGGCTATCGCTCACCGTTCCGGCGATTTTGACGGGATGATTTCAATCCACGCACCCGTGAAGGGTGCGACCGGGGCCTGGGAACGGATGCCGTACGTGATGCTCCAATTTCAATCCACGCACCCGTGAAGGGTGCGACCTCATACCTGGGCCTCGATTTGGTGGTCGACCGAATTTCAATCCACGCACCCGTGAAGGGTGCGACGGGGACCTCCTTCATGTAGCCGGCGGACTTCCGATTTCAATCCACGCACCCGTGAAGGGTGCGACTTCTGTATATTTCTACAAATGTATCCGTTTTGTATTTCAATCCACGCACCCGTGAAGGGTGCGACTTCTGGGGAAATCATCGATGTTTTGATTGGAAGTATTTCAATCCACGCACCCGTGAAGGGTGCGACCCCATCGGAGACACGGCCGTGTAAATGCCCCGGAATTTCAATCCACGCACCCGTGAAGGGTGCGACGTTCATCGGCGTCTTCGTCTACATGCGGAAATCAATTTCAATCCACGCACCCGTGAAGGGTGCGACTCGAAATACGATACTTTCCGACTACATATCGTGTCATTTCAATCCACGCACCCGTGAAGGGTGCGACCTCGGAATCCATTTTTTTCACCTCTCCCACATGGGATTTCAATCCACGCACCCGTGAAGGGTGCGACCGGTCCAGGTCCAGTGCTGTGCGTCGATCGGGTTATTTCAATCCACGCACCCGTGAAGGGTGCGACCCGGGACCAGTTTGACTACTTCAGCGCCAGCGGATTTCAATCCACGCACCCGTGAAGGGTGCGACCGGCCGAGATAGCGGACGCTATCGACGACCTGAAATTTCAATCCACGCACCCGTGAAGGGTGCGACGAAAACATGGAGGACTATCCATGGACATCACACTATTTCAATCCACGCACCCGTGAAGGGTGCGACGCTCCCCCGGCCCTGTCTCGACATAGATCACCGATTTCAATCCACGCACCCGTGAAGGGTGCGACTAATACTTGTGGGCGCTGTACAGGAGCGCATCGTGATTTCAATCCACGCACCCGTGAAGGGTGCGACTACTGATCGGGATCCTATGGCCCCGTGTTTTGGTATTTCAATCCACGCACCCGTGAAGGGTGCGACGTCCCGCGGCATGTAGTAGTCGCCGTAATCCCAGTATTTCAATCCACGCACCCGTGAAGGGTGCGACGCGCACCCGAGTTCCTCCCCTATCTTCGTGTAGTTATTTCAATCCACGCACCCGTGAAGGGTGCGACGTTCTCCCCAACTCTTGGAGTACTCTGGCGTCGCATTTCAATCCACGCACCCGTGAAGGGTGCGACAAATATGGTTGCTGGAGTATGTGCCCTCAAAATAATTTCAATCCACGCACCCGTGAAGGGTGCGACGGGCGGCCGCCTGAGTCATCTCGTCGGCGTTCTGATTTCAATCCACGCACCCGTGAAGGGTGCGACCATTACACTTTTCTCAAATGATGCTATGTAAAGAATTTCAATCCACGCACCCGTGAAGGGTGCGACGCGACCCATGTAATGACATGTCGGTTGCAGGTAATTTCAATCCACGCACCCGTGAAGGGTGCGACGCAACCAATGATTTAGCAGAGCAGATTCTTTATATTTCAATCCACGCACCCGTGAAGGGTGCGACTACAGTCTATGCGCCTTCTGCTGCCATACTTGATTTCAATCCACGCACCCGTGAAGGGTGCGACCAGCCGACCGCACTCGTCGACGTCGCCGCAGAAGTAATTTCAATCCACGCACCCGTGAAGGGTGCGACACCGTCGGCAACACGCTCGCGCAGGGACGGGCCGAATTTCAATCCACGCACCCGTGAAGGGTGCGACGCGATACAACCACGCCCGATCATCGAGTTCCGGAGATTTCAATCCACGCACCCGTGAAGGGTGCGACCTTCGGCGCCCTTCGCGCCCGGCTGCGTGTTCTTATTTCAATCCACGCACCCGTGAAGGGTGCGACCGCGATGCGCCGGGGTATCGACCTGGGATGGTACATTTCAATCCACGCACCCGTGAAGGGTGCGACGGCGGTGCGGCCGTCAAGGGTGCAACGATGCTCCCATTTCAATCCACGCACCCGTGAAGGGTGCGACCCAGCGCATGGGCAAGGAGGCGGAAGACCTCCAATTTCAATCCACGCACCCGTGAAGGGTGCGACTGGCAGTAGTCCGAGGTGCTGTCGCCGAGAGGATAATTTCAATCCACGCACCCGTGAAGGGTGCGACTCGAAACTCATGCTAGAGTCACCTCATTTTATGATTTCAATCCACGCACCCGTGAAGGGTGCGACCAGGATGACTTCGCCATCGCCATGATGGAGGTCGAATTTCAATCCACGCACCCGTGAAGGGTGCGACGCCGCGGAGGGCACACCACTTGTTCCCATCGCGATTTCAATCCACGCACCCGTGAAGGGTGCGACCTTTTAAAATCGGACTGATAGTGTCGTACTCCTCATTTCAATCCACGCACCCGTGAAGGGTGCGACCCGGAGGATGTCCTGCACGAACTGCCCGACAGGGATTTCAATCCACGCACCCGTGAAGGGTGCGACATTTCATTACACTATTCTTACACTTGTCTTACAAATTTCAATCCACGCACCCGTGAAGGGTGCGACGTCGGTCGGCTCCATCAGAGCACCACTCCTATGAGATTTCAATCCACGCACCCGTGAAGGGTGCGACCGTCGTCAGGCATGTCTGGTTCCTGTAGATTGTGATTTCAATCCACGCACCCGTGAAGGGTGCGACAGATCCTTGTTTTCCTTCACACGTTAGGGCTGAGGATTTCAATCCACGCACCCGTGAAGGGTGCGACCTGAGAACCAAACACGTCGTAAGTAGCAGAGAGATTTCAATCCACGCACCCGTGAAGGGTGCGACTGACGAACAAAAGATTCAAGCATTACGTATTGAATTTCAATCCACGCACCCGTGAAGGGTGCGACGATCAGCCAGGGGGTCGAGGATCTCTTCGCGCAGATATTTCAATCCACGCACCCGTGAAGGGTGCGACCCGATCTCTGCAGCCCGGTCCTGTGGCGTGCCGATTTCAATCCACGCACCCGTGAAGGGTGCGACGGGGGTCGCGGAGATGACCCTCGAAACTCTCCCATTTCAATCCACGCACCCGTGAAGGGTGCGACGGGGGTTGACGCAGACCGTGCCGACCGGGACGCAATTTCAATCCACGCACCCGTGAAGGGTGCGACGTCCGCGGTCGGCGCGAAGTGCTTCGCGTCGTAATTTCAATCCACGCACCCGTGAAGGGTGCGACGGCCGTCGCTGGCGGCGTGGTCGCAGTGGTCATATTTCAATCCACGCACCCGTGAAGGGTGCGACCGCGCTGATCAACGCAATTGTCGCCGTCCTCAAATTTCAATCCACGCACCCGTGAAGGGTGCGACCCGTTTGACTCGGAGGGGTTCCCGGATCCGAACCTATTTCAATCCACGCACCCGTGAAGGGTGCGACATTAAAAAACGTGCTGCGATACGGGGCGGGAATTGATTTCAATCCACGCACCCGTGAAGGGTGCGACAAAGTTCTTTTCGCACTTCGGTGAGACGTCTATTATTTCAATCCACGCACCCGTGAAGGGTGCGACGACATTATTCTTCAATATACTGCACCCAGGCAGATTTCAATCCACGCACCCGTGAAGGGTGCGACTACAACTGTTTATGCGCCTTCTGCTGCCATACTTGATTTCAATCCACGCACCCGTGAAGGGTGCGACGTGTGCTAATTGTTCTGGGTATGGGTTTACAAGGATTTCAATCCACGCACCCGTGAAGGGTGCGACATTTATTGTGCTTTACGGGATTACTTGCTATTCCATTTCAATCCACGCACCCGTGAAGGGTGCGACTTCCTCGTGGTATCTCTCGGATGGTATTGTTTCCAATTTCAATCCACGCACCCGTGAAGGGTGCGACCCTGCCCTGCCCGGCCACCCTCGACCTCTTCGAATTTCAATCCACGCACCCGTGAAGGGTGCGACTCAGTACGCAGGCATGACAAAGGTCTGTATGCGATTTCAATCCACGCACCCGTGAAGGGTGCGACGATACTCAACCCCGACGAGTATGAGCAGATGCGTATTTCAATCCACGCACCCGTGAAGGGTGCGACCCGTATGCGACTCCCCAGTCATACGCGACCTTTCGATTTCAATCCACGCACCCGTGAAGGGTGCGACGGAAGAAGTACGGAAATGTCTTGGATGTGGAAAGATTTCAATCCACGCACCCGTGAAGGGTGCGACTCTACGCCTCTGTAGTCTTCCGGGCGAACGCTTGATTTCAATCCACGCACCCGTGAAGGGTGCGACTGGATATTTTGGTTTACCGTGTTCATCAACAATAATTTCAATCCACGCACCCGTGAAGGGTGCGACTAAGTAATACGTCACCACCTAATGTCTCTATTGAATTTCAATCCACGCACCCGTGAAGGGTGCGACGACATTATTCTTCAATATACTGCACCCAGGCAGATTTCAATCCACGCACCCGTGAAGGGTGCGACCATCTCCATATCTTCATCTTCATCAATCACTACTATTTCAATCCACGCACCCGTGAAGGGTGCGACGGGAGCCCAACGTCAATAGTAGCGGATGCAACCTTATTTCAATCCACGCACCCGTGAAGGGTGCGACTCGATACGGGTCATCGTCATCGGTGCGGGGCGTGGTATTTCAATCCACGCACCCGTGAAGGGTGCGACGATCGAAGACACCGTCTACGGCGCCGGCGGGTGATTTCAATCCACGCACCCGTGAAGGGTGCGACATCCACGCACCCGTGAAGGGTGCGACCTTGAAGCCATTTCAATCCACGCACCCGTGAAGGGTGCGACCGCCCCCGGTCCGTCCTCGTAGGGGCAGACGTCCGATTTCAATCCACGCACCCGTGAAGGGTGCGACTTTTGAGTATGGGGGGATCTGCGTCGCTGTGGCTATTTCAATCCACGCACCCGTGAAGGGTGCGACTTAAGTGGCTGGTACTACGGAAAAAAGTTGGTAATTTCAATCCACGCACCCGTGAAGGGTGCGACGATCGCGCCCCCTTTCCCCGGAGTGCCTATTTCGAGAATTTCAATCCACGCACCCGTGAAGGGTGCGACGGGCACTCACGGGGATATGAGATCATGGGAAAATATTTCAATCCACGCACCCGTGAAGGGTGCGACGGCCGTCTGCCGCCGGCCCTCCTGCTCGAGGGCATTTCAATCCACGCACCCGTGAAGGGTGCGACGCAGACCGCCGCCGCTGCGGCGCTCGCGGAAGACCTATTTCAATCCACGCACCCGTGAAGGGTGCGACGTACAGGAGCGCGTTGTGGAACGCATAGAACGCGCATTTCAATCCACGCACCCGTGAAGGGTGCGACTCACTGAAATAATGAGATTAACTCATTATGATAAAATTTCAATCCACGCACCCGTGAAGGGTGCGACACCTCACCAAGGTTCCGACCGGCTACTACTACGATATTTCAATCCACGCACCCGTGAAGGGTGCGACCAGGATGTAGAATTAAAGGGTAATAATGTGAGAATATTTCAATCCACGCACCCGTGAAGGGTGCGACTTTTTCTCACCAACACCTTTCTTGATAAGGTAACAGAATTTCAATCCACGCACCCGTGAAGGGTGCGACTTCCGGGACCGCTACGATGAGGCGTTTACGGCGGCTGGATTTCAATCCACGCACCCGTGAAGGGTGCGACTTCATTAGTCTTTAACTGTTCCTTAATTTCAGAAAATTTCAATCCACGCACCCGTGAAGGGTGCGACTACCTCAAAAGGGTTTGACGGCCTGGATAATCTTATTTCAATCCACGCACCCGTGAAGGGTGCGACTTAACAGATGTGTCGCTAAAATCGTTATGCGTTGAATTATTTCAATCCACGCACCCGTGAAGGGTGCGACAACCGGGGTGGATATACCGGAGAACAAATCGTACATTTCAATCCACGCACCCGTGAAGGGTGCGACGATTTAGGTTACATTACAACCTGTTTTGATTGTGATTTCAATCCACGCACCCGTGAAGGGTGCGACGAAAGTATTTTTGGAAAATTGCAAAACTGCTAAAATTTCAATCCACGCACCCGTGAAGGGTGCGACTTCCTCTTCCCCATACTCACATATCAAAACATAATAATTTCAATCCACGCACCCGTGAAGGGTGCGACACCCATTAACCGTGAGTAAGTTTGAGGAGATGAAATTTCAATCCACGCACCCGTGAAGGGTGCGACGGCTGTGGGATGGATTGAGATGATTATAATCCACATTTCAATCCACGCACCCGTGAAGGGTGCGACTTATGGTTTTGAAGATGAGAAGAGTTTATTACAGGATTTCAATCCACGCACCCGTGAAGGGTGCGACGGGTATACTCTAATTGACCCTTTCGTTTCTTCATATTTCAATCCACGCACCCGTGAAGGGTGCGACAACCGTAATCTATCGCAAAAAGCACCACATTATAGGATTTCAATCCACGCACCCGTGAAGGGTGCGACTTCAGTTCATTAATAGGAATACTCGCAGTAAAAAATTTCAATCCACGCACCCGTGAAGGGTGCGACGTAAGGGATTGTGAGGTAAAAAATGTTACATGTATTATTTCAATCCACGCACCCGTGAAGGGTGCGACGGACTATCCTTGATGGAGATGATTGGGGATATTGATTTCAATCCACGCACCCGTGAAGGGTGCGACTCATTTTCAAATCCATAATCACAATTACTATTATAATTTCAATCCACGCACCCGTGAAGGGTGCGACCCTGTAAATCCAGGTAAAAACCCTTTAGCGGATTATTTCAATCCACGCACCCGTGAAGGGTGCGACCCGATTTGGTCGATTATTATGGGATAATGATGTTATTTCAATCCACGCACCCGTGAAGGGTGCGACATAAAGGTTAATGGGTTTTTCATTAACCGTGAAATTTCAATCCACGCACCCGTGAAGGGTGCGACTAAAAATCGTTAACGGATTAAAACTAATAATCGTTTATTTCAATCCACGCACCCGTGAAGGGTGCGACTCAAAGCGTAAAGTAATGTATAGAGATGACAAAATTTCAATCCACGCACCCGTGAAGGGTGCGACCGGCACGGGGACCGGGACCGCTGTAGTAGATACCGATTTCAATCCACGCACCCGTGAAGGGTGCGACGGGTGTCGGGTCCATCGGCACCTCGTCAAGCACATTTCAATCCACGCACCCGTGAAGGGTGCGACGGTCTCCAGGACGACGCCGAACATCATCCCGGTGAGATTTCAATCCACGCACCCGTGAAGGGTGCGACGATATCGACTGCAGCTGCAGGGGCGACGGCAGTATTTCAATCCACGCACCCGTGAAGGGTGCGACTCGAAGATGTAGACGTCGCCGGCGTGGCGAGGGAAGGGATTTCAATCCACGCACCCGTGAAGGGTGCGACGCCGTTTGACTCGGAGGGGTTCCCGGATCCGAACCTATTTCAATCCACGCACCCGTGAAGGGTGCGACTACGGCGGCAAGCGGGCCGTCGTGGAGCAGATCGGATTTCAATCCACGCACCCGTGAAGGGTGCGACCCCCGGCAGCGTCACCTCGACCGGCAGCCCGTCGAATTTCAATCCACGCACCCGTGAAGGGTGCGACGTCGCGGCGCTTGCGTTCGAGGTATCCGCTGACAATTTCAATCCACGCACCCGTGAAGGGTGCGACGCGCCGATCAAAGCTCCTCGGGCTCGACGCTGCTGAATTTCAATCCACGCACCCGTGAAGGGTGCGACCCTCTCTACGCCGACAGCGCCGAGCCGAACCGCATCATTTCAATCCACGCACCCGTGAAGGGTGCGACGCAACGCCGCTATCGCCGTATTCAGCACTTCAGAATTTCAATCCACGCACCCGTGAAGGGTGCGACCAAAATGTGCAGCGAACCATTCAAGCCAATTACTATTTCAATCCACGCACCCGTGAAGGGTGCGACAGCAAGTGCGTTATCGGTTGATGTATTACATGACGATTTCAATCCACGCACCCGTGAAGGGTGCGACGAGGTGCACGGTAACACGGCAAAAAAGATTACTTATTTCAATCCACGCACCCGTGAAGGGTGCGACAAGGGGCGTGCGCTCTTCCTGCTCCAGTTCAGTAAATTTCAATCCACGCACCCGTGAAGGGTGCGACCGATATCCTGACGGAGATCGACCCCGAGACCGGGATTTCAATCCACGCACCCGTGAAGGGTGCGACAACCTCAAGGATCCGCGCAAGAGCCGCGAGAGAATTTCAATCCACGCACCCGTGAAGGGTGCGACCCGATGAGCCGAACGGAGGTGCTGAAATGTTCCTATTTCAATCCACGCACCCGTGAAGGGTGCGACCTCTGCGATCGGAGTGCTGTCCGTCGCGTTGCGATTTCAATCCACGCACCCGTGAAGGGTGCGACGATTATTCCCGGCAACCCAATTTTCGGCCTTTAAGATTTCAATCCACGCACCCGTGAAGGGTGCGACGCGCGGTGATCGGGGCCGTGCTGCTCATCGTGGCGCATTTCAATCCACGCACCCGTGAAGGGTGCGACCAACGCCGCTATCGCCGTATTCAGCACTTCAGAATTTCAATCCACGCACCCGTGAAGGGTGCGACAGAGGCTATACAGCGAGATGCCGAACGGATAAAAAATTTCAATCCACGCACCCGTGAAGGGTGCGACTTAGGCTGGCTGGTGGAAAAACTCTACGCGGAGATTTCAATCCACGCACCCGTGAAGGGTGCGACCCTTCGGGCTCCCCGGCACCCCGGCCCCGAAGAAATTTCAATCCACGCACCCGTGAAGGGTGCGACTCCAGGTGAGGGCGAAGAGAAACGTCCAGACCTCATTTCAATCCACGCACCCGTGAAGGGTGCGACTACGCCGCCTTCGGGAGCACGAGCCCCCGGAAGGATTTCAATCCACGCACCCGTGAAGGGTGCGACTCAGGTGCCAGAGGTCGCCCCGGGCTCCGGAAGGATTTCAATCCACGCACCCGTGAAGGGTGCGACCAAGCGATATGGATGATAGATTTTGCCCGATCGTATTTCAATCCACGCACCCGTGAAGGGTGCGACACCCCGACACCACCGTCTTCCAGAACCCGCTCCAATTTCAATCCACGCACCCGTGAAGGGTGCGACTGGCTTGTGCGTCCCAGGCTTCACGCCAGCCGAATTTCAATCCACGCACCCGTGAAGGGTGCGACGCGAGGGTTGGAGGAGTATCAGACGGTGGAGGGATTTCAATCCACGCACCCGTGAAGGGTGCGACGTGCGGCCGTCCTGGTCGGTCTGGCCCTGCTCTGATTTCAATCCACGCACCCGTGAAGGGTGCGACTGCCAGAGGGTGGTATCATCAGTAGAGGTGCTGGTATTTCAATCCACGCACCCGTGAAGGGTGCGACGAGGGGATATCCGGTCGGGCTTATCCCGGGTCTCCCGATTTCAATCCACGCACCCGTGAAGGGTGCGACGGCTGCGAGGATTTTGGATTCGGCGGTGCCAAGCAGATTTCAATCCACGCACCCGTGAAGGGTGCGACCGATGCGGTGCCGGGGTTGCCGTTCTTAGGACTGATTTCAATCCACGCACCCGTGAAGGGTGCGACATCCAGCAGGGTGCAGAGAAACGACCAACACGGCTATATTTCAATCCACGCACCCGTGAAGGGTGCGACGGTCGGTTTCTTCGGCAGGCCGGAGACGGTCCTCGCATTTCAATCCACGCACCCGTGAAGGGTGCGACATGTTTCCTCCGGTCTCCTCATCCGCGCCGGGCGTTATTTCAATCCACGCACCCGTGAAGGGTGCGACGAGCGACCTCAACCGCCCGCTCCCAATGATGGGGATTTCAATCCACGCACCCGTGAAGGGTGCGACGTCATTGTCCATCTCCTGGGATTTCTTTGGTATATTTCAATCCACGCACCCGTGAAGGGTGCGACCCGGATGCCCCGGGAGCGGGACGCCCTCAACGAATTTCAATCCACGCACCCGTGAAGGGTGCGACGGTTCCATCGGATCGCGCTGTGTTACGGTGTCGATATTTCAATCCACGCACCCGTGAAGGGTGCGACGTGCCGGGCCTTGATCCTCGACAGCGTCTCAATATTTCAATCCACGCACCCGTGAAGGGTGCGACTGGTGTAACATGGGGCCCTGCTATCCCAGTACAATTTCAATCCACGCACCCGTGAAGGGTGCGACACGATCTGGAGTTCGATCCGGCACTCTGGTGGGTTATTTCAATCCACGCACCCGTGAAGGGTGCGACCGAGACCGCCACCCTGCCCGAACACGCGGCAGAATTTCAATCCACGCACCCGTGAAGGGTGCGACGTTCCTCACCGGCAGCGGGAACAAGTCCGCATGGGAAATTTCAATCCACGCACCCGTGAAGGGTGCGACTGATCGCAGATCCCGGCAGGAGAAGTTCTACGAATTTCAATCCACGCACCCGTGAAGGGTGCGACTGGTGGATGCTCTGGATGGTCCACCACTCACGCTCGATTTCAATCCACGCACCCGTGAAGGGTGCGACTTCATCGCGTTCGGCAACGTCATTCTCGCCATCGCATTTCAATCCACGCACCCGTGAAGGGTGCGACCGCAATGCGCCGGGGTATCGACCTGGGGTGGTACATTTCAATCCACGCACCCGTGAAGGGTGCGACGAGCGTGAGTGGTGGACCATCCAGAGCATCCACCAATTTCAATCCACGCACCCGTGAAGGGTGCGACTCCAGACGACGCACTGCCCGGCGGCGTCCGCATGATTTCAATCCACGCACCCGTGAAGGGTGCGACGGTTCGGCAGGAGCAAGTATCTGAGCCGGGACCGATTTCAATCCACGCACCCGTGAAGGGTGCGACCCGGTCGGGGGTAGGGTTCGACGGGTTTTTTCAGATTTCAATCCACGCACCCGTGAAGGGTGCGACCGATGATGATGCTGATGATCGCGGCCGCACCGAATTTCAATCCACGCACCCGTGAAGGGTGCGACGTGCCGTTCGGGCGCATGCCGGCGAGCCCGAGCGAATTTCAATCCACGCACCCGTGAAGGGTGCGACCCCGCGCTCGGGGAGGAGGATGGAGATCACCAGATTTCAATCCACGCACCCGTGAAGGGTGCGACAGCGGATCTACCTCCATTATGACGACACCCGGGAATTTCAATCCACGCACCCGTGAAGGGTGCGACCGATGCTCGAGAGATATCGATTTATGTTCTGGCCTATTTCAATCCACGCACCCGTGAAGGGTGCGACGGGTTGGCCGGGAACACTTCGTCCGCTTCGTCGATATTTCAATCCACGCACCCGTGAAGGGTGCGACCGTCGAGGCGATAGACCCGCATCCGCGCGGTGTCCCATTTCAATCCACGCACCCGTGAAGGGTGCGACCTGACGACCGGCGATGTAGACCCGCCGATCGCCCAGATTTCAATCCACGCACCCGTGAAGGGTGCGACCGTGGCCGTGAGGACCTTGCCGCAGCGGGGACAGTGATTTCAATCCACGCACCCGTGAAGGGTGCGACGGTGCGGGTGGCCACCACCTCGGGGAGGGTCTTCACAGTGATTTCAATCCACGCACCCGTGAAGGGTGCGACCTGGACCACGAGTTCCAGCAGACCACGTCCGTACAATTTCAATCCACGCACCCGTGAAGGGTGCGACCAAAGATGGAGTTCAAAAAACCTTTAAAAACGCATTTCAATCCACGCACCCGTGAAGGGTGCGACTGCAGACTATTCGGATCATCACTATACCTCTCATCGAAGGACACGATGATGCCGAACACATTGGTATTCAATCCGGAAGCAGATAAATGTTATATTTAACAGAACCGACAAACGGAATGAAATAGTCACAAAGATATATTTCCCCGGCCATATAAATTCGGGGGCAGTCCGACTCCGGGCAAACACTCTCCTCCCAAACATGGGGTGGCCGTGCCATAAAACTAATATATAAATTAAAAAAATTCTCCGCGAACCTCCCGGGGGATCAATGTGCACCGGTGGTTCGCGGTATCATGCGACTAATAAACCCTCCGGATCGTACCCCTCCTTTGCACCGAAGTGCTCCACCCGGTTTTTCCAGTTCTTCCCCAGGTAATAGAACCGGAGGCTATCCTTCTCTTCGTCAATCATTTCACAGAGATCGTGTTTAAGCTTTGCAAACCGGGCGGGATCAACGAGACACTCAAAAACGGAGTTCTGAACCCGCTGCCCATAGTTTACGCATTCTTTCGCCACCCTGCGGAGCCGCTTTCTCCCTTCCGGAGTCTCCGTGTTGACGTCATACGTGACCAGGACCATCATCTGAAAACACCTCAATTCATAAAGTACGGCGGATAACCGCTGATATCTTCCCGGAGGAAACGGGCCATCAACATCGCCTGCACGTACGGGAGCAACCCGATGGGTATCTTTTCGTTCAGGTACGGGTGCGTAATCGCATCCTGCTTCCGTTTCTGCCAGGCTCCAATGACCTCTTTCCGTCCTTTTTCGGTCAGGATTACCCCGCCGTTCTCTTTCTTCAGGAAGTCTCCACCGCCGATCTGTTTCATGTTCACGAGATTCAGCGCAAGCCGGTCGGCCATAAACGGCCGCAGCTCCTCCATCATGTCAAGCGCCAGGCTCGCCCGCCCTGGCCTATCGGTATGGAAGAATCCGACATAGGGATCGAGCCCCACCGTCTCCAGGGCAGACTCGACATCGTGAGCAAGCAGCGTGTACAAAAAAGAGAGCAGCGCGTTCATGTTGTCCAGCGGCGGCCTCCGGTTCCGCTCGATCAGGTAAAAATCATCCTTCTGCTTGAGGATCAACTCGTCAAGGGTGATGAAATAAAACTTCGCACAGTTTCCTTCGATCCCGCGGAGAGTGTCGGCAGAATTACAACCCTCGATCTTGAGGAGATTCTCGATCAAGAGGGCATCCACCGCCCGGACCTTATCAGAATCAATGACAACGCCGTGGTCGCGGATGCCCCGCCCGAGCACCGTCCGGCAGTTCACGATCTTGCCGATGACAAAGGACTTTGCGATCTCCAGCGACTCCTCACAATTATCCGCCCTCCGGTACTGGGTCCGCCGCAGCAGAACATTGCCGCGTACTCTCCCGTTGACCCGTGCCAGGAACCTTCCGGATGGCGTTAAAAACGACAAGCCGACGTTGTTGTCGGAGCAGAGCTGCATCAGGTGGGGACTCGCCCCCATGTATCCGAAACAGACGATCCCCTCAAGATTATGGATAGGGATGCGGAATCGCTCCTCGTTCTCGACCCTGACAACGACATTCTCCCCCTCGCGGGTGAGGTAGGATTCCGGCGTGGTCACGTACAGCGTATTCAGCAGTTTCCTCATGCACAACGTCTCCTGGTTGAAAGGGATCGGTCTCCCGAGATAGACCCGGCGCTATACCCACTCAGTATTCAAACGTCCTCTACACAGGCATCTTTCACGTGTTTCCGCACATACGTGCGGACGGAAAGGGTCTTCTTCGTCAACTTCGGCATGCAGATATTCTGGAGGGAACAGAGGTTGCACTTCCGGGAGGCATCGGCGGAGGGAGTGACACCCTTTGCAAAGAGATCGTGCATCTCCTCCGACAACGAGCAAACCCGCTCTCGCAGTTCGGGAGACAGCAGGAGCGGCACTCTCCGCCGGATCTCATTGTAGTAGAAGTCGCCCCGTTCAACCCGAACGCCGAACATCTCCTCAAGGCAGATCGCCTGGGCGCACAGCTGGACCTCGTCGCGCTCGTCGATCTTCGGTTTTCCTCGTTTGTACTCCACCGGCCTCATCGCCCAGAGGCCTTCGCGGCCCGGAAGAGACACGCCGTCCTCGGAACGGATGTACTCGACCACATCCGCCACACCGTAGAGGCCAAGGGTGTACGAAATAAGAGGAAATGCCCGTGAGATGACCACATCACCGCGGCTCTCGGTGAAGAACGGGTCGTCCACCCGCTGGTGGACCAGGCGGCCTTCCGCTGTCCGGAGGTTCTCCTCCCACTGGCGCTCGACGTGGATGAGTGCCCACTGCCGCGGGCAAAAGCAGATGTGCTGGATGCCCGACAACGCAAGCAGTTCCTCGTCGGTATACCACGCCTTCCTCATAACTTTTCGATGACCTCAACCCCGGCGGGCACATCTTTATCGACAGCAACCCGGTAATCGCCGAATGATCGCGGAGGCATATCCCCGGAGATGCGCTCCACTCTGACTTTGTCGAATAAGAGGTGGGACTGGCAGCATCCCAGCGCCGTGTCGTGCTTGAAGACGATCAGTTTCCGGGCGGACAACTTGCCCCGTGAGGCCGAGTGGTCGTGTTCAAACATATTGACGAGGCCGTCCCAGAAGAGCTCCAGGTCGTTATCGGAGAATCCCGTCGTCTTCTGGGCGAGGTGAGCAGAGACGTAGCCCTCGGCGCGGTAGAGCGCGTAGGGGACGATCTGCTTCTTCCCCATCGTCTGACCTTTCTCGCTATCTCTCTCGTTCGCAACCGCCTGGCGGGTGATGGTGACCTCCTGCTGGAAGATCGGGTCGATGCTGCGGGCGAAATTGAGCTGCACAGGCCCCCTGACCTGTCCGCAGTTCACTTCTGTGGTCATCACGGCCCCGAATGTCCGGATATCAAAGAAATTATCGCACATGAACTTTGTCAGCTGGCTATCCTTCGGCTTTTTATTACTGGGCTCGATGCCGAGGCGTTCATACGCCTTCTTGTGCTGGTCGTTCAAAACCACGCCGGATTTGACGTAGATCTCGTAGCCGGGAGCGTCACTCTTCACCAGATCGATGTAATCCCTGACTTTGCGCTTGAGACAGACATCGGTGACGATCCCGTGCCCGGTCTGCGGGTCGACCCGCGGCATGTTCCCCATATCCGGGTCGCCGTTCGGGTTCCCGTTCTCGACATCGAACAACAGTACAAACTCATACCGGTTTTTGATAGGTTCGCTCATAATCATTCACCCTCGCCTGCAACTTCCTCTTTCTTCCTGTAATTCGCCTTCCGCTGGTGGTAGTAGCCAAGCATGAACATCCCCTGTTCCTCCAGGCTCAGGTATGCTGGGAACTCGTTAACCCCCGTCAACGTCTCTTCAATCGCCTGCGTCGTCTTGAATCCCCACTCGGACTTCGCGATGTGGTGCTGTGCAAGTTTCAGCAGAACCGGGAAGACCACCGCCGGCGTCGTCGACGCGCTGCTAAAGTACTTGCTATTGATCGTGCTCTTCATCTCTCTGTTCGTATCGGCCTGCGCCTTCTCAAGCACTGCAAACAGCCTTCCGAGGCGATATGGCACATTCGGGTTCTCTTCGTTTAGACTCACGGTAATCATATCCTCCTGTAAATTCGTCAAGCCGGCTCGCGAGAGCCGGAGCAGGTAGGCTTTGATAAAGCCTGCCCGGATAGAGTTAATCGACCGGTCTACCTTTGTCCGGTTGAGGATCGCACTGTACATCTGGGCCGGGTATGGTCCGCCGTTCAGGATCGACCGCATAACGAGGCCGCCGAGGAGCGGGGAAGCGGCCTTGTTGTCCGAACTCGGTGCAACAGTCTCTCTCAGAAGGCGGTACATCGATACGTATCGCGGATCGTAGTCATCCCTGGCGATCTCCATATCCAGATGGTGGCGTGCGGCTCTCGCGATGAAGTTACCAAAAGTGTCCACGTGCCAGAACCGCACCGCAAGTCTCGCGTTATTGGGAGCCAGACCGAGCATGTAGAAATTTGCCTCCGGATCGGCCCCGACATCTTCGGTACGGATCTTCTGGCCCTTCCTGACCTTATCGAGGATATCTCCGATCAGCTCGATCTTTCGCAGGTCCTGTACCCTCGCCGGATCGGAGGGCTCCGCACCGCTATCCCCTTCCGTCTCCTCACGGGGATCAAAGAAGAGGCTTGCAAGATCCTCGCAGGCGGTCCCGGTCGTCTCTGCCCAGAAGACAACTGTCGTATCGGCAATGCGCATGCGGTAGTCCGGGCGGGCAAGGAGGTAGTTCAGGACGGTGGTGTACCTGAACATCGCCGATTCGCTGACCGGGGCGTTGAGACCCTGCTGTTTTCCTGTTTTGCCGTAAGAACAGAATGAGTCGTCGTTGAAACTGACGAGCGAAGCGCCCGACATCTGGGCGCCAGCCACTCCCTTGAGGTTCTGGTGGATCCGCGCTACCGTATCCTCTTCTCCGGTCACGAGGCACTGGGCGGTGAACGTATCCCGGTCTCCGCGGTCTGAAACATACCTTTCCCAGGCCCTCCGCACGGAAGGTTTCTTGTGCAGAAAGGTTCCTTCACACTCGAAGACAAGATTTCCGCCGGCAAGAAGTTCGTCTATGTATTCCACAATCTTGGGATGCTTATTGAAGTTCTCAGGGCTCCAGGAATCCAGAAATGTGAGGAATGCCCGAATACCGGGATCGTCAAGGTCATCGAATATCTCATGGTGGCGAGCTTTGAATGCCTCAAAACAGTCCCGTGACCGCTGATGGACCACAACGACCTCTTTCTCGCTCTCAGCGAGTATCATGTACTCAGGAGACGTTCCCTTGCCGGAAGAGTTCTGGAATTTCTTTTCAAACTCGCTTCTTTTGAACTTCTCAACGCCGAAGACGTACTTCGCGTTGTCGCACAGAACGTAAGGTGCTATGCCCGACGAGCGAACCTCTTGCAGGGGCACATCCATCTCCCTGGGCCGCGGCTTCTTGTCGTCGCTCCTGAGATCGGTGATGTACGACAGCTCCCCCTCCGGGCTGAGGACCAGCGCAAACGAAACCTTTCCGCTGCTGTATCCCGGCCGGGAGATTGCTACATCCTCGTCCTCCGCCAGTATGTCATAATAACGGCAGAGGGACTGGATGATCATGAGACGCCCCCGAAGGCGAGGCACCTCGGCACGTCGATGATGCCGTCCACCATGACCGCCCGATAAAAGATGGCCTTCATCTCATCGGCAAAATCGATGTCGTAGAGCATGAACCCGAGATCCTTCTCCCCCGTGTAGCAGGACTTCGGCATCTCCCCTTCGACGAGCTCGAACCGGACCGGAAACTCACGACAGCCGAAATAAGGCTGGTAGAAACACTGCCCCTTCTTCATCCTGCGGAGCGTGATGTTGTAATGCTTCTCAACGGTATCCTCGGGGCCTGCCTGGTCGGTCAGCTCGAAGTGCGCCTCGATGCCGTAGCAGACATCGCGCAACAGCAGGGATGCCCGTTGAACAGCGTCCTGCGTCGAATCCTGAAAGAGGGCAACATCTCCTCCGCGAAGTGCACTCTTCACCTTCCCCGCGGGGATCTTACCCGCCCTTTCATTCCGGCGGATGTTATCGAACTTTATCGGGTTCAAAACATGGATCTTATCGATCCTCCAGCAGATAGCAGGTTTCCAATGGATTGCTTCAAGGATGCCGCGTGCAGCAGACGGGGTCATCACGTCGTAACTCACCCGCTCCGTCTTCATCTCCGGTCGGGTGAAGCAGGCGTAATCGCCCCAGACCTTCAGTCGTACTCCGTATCCAATCGCCATCACCTCCCTAAACAATCAGTAGTGATCCCTCCCCAGCATTATCCTTTCTATTCTTAAGTCCGGTCTCCTCGGAGTATTTGGTCATATCGTTCAGCACATAGAACCTATCGCCGAAAAGGTCGATTTCGCCTGCGCGTTCCAGTTCCCTGAACTCGTTGGGATAGATGCTGATCGTATACCCCTGCAGGCGCCGTGCGTACTTCCACGGTGATTCGGCGGTCCGGAGCTCATCGACGAGTGCCTTGCCGTCCTCGCCGTAGGGGATGATGAGATCCTTCGTGCCCTGCTCGATGATGCTGAATTTCCAGTCGACATCCTCAAACGGGAATGCGAGATCGCCGACTCCCTTCTCGAATAATCGCAGTATCCCCTCCCGGTCAAGCCCTTCTTCACCCTTATACGAGAAGAGCCTCTGGAAGTAACCCTCGACGGCCGGAAGGGAGAGCGGGTCGTCGTAGGCGTCCAGGATCATCCTGCCGACCTCTGCCGTGAGCCGCTGCCAGCTCGTGGCCTGGCCATATCTCTCGGTCGACCGGAAGACATAGACCTCGCCCCGCTCGAGTTTCCCCTCGCGGTTGCACCGCCCGGCGGCCTGGGCGACCGAATCGATGCCGGCTGCCGCCCGGTAGACGACGGGAAAATCAATGTTCACACCGGCCTCGATCAGTTGCGTCGAGATGACACGGCAGTCGGCGCCATTCCGGAGCAATTCTTTGATCTCCTTGAGTTGTTCCCTTCTGTGGACGGGGCACATTCTGGCGCTCAGGTGATAGCACCTGCCGTGGTTCGAGAGTGCCGCGTGCAGGTGCTGCGCGTGGGCTCTCGTGTTGACGATGCACAGCACCCGCGAATGCTTTTGCAGCCTGGCAATGAGTTCTTCGTCGCTCAACGACCCGAGATCGTTCACATTCACCCGCCGGAACGTCTCGTAGAGTTCTGCGGGCGAACGCATGATCTCGATGGGCTGGATGCTTTCGTCCAGGAGACCGCTGAGACTCGGCTGGGTTGCCGTGCAGATTACGACCGTAGAGCCGTAGTTCCGGACGAGTTCGGAGAGCGCCTGGAGGCAGGGCCTCAGGTAATCCGTTGGCAGCATCTGGGCCTCGTCGAGTATGATCACGCTTCCGGCAAGATTGTGGATCTTCCGGCACCTTGACCGCTTATTCGAGAAGAGCGACTCGAAGAACTGGACGTTTGTTGTTACGGTGAGCGGCATATCCCAGTTTTCGGCCGAGAGTTCGAGGAGACTCTCCACCGAATCAGTGTCTTCGGGGTCGAGCGTCTTCGGATCGAAGTTGCTGTGGTGCTCCAGCACGTTCCGGCTCCCGAAGATCTCCCGAAACGTCGCCGCGTTCTGCTCGATGATGCTCGTGTAGGGGATTACATAGAAGATCCTCTTCTGGCCGTATCGTTTCAGGTGCTCAAGCGCAAACGCCATCGAAGAGAGCGTCTTCCCCCCGCCGGTCGGGACGGTCAGGGAAAACATCTGGGGAGGGAGCGCTGCTTTCTCTTTGCACTGCTCGCAGATCTCCTTTCGTTGCCTGTTTATCGCAGTATCCTCGGCCCCGGAGAGGAGGGCGGTCATATATTCATCGAATTTTCGGGATAGGTCATCAAATGAGTCGTGCTGTCCGCGGATAGAAGCCGCCCCGGGGTCTGCAAACGCTTCTGTATCGAGAGAATCGGCATCGACGAGACAGGAGTAGAGCATGCGGGTAAAGAAGGCTATCGTAAATCCTGCCTTTTTCTGAACCGGCCGGATGCTCGGCCGGAATCCCGCGAGATCAGGAGCTTTTACCTCATTCTGGTAGGCCGAGTAGTCCGCCAGAAACCTGTTTCCCAGGCGGGCCTCAAGCCCACTCTCGCTGCTGCCGTAGTTCAACAGACCGCCATGATGGCCGGTGATGATGTACTCAAGGATTCGGCTGAACTGCTTTGGGTACAGCACCCTTGCTTCCCGTGCGCCGGCAGTCGAATGGTCGACACGGGCGCTGGCACCCTCCAGGCGACGCTGAAACTCGGATGAATACTTCCCGATGTCGTGCAGCAGGCCCCCGGCGTAGGCAAGATCGCCGGCATTGAAGCCCTGTGCAAACCCCGATGCAGTATCCGCAACGTTCTGAAGGTGAACTCTGAGCAACTGCCAGTCTTGCTTATCAGGATCGTCCGTTGAGTGAGCATAGTGCAGGCCGGTCATTGATTAACAATTCATTAACGTAAGGATAAACTTAGTCATTCATATTCAGTCACCCGATGGGGCAGTACCGTTTTCCTCCAGAACAGCTACGGATCGGGGGCATTGTGCCGTTTTCCAGTAGATGGATGAGCGGTTCCTGTGTAATCTGGGGTCACGGTCATCAACCTGTGGCCGGGAAGGATGACCGGACACCGTATCCGCCTCTCCCCCCATTCCATCCCTGTTGAGGCAGGTATCCGTGAGCTCCACCCGGTCATCTGCGACACGAACCCGCCTTCAGCGGTGAGACGATTAACTCTTGAAGCAGTTACTACGCCCACCCCCTCGCGAAAAAGCCGCGCGAACCTGGTGAGCGCGACTGCCTGCAGGATACGGATCGCATGCTCCCGACGGGCCTCATACCAAACCCATATATATTCAAAACCCTACCTTAAGGTTAGCCAGGATGCCCCGGCCGTCCGGGGCATCCCGGAAGATAAGGAGTGAATACGTATGGCAAGAATTGAACGAGGACCGTATCGCACGATATGGCAGGACTTCGACGACCTTATGGCCGAGATGGAGAACAGGTTCCAATCCATGCTCGGGGGAATCGGCGCACGGGGCGAAGAGATCAGGGGCCGGGTCGTCCCGGCGGCCCGCGACTTCCGCGTGGACGTCAGGGACCACGAGGACGAGGTGATCATCGTCGCCGATCTCCCCGGCGTCGAGAAAGAGAACGTCGCCGTCCGGCTCACCGATCCCCGGCACCTGGAGATCGCAAGCACCCGGGCGAGCGAGACCGAGGAGGAGGGCCGCGACTTCTTCATGCGGGAGCGCACCTACGGCCAGATGAGCCGCACGGTGCTGCTCCCCGCCGAAGTGACCGAGGAGAACGCCGCCGCTTCCTTCAAGAACGGCGTCCTCGAGGTCCGGCTGAAGAAAGCGCCGACCGAGATCGGAACCACAATCCCCATCGAGTAACCTTTTTTTGCGTCCGCCGGTCTCGACCGAACAATTCATGTCGGGCGAGCGTGACACTATCATGATGGATAAGAAGAAGGTCAAGGACTACATGACCTACGACGTCGTCACCGTCAACGCCCACGGGACGGTCCGCGACGTCATCGAGACCATAAAACGAACGCGCCATGACGGGTTCCCGGTCGTGGAGAACTCAAAGGAAGTGGTCGGCTACATATCGGCGCGGGACCTCCTCTTCGCCCACCCCGCAACACCCATAGAGCAGGTGATGTCCCGCCACCTCATCGTCGCCGACCCCGACATGAGCGTGAACGACGCAGCCCGGGTCATCTTCCGGTCCGGCATCCAGAAACTCCCCGTCGTCGACGAGAACAACGAACTCATCGGGATCATATCGAACGCCGACGTCATCCGGTCCCAGATCGAGCATGTCTCCCCGGAGAAGGTCTTCAAGTTCATCGAGACCCTGAAAAAACTCTACGGCGTCGAACCGACGCTGCGAAGGGGCCCGGTCCCGATCAACGACCTCCTCCCGACCCAATCAAAGATCTACGAGGACGAACTCGAAGGACGGATGTACGAGATCAAGAAGGGGCTCGCCGAACCCCTGATCGTCGTCCGGAGGCCGGGCCGCTGGATCCTGGTCGACGGCCACCACCGGGCGATCGCGGCAAAACGGCTCGGGATCACGAACCTCGACGCCTACATCATCGAGGTCCGGGAAAATATCGAGTTAGGCATGGAGCGGACGGCCCGGACCCTGAACCTCAACACCCTCGACGACATCAAGGTGCTCGATTACGCCCGCCATCCCCTCGTCGCGCTGACACACCGGCTTGTGCGGCACGGTTAAGACCCTTCGGTCCGGGTATCGTAGTCCTCGTTCAAGACGTGTTCTTTCACGACCGTCCCCTCCGGAACGATCACCTCCGGCCAGATCCGGGTCCCGGAGTGGACGACCACACTGTTTTTCAGGACGACGTGCGGGCCGATGACCGTATCGTGCTCGATGTTGCACCCGCTGCCGATGAGCGTATCGTTGTCGATGATGCTCCCGCTGACGGTGCTGTCCCTGCCGACCACCACCCGGTTGTAGATGGACGACGAGAAGATCTTTGCGCTGTTCTTGATGATGCACCCTTCCCCGATGCTCGTATACGGCCCGATGACGACGTTCTCCTCGATGATCGTCCCGGCACCGATCGAGACCGGCCCGATCACCCGGGAGTTCGCCGCAACCGAGACGCAGCTCCCGATCTGCGCCGGGCCCATGATCCGGGCGCCCTTGATGTAGAGGTCGCCGGAGATGTTCGTGAACCCGATCTCCTGCAGTTTCCACCGCTCCGCTTCCCGGAGCGACCGGGGGCTCCCGACATCGGACCAGTTGCCCCGGGCAAGCCAGGCCTTCAGGACGTGCCCCTCCTCCATGAGTTTCGGGAAGAGGTTCCGGGCAAAGTCAAACTTCTCGCCCGCCGGGATATGGTCGAATATCCCCGGGTCGCAGACGTACATCCCGGTGCTCGCGAGGTTTGAGAAGATCTCGCCCGGACCCGGTTTCTCCTTGAACCGCTTGATCTGGTAGTTCGCGTCGATCTCGGCGATCCCGTACTCGGTGGGGTCATCGATGCTGATGAGCCCGATGGTGGTGAGCGAGTCGTTTGCCAGGTGCTCGCGGTAGAACTCAAGCAGGTTCAGGCTCACCACGTGGTCGCCGCCGACGACGAGGAACGGCTGCTCTTCGAGGTACTTCTGGGCGTTCTTGACGCTCCCCGCCGTCCCGAGTTTCGTCTTCTCGTGGACGTAGGTGACGTTGACCCCAAAGAGCGACCCGTCCCCGAGCGCTTTCTCGATCGCGTCGCTCATGTAGCCGAGCGTGATGATCACGTCGTTGAACCCGAGGTTTGCGAGGTGTGAGACCAGGTGCTGGATCGAGGGTTTGTTGACGATCGGGATACAGGGCTTGGGGCGCCCGAATGTGAGGGGCCGGAGCCGTGTGCCCTCCCCTCCGCACATTATGCACACCTTCATGAGACTCCGTTGTCTGCGTATCGATTTAACCCTTGGGATGGCCTGGGGCAAGGGTTCCCGAACCTTTATCCTCCGTTGCAAAGAGAGTCTACAGGGATGACGGCGTTTGAATGCACGCTCTGCGGGAAGTGCTGCATGCACGCGGGCGGCGAGCTCATCGAGATCGAGAAGCGGCTCACGAGCCGGGACTTCCTCTGCCGGCAGAAGATCGTCGGCGGCACGTTCCGTGCCCGGGTCGAGGAGCGGTTCCTCGACGCGTTCAGGGACTCCTCCGGAAACGATGCACACCCCTCCTGGTGCCCGTTCCTGCGCCCGCTCCCCGGGGAGCAAGGGAAGTACGTCTGCACCGTCCACGACAGCCGCCCCCTGGTCTGCCGGTCCTACATCTGCTGCACCATGCGGATCTTTGCCGGCGACGGGCGGGAGGCCGGGAAGGTGAAGGGGAGGAGGAGCCTTGTCACCGACGATGCCGCTCTGCGCCGGTGCTGGGAGGAGTCGGTTGCGCCGCTCGCGACCGACGACGATACCGCCTGGAAGAGTGAGGTCGCCGCGATACTCGGCCGTGCAGGCTACCGGGTCGAGGCCTATGAGTGAGGTCCGGCGCCTTGCGGTCGCCGGGGGCCGGGTGCAGTGCACCCCGTACGAGACCGTGCCCGTCGACCGGTGCGGGTTCTGCGTCCACTCCGCCCGCGTCGTGGTCAGAGGAAGAGAGATGCCGTCACCGGCGCGGGCCTACTGCAGCCGGTGCCGTGATGCACGCCCCATCGATATGGCGAAGGTCGAGGAGATCGTCTGCGACGACCTCTCCGGGGAGGGGTTCCGGAACATCGCGAATATCATCAGCTGACGGACTACTTCCGCCAGAACTCCCAGGGATGTTTCGTCTGGAACGGGACGCCCTTCGCCTCGTTGCTCCAGTCGGTCTCGATGGTGTGGTGGACCAGCCGGACCTCGTTCCTGAGCTCGGTGAGGACCGCTTTGACGTCCTCGATCTCGCGCAGGAGCCGGTTCAACTCTTCAAACGAGCGCTGCTGCCGTACGGGCGCCGTCCTGCCGTCCTTCTGGCAGGCAAGACCGGCCTCGATCAACTCCAGGATAGCCTCGTTCCGGTCGTACGCATGATCCCTGGCGAACTGATCGATCTGCTCCATCAGGTCGGGATCGAGCGCAAACGAACATCTCATCGCCATACTATCCATTCCTCCAGGTGATCCAGATAGGGTTTCCCTGCTGATTATAGTGCCTGACACAACCGGGCCGGGGAAGCGCACCGCCTGCCGGTCGCCTCACGGCCCGGGCGGGGGACGAAGGCACCCGTCTCCCATCCGGTAAAAAAACTACCCGGGTTCTCCGTGGAGAACCGTCCCGGGTCAACTGATATTTTCCATATTGTATCCTTTCTGGGCGAGCAGGTCCTTCACCCGCTCGCGATGATTGCCCTGCAGCTCGATCGAGGAGTCCTTGACCGTGCCGCCGCAGGCCAGTTTAGCTTTCAGGAACTTTGAGAGGTCTTCGAGATCGATGTCGTACGGATCGAGCCCTTCGATGACCGTGACCTCTTTCCCGTACCGCCGTCTGTTTATCTTTACGCTGATTCTCTGCTGTTCCTTTGCAACTTCTTCACAGATACATAATTCCTTTGGCAGTCCGCAGGTCGGACATATCCCACCGTTCATTGCATGTACCTTTCAGCTCTCGTTATATATTACTTGGCATGGTCATTCGTTGACGATGCAGACGTCGCACCCTCGCGAGAGCACCTGGTCCGGCCGGCTCCGGTAGCGGTAGACGGTGATGCCCTTGCACCCGAGATCACGGGCGAGGGAGAAGACGCGGGCGACATCACCGGGGGTTGCGGTCTCCTTGAGGTTCACCGTCTTTGAGACGGCGTTGTCCACGTGCTCCTGGAACACGGCCTGCATCCGCACGTGGTGCTCCGGCGCTATCTCGACGGCGGTCTTGAAGAGGTCCCGGGTATGCTCCGCGAGCGGGAGGCCTTCGATGGTCCCGTGCCGGCGGACGTGCTCCGCGACGTCCATCCCGCCGGCGGTCGCGGGCAGGAGTTCCCGGACGAGATCGCTCACGATCTCGACCCGCTGCCCGTCGATCACCCGGGCATAGGCAAACGAGAAGACCGGTTCGATGCCGCTCGTCGTAGAGGCGATGAGGTGGAGGGATCCCGTGGGGGCGATGGTCGTGACGGTGGCGTTGCGCATATCGCCGGTGTAGACGGACCCCCCGATCGCCGGGAACGAGCCCTTCCGTGCCCCGAGTTCCTCCGACCGCTCCCGGGCCACAGCCGCGATCCCCCCCATCAGCGTCCCGGCAAACCGGAGCGCCTCCTCCGACTCGTAGGGTATCCCGAGGCGTATGAGTGCCTCAGCAAACCCCATGACCCCGAGGCCGATCTTCCGGGTAGCAAGGGTTTTGTCCCGGATCTCAGGGAGAGGGAACCGGTTGACGTCGATGACCGCATCGAGGAAGTCGATGCCGCACCGGACGACCGTGGTGAGCAGGTCTTCGTCGATGTCGCGGTTCCTGACGCACCGGGCGAGGTTGACGCTTCCAAGGTTGCAGCTCTCGTAGGGGTAGAGCGGCTGCTCGCCGCAGGGGTTGGTCGCCTCGATGGGCCCGAGGTGGGGGGTGGTGCTGTGCCGGTTGATCTCGTCGAGGAAGAGCACACCCGGTTCGCCGGAGGCCCAGGCCGACGCGGCGATGAGGTGCCAGAGCGACCCCGGATCGATGCTCCGCGTGACGCTGCCGTCGCGGGGGTTGACGAGGTCGTAATCCTTCCCCGTCGCGAGGCACCGGAGGAACCGCTCGTCGACACCGACCGAGATGTTGAAATTCCGGAGACCTCCGGCCTGTTTTGCGGTGACGAACTCCTCGATGTCGGGGTGGGAGGCCGCGAGCACGCCCATGTTCGCTCCCCGCCGCCGGCCGCCCTGCCTGACCGCCCCGGTCGCGGCGTCAAAGACCCGCATGAACGAGACGGGCCCGCTTGCGGCGCCCACGGTCCCGTTGACGACGTCGCCGCGCGGCCTGAGGCGAGAGAACGAGAACCCGGTCCCTCCCCCGGACCGGTGGATGAGCGCCATATGGGTGAGGCTCGTGAATATTCCTTCGAGGGTGTCTTCGATGGGGAGGACGAAGCAGGCCGAGAGCTGCCCGGCGGGGGTGCCGGCGTTCATCAGGGTCGGGGAGTTCGGGAGGAAGAGGAGCCGGGAGAGGAGCGAGAAGAACTCGCGGGACTTTTCCGGGCCGCCGACGGCCCCGGCGACCCGGGTAAAGAGGGCGTCCGGCGTCTCGCCGGGGAGGAGGTAGCGGCTGTTGAGGAGGAGGCGGGCTTGCGGGGAGAGCTCCATACCGGGAGTCATGGACCCCCGCCCTTAATAACCCGTCGTGCCCAACCCTCCTGCCGGCAATGTCTCTCATCGTCCTTGGAACAGCATCCCACGTGGGAAAGAGCATGACGGTGGCGGCGCTCTGCCGTGCCCTCTACCGCCGCGGGATCCCGGTCGCGCCGTTCAAGTCCCAGAACATGAGCCTCAACTCCTACGTCACGGCCGACGGGAGCGAGATCGGGATCGCTCAGGCCGTCCAGGCCTTCGCTGCCGGGATCGAGCCCGAGGCCGATATGAACCCGGTCCTCCTCAAACCGAAGGGGGACCGGACCTCACAGGTGGTGCTGCTCGGGCGGCCGTATAAGGATGTGCAGATACAGGACTACTACGCGGAGACCGATATGCTCCTTGCGGAAGCCGTCTCGGCGTTTGAGCGGTTGCAGCGGCGCTTTGGGCACGTGGTGGTGGAGGGGGCCGGGGGAGCGGCGGAGGTGAACCTCTACGACCGCGATATCGCAAATATCAGGCTCGCCCGGAGCCTCCGCCTCCCGATCGTCCTTGTCGCCGACATCGAGCGGGGCGGGGTCTTTGCGCAGGTCTACGGGACGCTCGCCCTCCTCCCGGAGGATATCAGGCCGCTCGTCGCCGGGGTCATCGTCAACAAGTTCCGGGGCGACGCCGGGCTCTTCGCGTCGGGGGTAGAAAAACTCGAGGAGCTCACGGGAGTCCCGGTGCTCGGGGTGGTCCCTTACGCGGATATCCCCCTCCCGAGCGAGGACTCGCTCTCGCTTGCCGACAAGCGCGGGCAGGCGGCCGAAAGACCGATACGGATCGCCGTCGTCCGCCTCCCCCGGATAGCGAACTTCACCGACTTCGAACTCCTCGAGCGCTACGCGGCGGTGGACTACGTCCCGCCGGGAAGACCGCTTTCCGGCTACGACTGCATCATCCTCCCCGGGACGAAGAACACCGTGGAGGACCTCGCCGTGCTCAGCCGTGCCGGGACGGGGGAGGACCTCCGGCTCGCCCGGGAGCGGGGGGTCCCGGTCATCGGGATCTGCGGGGGCTACCAGATGCTCGGGAGCCGGATCGTCGATTCCGGGACCGAGTCGGGGACCCCCGGCGAGCACCCGGGGTTCGGTCTCCTCGACGTCGCCACCGCCTTCTCCGGCTACCGGAAGACGACGGTGCAGGTCCGGCGGCGGGCGACCGGCCCCGGCCCCATCCTCTCGCAGATGGGGGAGGTGGACGGCTACGAGATCCACATGGGCGAGACGGAGCGGGGGAGCACTCCCGAGGCGTTTGCCGGCGAGGGAGCCGCGACCCCGGACGGCCTGGTCTTCGGGACCTACCTGCACGGCCTCTTCCGGAACCCGGGCGCCGTAAACGCCCTCCTCGCCTACCTCTCGGAGCGCCGGGGGGTGCCGTTTGCGCCGGTGACGGACGCAGGCGATGCCGCGGCCTACGATGCCCTGGCCCGGCACTTCGAGGAGCACGTGGATATGGATGCGATCATGGCCTGGTTTGGGGATGGCGCGGGGACGGGGCCCCGGTCCGCGCGTGGCCGCGAAGGTTGCAGGTAGGGGTTGTTGCGGCGCCGGCGCGAGGGATAACCGGTGCGGATAGCAGTACAGGCCCGCACGAAGCCACCAGGACGAAAGATCGGCTCAACCGGGGTTTTCCCGTGCTCCGTCACTCGCGCCTGACGGTGCCCGGACTCCGCTCCCTCTCACGCTCCGGTTCTTAGCACCATCGCGTTCTCCAGAGCATCGAAAAAAAGATCAGTCCCGGCCCTTTCAGATAAAGAACCGGAACGCTATCCAGGCGATCAGGACCATGATCGCGGCGTACTTCAGCCCTGCAAGGACCCGGCCTTCGCCCATGATGCCCGCCGCCAGCCCCGAGAAGAACCCCTGGATCAGCGCCGAGTGGCAGAAGAGCCGGTTGTAGAGGAAGAGGTCCACGGTGCCCATGAACGTCTGGCTCGAACCGGATGCCGCGACCGCCTCGCCCGCCTCCGCCATCGTGGTGAGGAAGGTGCTCGAGAGCACCCCGATGACGAAGAGGAAGACGAAGAACGACATGACGATGATGATCATGTAGATCATCATGCCGTTCCTCCGCTCCGACTTCAGGTTGAAGAACTCGTAGGCGTCGTGCGCCGCCGCCCGCAACACCTCGCTCACGTCGCCGCCCGCAGAACTCGCGTGGGCGATCAGGTCCACGCTCCGCTCGGCAAGCGGGGTGTTCACGGCCTTCCCGAACCGGCGGATGGCCTCCACGAACGGGACACCCCAGGACATCTCGGTGTC
>Ga0208462_1000132_pt1 | contig 101745 bp, 106 predicted proteins | sample AD_SCU001_MetaG_FD_184452 | JGI IMG/M metagenome (GOLD analysis project Ga0208462, IMG submission 184452) | Active sludge microbial communities of municipal wastewater-treating anaerobic digesters from China - AD_SCU001_MetaG (SPAdes) (version 2) | ecosystem: Engineered > Bioreactor >...
TCTTTCTGGCCCTGGTGACGACCATCGGCCGGCTCTACCAGGAGGCCTGGTCGAAGAAAAAGGACGTCTGAGCCCAGGCGCCGAAAGAAGGCGCTTGCCATATTGCAACCGGATCTTTTCTGATCTGTGTTCCTCGAAAAAAGCCCCGATGGGTCCCAGCCCTCGGGGCTTTCGAGTCTCCGGACTATTTCCCCTCCGCCACAACCCGAACTTTTGCCTGGAGGTTGATGAGATAGGGCCTCTCTTCCTGGAGGTTCGCTCCCGTCTCCAGGTAATCCTCCCGGTGGATCCGCTGGACGACCGCCTCCCGATCCCCGCCGGCATCGTTCAGGTAACGTACGATGCGTTCCCGGAAGGCTTTTGTCCTTTCCAGCGAACGGGCCACGTACCCCCGGGCGTCCTCGCCGGTGAGCGTGTAGTAGTGGCTCATCATGATGAGGTCCAGATTCAGGACAAGGAGCTTTTCGAGGGAGGCGGTGTAATCCCGGTAGCTCGCCAGGAACTCCGGTTGAATTGTGAAGTTCTGATCGAAGACGCCGACGGCCTCGCCGGTGATGAGGGCCTTCAGCCGGGGAATGTAGTAGCAGACGGAATCCCGGGTGTGACCGGGGGTTGCGATCACCCGGAAGGCCATGCCGCCGCCGGGATCCACTTCGGCCCCGTCTTCCAGCGGGATGTTCACGTCCAAGGAATCAAAGGAGATGTCCTCCCCGCCGACCCGGTCGCGATACAGTTCCTCGCAGTCCCGGCTCAGGCTCCGGATCAGATCGATGGCGCTCGCCTTCCTCAGGGTCTCCGCCGCGAGGCGGTGCGCCCCTATCTTCAGGCCCGGGATGTGTCGCTTCAGGTAAGGACATGCACCGCAATGATCGAAATGGGCATGGGTCAGGTAAACGGAGCGAAGCCTCCCGGCGTCTCCCAGGCGCTCCTGAAGGGCGTTCCGGTAGGCCGGCCCCATGAAAGTCATGCCTGCGTCAAACAGAACGGGCGCCACCCCGGTCACCAGATAGGCCGGCAGGTGCGGCCCCCCGATGGCATACAGTCCGTCGGCCAGCAATCCCCTGCTCTCGATGATCATGATTCCCCCCTCGTCAAAGGCTACTTGCGGCGCCGGCAGTCCCTGAATCCGGCCGAAGAACGGCATACAGAATCAAACGCCGGAAAACGATGCTTTGCATAACATGATCAAACATGGTTTGCCACCGGCCCGCAGCCGGGCGACCTCCTTTTCCAGGCAGTCCCGCCGATGGCGGAGGATCCCATCGGGGCGTGAGTTTTTCCATGGGAACCGACAATGCCGCTTGACCCGGGCAACCGGATGGGCAATACAGGATTCTCAAAAAAAAGGAGACCAGGCCCTGCCGACCCTGCCATGAACAAATCTTTCCACAGGCCTTTCCTGTCCCGCATCGCCATCCTCCTCTTCATTCTCATCGGGACACCGCAGGCGGCCATCGCGGAAAGCGAGAAAACCCTCTATGAAGGGGATTCGATCTACAACCACATTACCATCCGTCAGGCCGGCACGAACCGCTGTATGATCTTCGGACGGCATCGGGACCAGCGTCAGACCTGCATGAGCATCCCGCGACCCGACGAATCCGTCTTCGAATACACGGCCATGATGTTCGTCGGGTTCCGGTTCCTGCCGGACACACGGAACGTCTGCCTGATCGGTCTGGGAGGAGGCTATATACCGACCGTCTTCCGCATGCACCTGCCCCAGGTGCGGCTCCAGTCCGTGGAGGTGGATCCGCTGGTGGTCCGGCTGGCAAAGGAACACTTTTCGTTTCAGCTCGCGGCCGGCCATGCCCTGTCCGTTACCGACGGCCGGCAATATCTTCGCAGAACGCCCGAGAAATTCGATCAGATCTGGATCGACGCCTTCAATTCCGATTACATCCCGGCACACATGACGACCCGTGAGTTCCTCGAACTCTGCCGCTCAAGGCTGTCGCAGAACGGGATCGTCGTCCAGAACGTCCATAATTCGAACCAGCTTTTCGACGCCCAGGTAACGACCTTCCGGAGCGTCTTCCGCTACGTCTATGTTTTCGAGGGAGCGAACAGCAGCAACTCCATCATCGTCGCCGCCCGGGAACCCCTTTATGCGCCGCCCAGGTTCTGCGGAGAACAGTGCAGAGGCCGGATCGGACCGATCGACCTGGTCCGGGAATCCCGGAAATTCAACCCCACTCCCGCGATCCGGAAGGAAAGGATCCTGACGGACGATTTCAATCCGGCCAATCTGCTTCTGAATAGGAAATAATCAGCGATCCGGGACGGCCGGAAGCTTCTTGCAGGAAGGATTCACCATGGTACTTGTCTACTTGGCGTTTGCATTGCTGCTGTTCATGTTCGGAGCGGTCATCATGAGCCTCGAAATCCTCTCTTCGAACCTGATGTCCCCGTATTTCGGGGGCTCCGTCTACATCTGGGGGAGCATCATCAGTTCCTTCATGGTCCACTTCTCGATCGGATATGTCCTCGGTGGATACCTGGCAAAACGGGCCTTCAAGGTATCCCTTTTCACATTTCTCCTTGCCGTCAGTGCGGTCTGGGTGCTTTTCATCCCACAGATGCACGCCCCCGCATGCAACTTCATCGCCGACCGGATCGTCGATGTCCGCGCGGGTTCCCTCGCAGCCATGAATATCCTCTTCTTCTTTCCCATCACGATCATGGCCATGGTATCCCCTTACATCATCGGGATCCTGACGCACTATCACCGTGATTCGAGCTGGACGGCAGGATTGGTCCTCTTCCTGTCAACCCTCGGCTCCTTCGTGGGGACGAATCTGACGGCCTTTTTCCTGATCGACTGGTTCCCCGTGTCGAGGATCGTCGCCGGGCTGGGCTGGATCTGCCTTGCCGCTTCCCTGCTGGTTTTGTCGTTCCGCCTGGACAGGAAACTCGGCCGTGCCTCCCGGATTCGTCTGTAAACGCAATTTTTATAAATTATGTCTTGACATCCTCGGAGGATCATATTACGGGGTCTGACAATTCATAGAACGTGTTCGTCAGGTACGGTTGTTCTGCCGACACGGAAAAAGTTGGATCGAAACAATTGAAGTGCAGAGGTTGGCCACCGTGCTCTTCTTGAGAGTCCAGGTGGCTTTTTATTCTGCCCTCGTTCCATCCGACTTTGGGAAAATTTGAGAAAGGAGGGTGCAAACGATGGCAGAAGGCAAGGTGAAGTGGTTCAACGAGCAGAAGGGCTTTGGGTTCATCGAGAAGGATGAAGGCGGCGATGTGTTTGTCCATTTCAGCGCGATTCAGGGTGCCGGCTTCAAGACACTGGTCGAGGGTCAGCGCGTGAGTTTCGATGTCACGCAGGGCAAGAAAGGCCCCGCAGCGGAAAACGTAAAGCCCCTGTAGGAATTTCCCGTAAACAAAGAAGCACTCCCGTGCCGGATGCGGTGTGAGAGTGCTTCTTCATTTTTATCGTTCCCGTGCGGAGCGACAGCCAGGGGGTATTCATGGTCCGATCCAAGTACACATTCCAGAAGCGGGAAAAGGAAAGGGCACGTCAGAAGAAACAGCAGGAAAAGGTTGCCCGCCGGATCGAAGCGAAGGAGTCCAAAGCTTTGGCTCGCGAAGAAAACCCATCGGAAGATCCCGACATCGCAGGGATCGTTCCCGGGCCACAGCCGCTGCCCGAGCAGTGGAACGACACTGATCAGTAGGCCGACGGTTTACTTTCCCTCCCCAACACCAGCCGGTTCCTTCCGCCGCTTTCCATCGATGGCCATCCGGATCTCCCGGGCATAGGATGCCGCTGTTTCGACAAGATCGTTTCGGCCCGCCTTCTCTGCGATCAGCCGGACCAGCGCACTGCCGACGACGATACCGTCGGCCAAGGGCGCGATTCCGGCGGCCTGCCCGGCCGTGGCAATGCCAAACCCGGCAACGATCGGCAGGTCCGTCTCCGCCCGGAACCTCTGCAGATCGCGACGGATGTCAGCCTGTATCGGCGTGCTTGTTCCCGTCACCCCTGTCACGGAGATGGCATAGACGAACCCCGACGCCCGGCGGAGAATATTTCTTGCCCGCGCCGCGTCGGTCGTGGGCGCAACGAGCGATATGAATGCCAGGCTCGCCGGATCACTGTACCTCCTCAACTCTCCGGACTCCTCGAAGGGAAGATCAACGACGAGAAGCCCGTCTACACCAGCGGCAGCGGCATCCCGGGCAAACCGCTCGACGCCGTAGCTCAAAATGGGATTGAAGTATCCGAACAGCACCACGGGAATGTCGGACCGCCGGCGCAGGGAGGCGATTCGTTCGAGAATGCCCGCCAGGGTGGTCCCCCGCATCAGCGCCCGCTGGGACGCCGCCTGGATGACGGGGCCATCGGCTGTGGGATCGGAAAAGGGAACCCCGATCTCGAGGATATCGACTCCAGCGGCCTCCAGGGCCAGGGCCAGTTTTTCCGTCGTCTCCAGGTCCGGATCTCCCGCCGTCAGGTAGGCCACGAAAACCTTCCGTCCCTCCGCTTTTCTTTGGGCAAACGCCCTTTCAATGCGTACCATGGTCGTCCTCCTTTCCCTGCTTCTTCGCCATGACCTCAGCATCCTTGTCTCCTCGGCCGGAGAGGTTTACGATCATGATTCGGTCCTTCCCCAGCGTCGGCGCCAGCGTCATGGCATAAGCGACGGCATGGGCGCTTTCCATGGCGGGGATGATGCCCTCGATCCGGGACAGCAAGGAGAAGGCCGCCATGGCTTCCCGGTCAGGGACGGCGACGTAACGGGCGCGGCCGCCGGCATGAAACGCGCTATGCTCGGGTCCCACGCCGGGATAATCGAGCCCCGCGGCAATGGAATGGGCGTCCCGCACCTGGCCGTAATCGTCCTGCAGCAGGAAGGTCTTGTTTCCGTGGAGGACGCCGATCCGGCCGGCGGTGATGCTGGCGGCATGCATCCCCGTCGCCAGGCCCAGCCCCGCCGCCTCGACGCCGACCATCTCAACGGATGGGTCGTTCCGGAACGGATAAAACAGCCCCATGGCGTTGCTCCCTCCACCGACACAGGCCACCAGCAGGTCCGGCAGCCGCCCCTCCTTCTCCAGGATCTGCCGTCTCGTCTCCCGTCCGATGGCGCTCTGGAAGTCGCGGACCATCATCGGGTAGGGGTGGGGACCCGCCGTCGTGCCGATGACGTAGAAGGTGTCCCGGACGGAGGCGGTCCAGTATCGCATGGCCTCGTTCATGGCGTCCTTCAGCGTCGCCGTCCCGGAGGAGACAGGAACCACCTCGGCCCCGAGGATCTTCATGCGGTAGACGTTGGGCGCCTGGCGGCGGATGTCCTCCTCGCCCATGAAGACGCGGCATTCCATGCCGAAGAGGGCCGCCACGGTGGCCGTGGCCACGCCGTGCTGGCCCGCCCCGGTCTCGGCGATGACCTTCCGCTTGCCCATGCGCCGGGCCAGGAGGGCCTGCCCCAGGGTGTTGTTGATCTTGTGCGAGCCCGTGTGGTTCAGGTCTTCCCGTTTCAGGTAGATCCGCGCACCGCCGAGGGATTCCGTCAGGCGGGAAGCGAAATAGAGGGGCGTCTCCCGGCCCGCGTAGTCCCTCTGCAGGATCCTGAATTCCCTCCGGAACTGCGCGTCACGCCGGGCCTCCCGATAGGCCGCTTCCAGCTCGTAAAGGGCCGGCATGAGGGTCTCCGCGGCATAGCGCCCCCCGAAGGGGCCGAAATGGCCGCGCCGGTCCGGCTGCCTGTTCGTCTTCATGGCTTGTCCTTTCTCATTTCGGGAACATCGACGCTCCCGCTGTCCGTCCCGGGAAGCAAACGACGGAAGATCGCCCGTCCACCTTCCTCCCCCGGCTCCCCGGCCTCCCGGACACTAGCGATGATCCGCCGCATCCGTTCATGGTCCTTGATTCCCGGGGCGGTCTCGATGCCGCTGTTGATGTCCACCGCCCTGGGCCGGACGGCGGCCAGGGCCTCCCGGATGTTGTCTTCCCGGAGCCCTCCGGCGAGGACGAGGGGAAAGGTCCGCCCCAGCGCCGCCGAACGGTTCCAGTCGGCGGTGCGGCCTGTCCCGCCGCGGCGGTTGGCATCCCCGCCGTCGGCCAGAAAAGCATACACCGGATAGGCACCCAGCACACTGATGTCCATGGATTCCCCGGGCCACACGGCCTTGATCAGCCGCTCCCGGGAAAACCGGCGACAGTATTCCGGCGGTTCGTCACCGTGGAGCTGGATCATGTCCAGGCCGCAGGTCCCGGCGACATCCTCCACGAACGCCGCGTCCTGATTCACGAAAACGCCAACCGTAACGATCCCCCCGGGCAGACCGGCCCGGATCCGCCGGGCCTGCTCCGGGGAAACGCAGCGGCTGCTCGGCGGATAGAAGATGAATCCCAGGGCGTCGGCGCCCGAACGGGCGGCGCACAGGGCGTCTTCCAGGCGCGTGATCCCGCAGATCTTGATCTCCGTCATCGTCCTGTCAGCTCCTTCAGTTTCGCCGCCTGATCAGGGGCCTTCATCAGGGCCTCGCCGATCAGAAAGGCGTGCACACCCGCAGCGAGAAGAAGCTCCACGTCTCCCCGGGTGTGGATGCCGCTCTCCCCGACGACCGTCACGCCCGCCGGCACCCGGGGCGCCAGCTCCAGCGTCGTAGCCAGGTCCGTCCGGAAGGTGTCGAGGTCGCGGTTGTTGATCCCCACGAGAACGGCCCCGGCGCGGAGGGCCAGGTCCAGCTCCTCGCCGCCGTGGACCTCCACGAGGGCGCTCATGCCCAGCGAGGCAGCCAGGGCGGCGTACTCCCGGAGCCGGCCTTCCTCCAGGATGCGGGCAATCAGGAGCACCGCGTCGGCCCCCAGGAGCCGCGCCTCGACGATCTGGTATTCGTCGATGACGAAGTCCTTGCGCAGGACGGGAAGGGTCGCCTCTCGCCGCACCTCCGAAAGATGGGCGCCGGCGCCCTCGAAAAAGGTTTCGTCCGTCAGGACCGAGATGGCGGCCGCCCCGCCTCTCTCATAGGCGGCGGCGATCTCCCGGGGCCGGAAATCCTCGCAGAGGCGGCCTTTGGACGGGGATGCCTGCTTGATCTCGCCGATGATCGCGCAGGGATACCTGCGCAGCGCCTCCCGGAAATCGCGAACGGGCGGAGCCCCGGGAAGGGAGCGCTCCAGGACCTCAAGGGGCGTCCGCGCCTTCGCGAGGGCCACTTCCCGCTTTTTCACCTCCACGATACGGTCGAGTATCACGGGACACCTCAGGCGTGGCTCATCTCGATCAGGGCCTGGAGCTTCTTCACGGCCGCGCCGCCGTCGATGCATTCCCGGGCGACGGCGGCTCCCTCCGTAACCGTCCCGGCCTTCCCGCCGGCGACGATGGCGAAGGCGGCGTTCAGCACCACCACGTCGCGGCAGGGACCGGCTTCCCCCGTCAGGACGGCCCGGACGATGCGGGCATTGGCCTCGGCGTCTCCGCCCACGAGGGATTCGGCGGGATAAACCTCCCCGATGACATCCAGCGGATTGAAGTTGTAGGTCCGGACGAGGCCGTCCTTCAATTCCGAGACCCTCGTCTCTCCCGTCACCGTAACTTCGTCGAGACCGTCCAGGCCGTGGACGACGAAGGCCCGCTTCGTCCCCAGGTTTTTCAGCACCCCCGCGAAGGTCTCCGTGAGGTGGGGATCGTAGACGCCGATGAGCTGGGCCGTCGCGCCTGCCGGGTTCGTCAGGGGGCCCAGCATGTTGAAGATGGTCCGGATTCCCGTCTCCCGGCGGGGACCGGCGGCGTACTTCATGGCCCCGTGCAGGCGGGGAGCGAAAAGAAACCCGATGCCGATCTCCTGGATGCATTCCTCGACGATGTCCGGCTCCGCCTCGATGTTGACGCCCAGGGCCTCCAGGACATCGGCGCTCCCACAGCCGCTGGATACGGCCCGGTTGCCGTGCTTGGCCACCGTCAGGCCCGCCGCGGCCGCGACAAACGCGGCCGTCGTGGAGATGTTGAAGGTGTTGCTCCCGTCGCCGCCGGTGCCGCAGGTATCGACGATGACGCCGGACCGGGCGTCGATGCGCGTCGCCTTCTGCCGCATCACCCGCGCCGCCCCGGTCACCTCCTCGACCGTCTCTCCCTTCATGCGAAGGGCCGTGATGAAGGCGCCGATCTGGGCGGGCGTCGCCTTGCCCTCCATGATGGCATCCATCGCGGACATCATCTCCCCTTCCCGCAGGTCCTCCCGCCGGACGACCTTGTTCAGCACCTGCTTCAGCATGACCGATCCTCCTTCCGCACGTAAGTTTCGAGGAAATTCCGGAGCATCCGCTTCCCGTTCGGCGTCAGGATCGACTCGGGGTGAAACTGGAGCCCCTCGACGGGATGCGTCTGGTGCCGGATTCCCATGATTTCACCTTCCTCCGTCTCGGCGCTGACGGCCAGGCAGTCCGGGAGGCTTCCCCGCTCGACGACGAGCGAGTGGTACCGCCCCGCCGTCACGGGATTGGGCATCCCCCGGAAGGTCGTCCTGCCGTCGTTCACGACGGGGGACGTCTTGCCGTGCATCACCCGCTCCGCCCGGACCACCCGGCCGCCGAAGGCCTGCCCGATGGCCTGGTGGCCGAGGCAGATGCCCAGGATGGGGATCTCTTCGTGGAAGCGCCGGACGACGTCGAGGGTGATGCCCGCCTCATCCGGGGAGCAGGGGCCGGGGGACAGGACGATGGCCTCCGGCGCCATGGCCTCGATCTCCTCCAGGGTGGTCTCGTCGTTCCGCCGGACGACCACGTCTTCTCCCAGCTGGCCCAGGTACTGGACCAGGTTGTAGGTAAACGAGTCGTAGTTATCGATCATCAGGATCATTTTGCACCTCCGTTCAGCAAAAAGCCGTTTTCCGCCAGGGCGACGGCCCGAAACATCCCCCCCGCCTTGTGCAGCGTTTCCTCGTATTCACTCCGGGGGTCGGAATCGGCGACGATGCCCGCGCCCGCCTGGACCGACAGCATCCCGTTTTCCAGCATCATTGTCCGGATGGTGATGCCCAGGTCCATGTTGCCCGTGTAGCTGATGTAGCCGACGGCGCCGCCGTAAGGCCCCCGCGGGTATTTCTCCAGCTCGTCGATGATCTCCATGGCCCGGACCTTCGGCGCCCCCGTCAGCGTTCCCGCCGGAAAGGCCGCCCTGAGGACGTCGAAGGCGTCCCGCCCGTCGTCCAGTTGGGCCTGGATGTCGGAGACCAGATGCATGACGTGGGAATAGCGCTCCACGGCCATCAGCTGGCTCACCTGGACGCTCCCCGTCCGGGCGATCCGCCCCAGGTCGTTCCGTCCCAGGTCGACGAGCATCACGTGCTCCGCCTTCTCCTTCGGGTCCTGGAGCAGTTCGTCCGCCAGGCGCCGGTCCTCCTGCTCCGTGGCGCCCCTTCTCCGCGTACCGGCGATGGGCTTCAACTCGGCGATGCCCTCCTCCAGGCGAACCATGACCTCCGGGGAGGAGCCGATCAGGTGGAAGCCGTCGATCTTCAGGAAAAAAAGGTATGGAGACGGGTTGACGTACCGCAGGGCCCGGTAGAGGTTGACGGGATCGACGGAACAGGGCCGTTCGAAGCGCTGGGAGAGGACGACCTGGATGATGTCGCCGGCGATGATGTATTCCTTCGCCCGGACGACCATGTCGCGGAATTCCTCCTCCGTGACGGTCCCTTCAAACGAGCCGCCTTCGCCCGCCCGTTCCTGCGGCGGAATGATGGGGGCCGGAGCGGCCTTGAGGCGTGCAATCAGCTCTTCGATCTTCCCGGCCGCCTCGTCGTAGGCCTGCCGGAGACCGGCGGCTCCGTCCGTCCGGGCGCAGGAGACGACCTTGAGGGTATGGCGCACGTTGTCGAAAACGAGCAGGGTGTCCGTAAGCAGGAAGGCTGCCTCGTCGGTTCCGCTTTCTCGCCGGGGACGGCGGTCCAGTTTCTTCTCGAAGAAGCGGATCATGCCATAGCCCAGGAACCCGACGGCCCCACCGAAGAAGCGGGGAAGCTCCGGGAGACTGACCGGCCGGTACCGCCCCAGGATCTCCTTCAGGACGCGCAGTGGATCCCCGTCATGCTCCAGGACCCGGCTCGCCCCGTTCTCCTCTACGTGCACTTCTCGCCCCCGGACCCGGAAGACGAGGCGCGGCGACAGGCCCAGGAAGGTGTACCGTCCCCACTTCTCCGACCCCTCGACACTCTCCAGGAGAAACACGTTCCGCTCCTCCCGCAGCTTGAGCAGGGCCGTGACGGGCGTCTCCGTGTCCGCCAGGAGCTCGCGGTACACGGGAATCAGGTTGCCTTCCCGGGCCAGAGCCCGGAACGTGTCGAAATCGGGGAAAATCATGTCTTCATATCCTCTCTGTCGAAATAAAAAAGGCCGCTTTGCGGGCGGCCTTTTCGTAATCCGGTGTGCGAAACAAAAAAGCCGCGGGATCCCGAGGGGACCCCGCGGCTCGTGCATACTATGTCAGTACATCAGCGGCGGACGGACCCCTCTCCTGTGGTCCACCACCACCAGCGATTCAAAGTTGTCATGCTACGCGAACGGTTCATGCTCTTTTCCTCTTTTTCGGTCTCCCTAACAGGACGCCCCCGGCGTCGTCAACCTTTTTTTGCCCTCTTCCCTGTCCAGAAACAGAAACGGATTTCAAATCTGCACCCCTTCTCTTGTATTCCTTTCATACCAAGCTGGATCACCTTTCCTGTTTTAAGGAGCGTATCGGCACGGGGGCGCGACCGGGGGTTTCCAGAGGAGCGATTAGGACTTTTTTCCCATCCCTCCAACCTGACAGATCGTCGAAGAGGGAACGCGGGAAAAAACGTCCGCGACGGCGGAAGCCCCCGTGGCAGCCCCCGCGCCGATGCGTTGAATGCAAAGGAAAGGGGGCCGGCCTGTCAGGAAAGAAAAGAAAAAGGAAGGGGAGCGGATTTGAAATCCGCCTTTCTACACTCCGCGGCGGAGCCGTTCTTCGAGCCCCTCCGCGTCCTCCTCCTCGACAAACCGCTTCAACTGCGCCACCGCCTTCTCGTACGCCGCGATCACCTCCCGGGCGGAGGGATTCTTCGTCACCAACTCGGCAAAAAGCCGCGGGGAGGGACCAAAGACCTTCTCCAGCAAGTCCTGCTTTGTCCGGAAGGCCGGGGTCGACATCCGCTCCAGCATCTCCGGGTCTTCCCCCAGGGTCTCCATGGCCAGTCCCATGGCCATCGTGTTCAGATGGGTGAGCCCCTGGACAACGGCCATGACCCGGTCGTGCCTCTCCGGCGTGGTCTCGACGACCCTCGCCCCGCTGCGCTCCAGGATCTCCCGGAGCCACGCCTTCCCGGATTTGCCGCGGCCGGGACAGAGAACGACGTTCTGTCCCTCAAGATCGACCGCATCGGGTCCGAAGAGGGGATGGCAACCGACGACTTCCGCCGCCGTGGCCGCCAGCATTTCCCGGACAGGCTCCTCCTTGAGGGAGGTCAGGTCCATCAGGAGAGCACCCGGCTTCAGGTGCGGACCGACCCGGCGGATCACCTCCGTCGTCACCGCCATGGGCACCGCCACGACGACAACCCTGCAGGCGGCCACCAGCTCCGGAAGGGGCATTCCCGAATCCCGCTCGGAGATGTGGACGTCATATCCGCGGCCGGCAAAAAAGCGGGCGAACCAGCGGCCCATCCCGCCTCCGCCTCCGACGATGCCCACCGCACGCTTCCTCATCGCCCGACCGCCCTCTGCCTCAGGAGGTGGTCCGCCAGGACGATGGAGACCATGGCCTCGCAGACCGGCAGGATCCTCGGGATAACGCACCCGTCGTGCCTTCCCCGGACGGCCAGTACGACCGGTTTCCCCGAGACATCCACGGTCTGCTGCTCCCTGCCGATGGAGGGGATCGGTTTGCAGGCCACCCGGATCACGATATCCTGGCCCGTCGAGATGCCCGCGAGGATCCCTCCGGCCCGGTTCGACTGGAACCCGTCCGGTCCCAGGGCATCGTTGCTCTCAGAGCCCTTCATCCGGGCCGCCTCGAACCCGGCGCCGATCTCCACGCCCTTGACGGTCCCGATGCTCATGAGGGCTCCGGCCAGGTCGGCGTCGAGCTTGTCGAAGACGGGTTCGCCGAGACCGGGAGGACACCCCTGGACGACCACCTCCACGACACCTCCCAGCGAATCCCCTTCTTTTCTCGCCTCCTCCAAGAGGTCTGCCATCCGGGCGGCCGCCTCCGGATCGGGACACCGGAGGTCATTCCGGTCCATCTCCCCGGGCCGGGTGTCCGCGGCGGTGATCCCCCCAAGCTCCCTCGTGAAGGCAAACACTCGGATTCCCGATCCCGCCAGGACCTTCGCGGCCACGGCCCCGGCGGCGACCCGGGCGGCGGTTTCCCGCCCGGAGGCGCGCCCGCCCCCCCGGTAGTCCCGGATGCCGTACTTCTGCAGGTACGCATAGTCGCCGTGCCCGGGCCGGAAGACGTCCCGAAGATGTTCGTAGTCATGCGACGCGGCGTCCCGGTTTCGGATCAGAAGCGCGATCGGGGTGCCCGTGGTCTTTCCCTCGAACACGCCGGAGAGGATCTCCACGCGGTCGTCTTCCCGGCGGGGCGATGACGATCGAACACGGCCCGGCCTGCGCCGGTCCAGCCACTCCTGGACGTCCTGCTCGTCGAGGGCAAGGCCCGGCGGGCACCCGTCCACGACGGCCCCGAGGGCGGGACCGTGGGATTCCCCCCAGGTCGTAACGCGGAATAAGACTCCGATGGTACTGCCGGCCATGATCCCCCCCTTAAACGCCCGATTGCGGACAGGCCGCCGGAACGGAAAGCCGCCGCACGACGTATTCTGCGATCATTTCTGTTACTTCGATGGTGGAGCGGTGGGATGTGTCGATGGCCAGGTCCGCCACAAGGCGATAGACGGGAAGACGCTCCCGGAGCAGCCGCTCCACTTCCTCCCGGACGCCGCCCTCCGTCAGCGGAGGCCGCTGTTCCGCCGTCTTTCCGTCGGCGTCCAGCCGCTCCAGGATGACATTCGTTCCGGCGGTGAGCCAGACGAAAAAACCGTCCGTTTCCAGGGCTTCCACGTTCGCCCGGTCCAGAACGGCCCCGCCCCCCAGCGCGACGACGCATCGCTCATCCGGCAGTTCCGCGATGACCCGGCGCTCGAGGGCCCGAAACTCCCCCCAGCCCCCGTCGTCCACGATCCGCCGGACGGTCCGCCCTGCTAGTTCCTCGATCCGCGCATCGGTATCGAAAAAAGGCAGTCCCAGCTGCTCCGCCAGCAGCCGGCCGACAGTGCTCTTGCCACAGCCCCGGTATCCCACGAGGACGATTCTCATGCGTTCAGGCCCTCCAGCATCTCCCAGAAACGGGGAAACGATTTGGCCACACACCGCTCGTCCCGGATCGCCATTCCCGGCACGGCCAGCCCCAGGACGGCAAAGCTCATGGCGATGCGGTGGTCGTTGTAGGTCTCGATCTCGGCGCCCCGGGGCCGCCCCCCCTCGATGACCAGGCCGTCGGGCCTCTCCTCGGCGGAGATGCCCGTCTTCCTCAACTCCGCCGCCAGGGCGGCCAGGCGGTCGCTTTCCTTCACCCGCAGGTGCGCGACCCCGGTAATCACCGTTCGTCCGGGCCGCAGGGCCGCAAGCACGGCCAGGGTCGGAACCATGTCGGGCATGTTCCCGAGATCGAAGACACGATCCCCGTTCGCAAGAGCCCCGCCTGCGACCTCCACCTCGCCTTCTCCGCGCCGGACCGTGCAGCCGAACTCCTCCAGGATGCCCAGGATTCCAATGTCTCCCTGCCGGGTACGGGGGTTGATGCGTTCCACCCGGACGGTTCCCCCCGTGACTGCGGCGGCCAGGAAGAAATAGGACGCACTGGAGACGTCCCCCTCTACAAAATAGGTTCCCCCGGCATAGCGCTGTCCATGGGGAACGACGAACGCGCGAGCATGTTCGCGATGGACCTCGACGCCGAACTGCCGCATGGTCTCCACGGTGACGTCCACATACGGGAGCGATGGGACATGCCCTTCCAGGACCACGGTCACGTCCCCGGAAGCGTAGGGGGCGCTGATGAGGAGGGACGAGACGTACTGGCTGCTGTCCAGATCCCTGAGCACAACCCGTCCGCCCGGAAGGCCGCGGCCCCGGACCGTGACGGGAGGGCACCCCCGGTCCCCTTCCGTTGCGATGTCGACGCCCAGCGCGACCAGAGCCTCCTGGAGGGGGCCAACAGGGCGCTCGCAAAGGCGGCGGTCCCCTGTCAGCGTGAAGGTCCCGTTCCCAAGGGCGACCACGGAGGTCAGGAGCCGCATGGCCGTTCCGTTGTTTCCCAGGAAAAGCGCACTCCCGGGGGGGGTAAGCGTCCCTCCCGTGCCTGTGACAACCAGGTCCTCCCCTTCCCATCGGATCCCGGCTCCGAGGGAGCGAAGGGCCTGCACGAGGCGCACGGAGTCCTCCGCGTCCAGGGCGTTCCGGAGAACGGACCGCCCCCCCGCCAGGGCGGCCATGATCAGGGCCCGCTGGGTGTAGCTCTTCGATCCCGGAGCCGCGACGACGGCCCGGAGAGGACCGGCGGGTTCAATGCGTTTCATCGTTTTCAAGCTCCTTTTCCACGATCCGCCGCATGGTCTCCCGGGGCGGCTCCAGGCCCGTCCAGAGGCGGATCTGCTCCGCCCCCTGGTTTACGAACATGCCGACCCCCGACCGGACGGAGCATCCCGCGGCCTCCGCCTCCCGGAGCAGCCGGGTCCGGAGGGGCCGGTAGACAAGGTCCACCACGCGGGGAATCCGCGCGAGCAGGGCCGCGTCCACCGGCGTATTCTTCACATCCGGCACCATCCCGACCGGGGTGGCGTTGATCAGGCACCCCGCATCGATCCTTCCCAGTTCCCCCGGCGAGCAGGACGTGCAGCCGAACGCCGCGGCCAGTGTCTCGCGGCCGCTTTCCGACCTCCCCGCCACGACGGGCCTTCCGCCTTCCAGGATGGCCGCATAGACGGCGGCGCGGGCCGCCCCGCCGGTCCCCAGGACCGCGACGGTTATTCCCCGCAGGTCCGTCCAGTCGTGAAGGTCCCTGGCCAGGCCGCGCCCGTCGGTGTTGTGACCTACCCAGCGGCCGTCCTCGCAACAGACCGTGTTGACTGCTCCCACCGCCAGGGCGTCGCCGGCCACCTCGTCGAGGTAAGGGATGATGGCTTTTTTGAAGGGAATGGTCACGGCGATCCCCTTCACGTCCGATTCCCGGAGATCCCGGAGGGCCGCTTCCAGGTCCGTCACGCAGAGGGCCTCGAAGCTGGCGTCGATCCCGAGTTCCCGGTATGCCCCATTGTGCATCTGCGGGGACAGGCTCTGGCGGACGGGGTTCCCGATCAGGACGAAGCGCTTACCGTTCCTCATCCGCCCATCCTCCTCCCAGCAGCCTCAGCATCCGCCGCATCTCCCCGACGGCCAACTGTCCCGGCGCGGTCTCTTCGCCTTCCTCCAGGGAGGCATACGTCAGAAAGGAACCCAGGAGCGGCGCCATGACCCTGCTGATCCGTCCCGCCTCGCCCATGCAGAAGGCGATCATCCGCTGCCCGCATTCCCGTGCCCGAGGCAAAAGGCTGAGAACCCGGAGGTTGTCTTCCGGACGCTTCGCGAAGGGAACCAGTTTGATCACCGGCACACCCTCGCGTATCAGGCTCTTCAGAAGGTCCGCCAGCGCTTCCTCTCCGGGGGTTCCCACCGGCAGGTGACAGGACAGGATCGCCTCTGTGGCGTGGCCGCCGTTCCCGGCGATGGAATCGAGGAGAGCCCTCCGCAGAGACGGCTCGGTCCTCGCTTCCACGTCCACATAGTCCGCCCCCAGGGCGGCGGCCTCCATGAGAAATGCGATCCGTTGGTCTTCCGGCCCCTCGAAGCGTCCTCCTTCCTCCCGATGCCGGTTCGTGACGACAATCTTTCCCGCCTTCGCGGCCAGGAGCCTCGGCAGGTCCGGATCGGCCATGCCGTCAAGCCGGAGCTCCACAATTCCGGCCATGGCATAGGCCCGCTCCATCTTTTTCAGGGCCGCCTCCGTCGAGGCGGCGTTCACGGGAATGCAGATCACGGCTGTTCGTCCCCCCGGGGATAGGACCCGAGAATCTTCAAAAAAGCGGTCTGCTTCGCCAGCTCTTCCAGGCACCGCTTCGGCTTGGCCTCCTCCCGGTGCCCGGCGAAATCAGCGAAGAAGAGGTATTCCCACATCCGGTCGCGTACCGGGTAGGACTCGATCCGGGTCAGGTTCACCCCCTCCGACGCAAAGGGTGCCAGGGTCTTGTGGAGCGCCCCGGGCTGGTGGGCCGTCCCGAAGAGGATGGAGGTCTTGTCGTGGCCCGTCGGTGCGGCGGCCTTTTCCGCCTTCCCCTTCGTTCCCAGGACCAGGAAGCGCGTCGTGTTCAGCGGGCTGTCCTCGATCCCCTCGGCCAGCAGGCGGAAATCTCCTGTGTCGGCGGCGAGGCGGCTCGCCACGGCGGCGCCCGCCGGGTCTTCCAGGACCTTTCGCGCGGCCGTGGCCGTGCTCTCCGTCTCCACGAGCACCGCCCGGGGCAGGTTCCTCCGGAGCCAGCCCCGGCACTGGGCCAGGGCCTGGGGATGGGAGTAGACCCGCTCGATCCGGTCCGTCTCCTCTCCCCCGGAGACGAGGCAGTGGCGGATTCGGCCGTAGACCTCCGCCCGGATCGTCAGCGGCGTGTTAAGCAGGCCGTCCAGGGTCGATTTGACGGATCCCTCGGCGGAATTCTCGACCGGGACGATGCCCCAGTCCGTCGTTCCCCGCTCCACCGCGTCGAAGACGGCGGCAATCGTCGCCTGGGGTCGGAGAAGGGCACCCTGCCCGAAATGGCCGAGGGCCGCCTGGTGGCTGAAGGAGGTCTCCGGCCCGAGGAAGGCCGCCGTGACGGGAGCCTGCAGGGCCCGGGAGGCAGAAAGGATCTCCCGGTAGATCGCCCGGAGGGCCTCGTCCGGCAGAGGGCCCTCGTTCATCTCCTCGACACAGCGGCAGACCTGGCTTTCCCGAGCCGGGTCGTAGATCTCCCATCCTTCGAGGCGCTTGAGACGGCCGATCTCCACGGCCAGGGACGCCCGCTCGTTCAGGAGGCGGACCATGGCGGCGTCCTTCTCCTTCACCAGGGCGCGCAGGGCCTGCAGGCTGCTCTTACTCATGCTCTCAGCGCCTCCACGGTCTCCGCCACGATGTTTTCCGGAACGCCCCCGTTCAGGAAGGGAATCCCGAGTTTCTTCAGGAGGACGAAATGGATCACCGTCCCCGTCTTCTTCTTGTCCGCTTTCAGGTGGCGAAGGATCCGCTCCCGGGGAATCCCGCCGGGAATCGCCGTGGGCAGTCCGGCGCCTTCCAGCACCGCCACGAGCCGCTGCCGATCCTCTGCCGGCAGGTATCCCAGCCTCTCCGACAGGGCGGCTCCCGCGACCATGCCGATGGACACGGACTCGCCGTGAGACAGGGCAAATTCCGACGCAGCCTCCACGGCGTGGCCGACGGTGTGGCCGAAATTCAGGATGCGGCGGAGCCCCTTTTCCTTCTCGTCGATCTCCACGATGCCCTTCTTGATCCGGCAGGAGGCGGCGATGACCTCTTCCAGCAGGGAGGAGTCCCTGTTTTCCGCGTTTCCCAGTCCTTCCGCCACCCGGTCCAGAAGCTCCGGCTGCTCGATGGCGCCGTACTTGACGATTTCCGCCATCCCGTCCCGGTATCCCCGCTCGGGCAGCGTGTCCAGAAAGGCTGTGTCGATGAACACGCCCAGGGGCTGGTAGAACGTCCCCAGGAGGTTCTTCCCCGCCGCGGTATCGACGCCGGTCTTCCCGCCGATGCTGCTGTCCACCTGGGCCATCAGCGTCGTCGGGACCTGGACGCAGGGAATCCCGCGCATGTAGATGGAGGCCAGGAATCCCGCCAGATCCCCCACGACCCCGCCCCCCAGGGCGATCAGGGCGGAGGAGCGGTCGGCGCCCAGGGCGGTCAGCCGCTCCGCCGTCTCCAGGACCGTCCGGATGTCCTTCGAGGCCTCTCCCGGCGGGATCGGAAGCCGGTCCACCTTCAGCCCCAGTCCTTTCAGAACCGCCGCCACCCGCTCGCCGTGCAGGGTGTTCACGGTTTCGTCGGTGACGATGACATACCGGCTGATGCCGGCGTTTTTGGCCAGGATCAGTCCCATCCGGTCGAGGATGTCCCGTCCGATGTGTACGTCGTAGGAATGCGACGTCTTGTGTTCGAGATGAACGCGGATCCGGTTCATTGCCGCACCCCCGACCCGTTCCCGTTGCTCATGAAGGAGGAGAGCCGCCGAATCTCCTCCATCAGCTCATAGAACGACTCCGGCCGGAGCGACTGGGGCCCGTCGCAGACGGCCTTCTCGGGCTCCGGGTGCATCTCTACGATCACCCCGTCGGCCCCGACGGCGACAGCGGCCCGGCAGAGGGGGATCACGTATTTGGCGTGGCCGGAGGCATGGCTCGGATCGACGATCACCGGCAGGTGGGTCAGCTCCTTGAGCACGGGGACGGCGCTGATGTCGAGGGTGTTCCGCGTGGCCGTCTCGAAGGTCCGGATCCCCCGCTCGCAGAGGATCACCTCCTCGTTCCCCTCCGCGAGGATGTACTCCGCCGACATGAGCAGCTCCTCGATGGTGGTCATCATTCCCCGCTTCAGGAGAACGGGCTTGCGAGCCTTGCCCACCTTTTTCAGGAGCGCGAAGTTCTGGACGTTCCGGGCCCCGACCTGCAGGATGTCGGTGTACTCTTCCACCAGGTCCACGTCGGCGGGGCTCATGACCTCCGTCACGACGGGAAGGCCCGTCCGCTCCCGGACCTTCTTCAGGAGCTTCAGCCCCTCCTTTTCCAAGCCCTGGAAGCTGTAGGGCGACGTCCGCGGCTTGTAGGCCCCGCCCCGGAGGATGTCCGCCCCGCCTTTTTGGGCGATGTATGCCGACTCCAGGAGCTGCTCCTCGCTCTCGACGGTGCAGGGACCGGCCATGACCACGAATTTCGGACCGCCCACGACGGCCTCGCCGATGCGGATCCGGGTGTTTTCGTCCCGGAACTCCCGGCTGGCCAGCTTGTAGGGTTTCAGGATCGGCACGATCTTCTCGACGCCGGGCAGGTATTCCGCCGACTTCAATTGGGCCTTGCCCCGGTCGTCCCCGATGGCGCCGATGATCGTTCTCTCCACGCCCCGGGACAGGTGCGTGTGATAACCGACCGATTCGACCCAGGCCGTGACGTGATCGATCTGTCCTTCCGTCGCATTTTTTTTCATCAGGATGATCATGGTTCGCTGCCTCCGTAATAAAAAAGGCCGTGGAGCGTCAACACCGCCACGGCCCAAACAAAAAAGCCATGGGCGGCGCCTTTCGGACTGCCCATGGCTTGTTTTGGCTTGATTCGGTTTTCCTTACCTCCTCCCAAGCGCCAGGCAGACCTGTGGGCCGAAATAATAAAAACCAAACCAGTAAGTCAGATTCAGTTTCGGCGCCATGTCGGTTCTGCCTTTTCCTTTCCTTCTTCGCTCAAGAGGGTGCGAGAAAAACACACGGCCAATCTTCTTGTCAAGAAAATATTTTCGGGGCATCGGTCAGGAGCCTGTCCCGGGCCTTACCCGCAAAGGATTTCGTGGAATCGGCCATGGACGCCCCGGTCAATCGGACGCTTCCCCCGTGAAGAGGTCCAGGAACCGGAAGGCCCGGCCGTCGAAGAGCCCCCGGTCGCTGAGCTTCAAGTCCGGAATCACCAGGAGCGCCAGGAAGGACTGGGTCATGAAGGGTGCCCGGAGCCGTGAGCCCATCTCTTTCGCGCGGCGCGTCAGGGCTTCATACTTGCGGGCCACGCCGTATCCGTCCTCCGTCGTCATGAGCCCTGCCACGGGGAGGGGAAGGACATCCCCGCCTTCTCCGTCGGCCAGGGAGAGCCCGCCCCGGCTCCGGATCACCAGGTTGGCCGCCCGGGCCATGGCCTCGTCGGTCACCCCCACCACGACGACGTTGTGGGAATCATGGGCCACCGAGGAGGCGATGGCGCCCCGCTTCAGCCCGAAATTCCTCACGAATCCCACGGCCGGCGGCGTGTCCTGGTAGCGGTTGACGACGGCAACCTTCAGGACGTCCTTTTCAGGATCCGCGACGGCATGCCCGCCGGCGACACGAACCCGCTCCCGGCTACGGCCGGTGATCACCTGGCCGTCCAGGGCGTCGATGACGTTGACGAAGGGGCCCCGGACCGGGACGGCGAAATCGCCCGGCTTTTTCTCCCCGGCCCGGAAATCGTTCATCGCCTCGACCGGCAGGGATTCGAGGAGACTCTTCCCTCTGGACGCCACCAGGCGCCCGTCCACATAGGTCTCGAGCACCCGGAAATCATCGCCCAGGCTGTCCAGGACGACCAGGTCGGCGGGATCGCCGGGCTGGAGGAGTCCCGCCTTGAGCCCATAATGGCGGACCGGGTGGAGGGTGGCGCACTTCAGGACCGTCATCCGGTCATAGCCCAGGCGGAAGGCCTTCCGCACCATGGCGTCCATGTGCCCCTCCGCCAGGTCGTCGGGGTGCCGGTCGTCACTGCAGAACATGCAGGAGGACGGACTTTCCGCCAGGAGCGGATGGAGGGTGTCGAAGTTGTTCGCCGCGGATCCCCAGCGAATCTGCACCTTCATCCCCAGCCGGACCTTCTGCCGCCCCTCCTCCAGCATGTACGTTTCATGATCCGTCGTGATGCCGGCGGATGCATATCTTTCCAGGTCCGCCCCCATCAGTCCCGGCGCGTGTCCGTCGATGGGCTTTCCCCGCCGCCTGGCCGCCTGAAGCTTGGCCATGACCTCCGGATCCCGGGCGATGACCCCGGGATAGTTCATGGCCTCGCTCAGGTACAGGACCTCGGGCATGTCCAGGAGCGTCTCTACCTCCTCAAGATCGAGGCGGGCCCCGGCGGTCTCGAATCCCGTGGCGGGCACACAGGGGGAGGCCCCGAAGTGAAACTTGAAGGGGACCCGGCGGCCGCTGTCGATCATGAACCGGACGCCGGCCACACCCAGGACGTTTGCGATTTCATGGGGATCCGAGACGGTGGCGGTGGTCCCGTGAACGACTGCCAGGCGGGCGAACTCCGAGGGAACCAGCATGGAACTCTCGATGTGGACGTGGGCGTCCACGAACCCCGGGACAAGATAGCGGTCGCAGGCCCCGCCCTCCCGGACGATCCCGGCGATCCGGCCGCCCCGGATGACGACCGTGCCGGGATAGATCTCGGAGCGGACAACATCGACGATGTTGCCGGAAAGAATGAGGTCTTCCTGTGCAGCCGCCGGTGAGGCAGTGGAATCATTGGGCATGGTCATCCTGTGAACCGGCTCCGGTGTCCATGAAAAGAATCACCCTACCGTTTTCGGGCATACAGGACGGTCAGCAGGATCGGAATGACGACGGATACAAAGCCGGCATTCGAGACCGCCATGACATTCTCGGGCCGAACGTACAGGCAGGCCATGCCGATCACGGCCAGGACGACCGACCAGATCATCATGGCGCCCGCCCCGTACCGGTTGATGGCGTACCAGTTCTCCTCGGACTCGAAGGCCTTGGCAAGTCGAAAGCCGTAGATCGAGTTCCGCTTTACCTTGCCGAGGTAAAGGGGAATCGAGATCAGGAACAGCAGGATGCCGACCGCGAGCAGCGTGATGGCGGCCTTTTCATGGATGGTCATCAGGGGTCTCCATCTTTCGCATGCCGACCGGGGCGGCTTGGCGATGCCTCAGTCGTCGGTGCTGCATTCCGCACCACCGCCACCGCTGTCGCCGCCGTCAAACCCGCCGCTGTCGCTGCTCCCCGAATCGCTGCCACCGGTGTCGCTGGAGCTGAAGCCGCTGCTCGTGCTCATCGGCTCGTAGCGGTCGTCCGAGCGGACCATGCGCCGCCCTCCCTTTTTGATCAGGACGATCAGCAGGACGATCAGGCCGATGACGCCGAAAAAAACAAGCGTGGCCACGACAAAGACCGAGTGCGGGCTGACCGGAGCCTTCTTCGGAGTCGGCTTCACGCCTCCGGACGCCTTCGCGTCCTCCTCGATCACCCGGGAGACGGCAAGAAGGGCGTTCTCCAACCCGGTCCCGTAATCCTTCTTCTTCAGGTGGGGGGCCACATCGCGGCGGAGGATCTCGCCGACCTTCCCGTCCGGGAGGATCCCCTCCACGCCGTAGCCCGTCTCGATGCGGATCTTCTTTTCCTTCACGGCGAAGAAGATGAGGACGCCCTTGTTTTCCCCCTTCTTCCCGATGCCCCAGGCGCGGTAGAGGCGGTTGACGTAATCGGACAGGTAATTTTCACCGATCGTCGGCATCGTGACGACCACGACGGACGTTCCCGTCGTATTCAGCACCTGCCTCGCCTTCGCCTCCATCCTCTGTACCACGTCCGGGGGAATGAGGTTGGCGAAGTCGTTGATCTGTCCCCGGTGGGCGGGGAATTCATCCGCCCCGGGAACGGAAGAGACAAACATCCCGAGGAGCAAAACGACGAGCACAAAAGGGAGAAGCCGCTTCTTCATGATCGCCCCTTTCCTGCCTTTCCGTGTGGCCCGGATGCCGCCGTATCCGGACCCGTGACATCGGCCTAAACGATCTAGACCATCTCCGGCTCGTGACACTCCGTCGCCACGGGGATCCCCTTCCCGTCATTGCAATGCACGCTGTATAGCGCAGCACGACCGAAGATGCCACCAAAACCAAATTCATAAAAAATATTCAATAATAAAGCTTGCATTCCTGCAACCGAACCGGTAGGGTGCCCCCCAGTCGATGTTCAGTATCTGTTTGTAGCTCACAAATTGCAGAAAAGTCGACCGCACAGACCACCGAGATGGAATGTGCGGTTTTCATATGCACAGACGGCTACCATCCGATCGGACCGGCAACAAATCAGATGGTTCCATCGAGGAACCAAACACAAAGGAGCGTTAAAGATGTCAGAAGGAAGAGTGAAGTGGTTCAATGATTCGAAGGGTTTTGGCTTCATCGAGCAAGACGGGGGGAAAGACGTTTTTGTGCATCATTCCGCCATCCAGGCAGAGGGCTTCAAGTCCCTGGCCGAGGGTGATCGGGTAAGCTTTGATGTTGTTGCCGGCCCCAAGGGTCCGGCAGCGGAAAATGTCCGCAAGCTGTAAGAACTGAGGTTTGCCTCGCATACAAAAGCTCCCCCATTCCGGGGGGGCTTTTTTGTTGTCCGGTCATCTGCTCGCCCCACACCGCGGTCAATCTTCCATTGACACTCCGGACCGATTCCCGTATCGTCAGTTGGATACAAATCTCCAATAATCCTGGGCGATTCGAACGGTCTACGGCAGCGCAACCATGTTCTTCCATGCTCCCGGACACACGGATTTCCTCCGATGAACGCTTCACGCCTTGAATTCCTGTCCGGCGTCCGCGCCCAGTTGCCGCTTCTTCTCGGCGTCGTGCCCTTCGGTTTGATCTACGGCGCCCTCGCTGTCCAGGTGGGCGTCCCCGCGTCGATCGCCCAGGCCATGTCGTCGGTGGTCTTCGCGGGGTCCGCTCAGTTCATTGCGGCACCGTTGATCGTCGCCTCCACGCCCGCCCTGATCCTCATCCTGACCGTCTTCGTCGTGAACCTGCGCCATCTGCTGTACAGCGCATCGGTTGCTCCATACCTTGAACACCTGTCGCCTTCCTGGAAGGTGCTCCTCTCCTATCTCCTGACCGACGAGGCCTACGCGGTCAGTATCGCCCATTTCCAAAAAGCGGGGGACGGAACAAACCGGCACTGGTTCCTCTTCGGCGCGGGCATCACTCTCTGGGCCTCGTGGCAGATCAGCACCGCCGTCGGAATCTTCATCGGCGCGCGGGTGCCCCCGGAGTGGTCCCTTGATTTCGCCCTGCCACTGACATTCATCGCGATTCTGGTTCCCATGGTGAAGCACCGGGCCCACGCGACAGCCGCCCTCGTGGCCGCCGCCGGTGGCGTTGCCGCCTTCGTGCTTCCGTTCAAACTGGCCTACATCATCGCCTCGCTGGGGGGTATTGCGGCGGGAATGGCTGTTTTCGCATGGATGGAGAGACGATGGACGGCACGTTGAACATCTGGGCGGCCATCGCCGCCTGCGGAATCGTCACGTTCCTGACGCGGCTTTCCTTCATCGCCGTGCACGGCCGCGTGCACATGCCGGAATGGTTCCAGCACATGCTGACCTTCGTGCCGGTTGCCGTCCTGTCGGCCATCGCGCTGCCCGAGATCGTGATCCACAACGGCTCGATCAACTGGTCTCCCCTGAATCCGAAGCTGCTCGGGCCGGCCTTGGCGGTCGCGGTGGCCTGGCGCACGAAAAACGTCTGGGGAACAATTGCGGCGGGAATGGCGGCCATGTGGGGGCTCCGCCTTCTCATCGGGGCCTGACCTGATTTCCCCAGGTTATCGCTGATAGAACTCAGAATGTCCCAGGTGGTGGTCGAAATTCTTCCGGTACAGGTCCGCCACTTCTTCCGACCGGATGATCTGAAGGTTCTCGGCGTTCTTCTCCTCCGCCGCCTTCGTGAAATTGAAGGAGCCGGTGATCACCCGTTTCCGGTCGATGATCATGATCTTGTTGTGGGCGATGGCATGGACGCTGTCGATGTAGACCGGGATCCCCGCATGGACCAGGAAGGTGGCGGAGGTGTATTCCCTTCCCTGCTGGCTCTTGTCCATAATCGCCACGACCCTCACGCCCCGCCGGTGGGCACTCACGAGCGCCCGGGCGATGGGAGCGGAGGTGAAGGAATAGGCCTGGATCAGGATCTCCGAGCGGGCATCCTCGATCTCCCGGATGATGGCCTGTGTGCACCCGCCGCGCGGCGAGAAATAGATGTCCATCGAGGGGATGTGCCGGAACGTGTCCGCCGCGACGGCGGCCGGGGTGAGGCAAACGATCATCAGGCATGAGACAAGGCAAATGGCTGTGATGGAATCGACGATCCTTCTCATACATGATACCTATGGAGTGGCAGAGGTTGTCTCGTTATAGCGAAAAAAAAGGGCGATGCAATGACAAAAGTCCCGGAGAAGACGCCGGCCGTACGTCGGCGAAAGGCTCCATCGCCACCAACCAGGAAGATGCCGGTAGGCAGGGTACAAAGGGGAGGCACATCATGAAGGCGTTAAAGGTTCTGAAGCTGGGACTGTCGGGCGTTCTCTTCGCCATCGGCCTGACCGGCTTCCTGATCGTCCTGAAACAGGGGGTCCTGATTTCCGGAGACGTGCCGGGGCACGAACCTCTCTACACGACCGGCTGGTCCCTCTTCTTCTTTCTGATGCTGGGGGTCCCGTGCCTCCTGGCGACCGTGTTCGGAGCGCTGCCCTGGATCGCCTGGCTGCGGGAAAAACGGCAGGGGAACTAGGTCGGATGGGTTCTTCTAATCCTGCGTGTGGCGAAAGTTGGAGGGAAAGTCGTACCGAAGGCAGAGCTGGACGAAGATCTCGAACGATCCGTAGTCGCTGAGAATGTTTCCGGTCTTGTCGGGGGGGAGCATCGCGAATCCACGGATCCCGGGATCGAGGTACCGGAACATCTGCGGGACGATCGGGACCTCGCCGACACGGGGCCTGTCGGTGAAGCAGAACAATCCGAAGGGATCATTCGAATCCCCGCCCCACAGTTTCGCGGACAGCGCCGGATGGCTGGCCTTTCCCAGGATGAAGGATGCGGAGACGATGGAATGGTCCCGGCAGCCAAGGAGAAGATCCCCCGCCGCCACGGCCTTCCATGTTGCCAGGCTGTCGCCTTCCGTTTCCCGCACCGCCCAGATGTAGCAGCTACCATCGGGGTAGATCCGCTTCAGGTCCCCGCGCAGCGCCTCCTCCTCGACCAGGGAAGACAGGGTCTCCAGGTCGCGCACGGCCCCCTTCGACAGGCCCGCCGGCTCCTCGATGGAAAACAGGAACACATTCGACATTTCCGGCTCTCCGTATGACGCCCGCCCCCTCCACGGGAAGACTCCCGCAGGGGCGATGCCTTTGGTATTCGGGAAGTTCCTTCGTTATAGCGGAAAGACAGGGTGTTGCAACGGGAAAATGCGGGCGGTTCCATGGATTTTGCGCCCGGGAGGTGATATGGGGTTCGGGTCCTGCATCTGTTTGGGGGAGGAGATCGGGTTGATGAACGTGCTGTTCAGGGTCATGGTGATTGGTCTTTGCCTTCTGCCCGTTGTCTCCGCGGCGGCAGCGGAAACCGGGGCGGGCCGCTTCTTTCTCGCGGGCGACGGGAAGGTTCACATCCGGAACGCCTGGAACGGAAAAGAGGCCCGTGCGGACCTCATCAAGCCAGACGGGTCCCTCAGCGAGGAAGGGTTCACCAGGATCGACGACGTATTCGGGTTCCCCACCCGGCAAAAGGGGGAGCACATCTCTCCCCGGCTCATTTTCATGCTGGACTACTTCTCCGACCGGGTGGCCCCGGGACAGGCAATCATGATGGTCTCAGGCTACAGGAGTCCGGAATACAACGAAAAGATCCGGAGCGCGGGCGCAAACGCCGCCCGGACCAGCCAGCACCTGGACGGGATGGCCCTCGATTTCTACATTGAGGGGGTCAACGGCAAGGAATTGTGGGAGATCATCAGGAGCCGCAATTGCTGCGGCGTGGGCCATTACGGGGGAAAGACCATTCATCTGGACTCCGCCAGGCCCCGGTTCTGGGAGGCATCCACCTCCAGGACGAGAACGAGGGAGAGCGAACACAACCGGAAGATCTACCTCTCCACGGACTACGACCGGTACCGGGCGGGTGAGCCCGTGCGGCTCTCCTTCTCGACCGTCAGCGATTTCGGCTTCGGGATCCGGCCCCTTGCAACCGTCGTCACGGATCCGAAAGGAGCGAAGACGGCCGCCACCGCGCAGGCAAGGCTGGGGAGCGTCCCGGAGAAGGACCGTTGCCTGCGGATCGATGACCGGAAGACCTCCCGGTTCATCCACCTCGATCTGCCACAGGACCTGCCTCCGGGAAGATACAGGATCAAAATCGACTTCTGCGACCGTCCCTTCAAGGAAATGCCCGCCACGGCCGCCTCGAACGAAATCGAGGTTCTCGAAACCCTTCCCTGATGCGCCCGCGGCTTCCCGGCACCTTCCACGGAACCGACCCGAAGAGGCTCCGCTGGTCCCTGCAAGAGGAAAAGCAGGGACGCGGACTGCTCCCGCCGCTCAGGCCCTGCCGGGTCCGCAGGCCCCGGAACCCGGTATTTCTCCCGCCGCCGACCAGCACTCCGCGCGGATTTTCCCTGCATGCATCTTCAGCACGATCAGTGTAAGCAGGAACGCCAGGACGTCCGACACCGGAAGGGCCAGCCAGACACCCTCGAGGCCGAAGGCCCGGGAGAGGAGAAACAGCAGTGGAATCAGGAACAGGACCTGCCGGGAGAGGGAGAGAAAAATGGAGATCTTCGCCTTGCCGATGGACTGGAACAGGTTGGACGTGACCATCTGAAAACCCACCAGGGGAAACATGACAAGGGCCATGCGCATGCCCGTCACGGACAGGTCGATCAGTTCCCCGTGGGTGGTAAAGGCGCGGGCGATCAGCCCGGGGACAAGCTCCCCCATGAGGAAGCCGGCGGTGGTGATGCAGGTCGCCGCGATGGAGGTGCTCCGGAACGCCTTGAAAACCCGCTCGCCCTGGCGGGCGCCGTAATTGTAGCCGACGATGGGCTGCATCCCCTGGTTGAGGCCGATCACGACCATGATGAAAAACATCACGATGCTGTTGATGATGCCGAAGGCCCCGACGGCATAGTCTCCCCCGTACATCACCAGCCTCAGGTTCAGGAGGATGATGATGAAGCAGGCGCAGAAGTGCAGCAGAAACGACGGCATGCCGACAGAGAGAATGTCTCTGACAATGTCCGCCCGGAGTCCCATGCGCCCGCGCTCGAAACGCACCTGGCTCTTCGCGTTCATGAAGTGGAAGACAACCCAGACGGTTCCCACGACCTGGGAAAGCACCGTCGCCAGGGCGGCGCCCCGGATGCCCCACCGGAAGACAAAGATGAAAAGCGGCGCCAGCGCCAGATTGATCCCGATGGTGACAAGCGTCGTCACCATGGCCTTCCGGGGATAGCCGGAAGACCGCATGATGCTGTTCAGCCCCCAGTATATATGGGTGAAAATGTTTCCGATCAGGATGATCTGCATGAACTCTCTCGCATAGGGAAGCGTATCCCGGCTGGCGCCGAAGAGGAACAGGATCCGGTCGAGGCAGACCAGGAAAACGGCGGAGAATACGAGGCTGATGATGACGTTCAGGACGAGGGCATTGCCCAGGATCAGGTTCGCCTCGTCCCCCCGTTTCTCTCCCAGGCGGATGGACACCATGGCGGAGGCGCCGATGCCGATCCACGCGCCGAATGCCACGGCCAGGTTCATGATGGGGAGGGTGATCGCAAGCCCGGAGATGGCCAGCGCGCCCACGCCCTGCCCGATGAACACACGGTCGATGATATTGTAGAGGGACGCCGCCACCATGGCGATGATGGCGGGGATGGAATACTGAAGCAGGAGACCGCCGATTTTTCCAGTTCCCAGGTCGTCCGCCGTTTTTCGATCCAGCATCGATAAAACCTGCTTCCTTCAGGGAGCGCCGCCCCTCCGTCCCGGATGTCCGGCTCCCCGTTATGCACCCTGTCCCTTTTCAGCAACGGCACAGCCTCAGCCGGGCCATAGAGCCGCCGTCCCCGGGACAAAACGATTTTCTCTTTTCCACACGGCTGTTTTCGCGGGAGAAGGGACGAATCCTTACCGCATCGGGTCTCGGGCGGGAACGGCAGGCGGAATCAAAGGATGCGTCGTCCCTGCGGGGGATGCGAATCCCGGCCCCGATCATGTGACCGGGACCGGGTCTTGAGTTGATTGAGCAGATTGTGAAAACGGTTCGCTGTCTTCCCTCTGCGTCTACAGAATGGAGGCCACCTCTTCCAGGATGCTCATCTCCATCCCGCCGTCGAGAAGGCCGGCAATCTGCTTGGAAAAGGCGGCAAAGTGGGGTGTGGATGAATGAACCGTCAAGGCATCGGCATCCCGGTAGCGCTCCACGACCACGATGATGTTGGGATTCGCCGTGTCCTTGTTGACCGTATAGGAAAGTGTACCCTCCTCCGTCTTCACGTCCTTCACCAGCCCCTTGAACATCTCCAGGGCCTCCTCCATCTTTCCTTCCTTAATTTTCAGTTTTGCAATGAGTCCAAGCACAATCCTTCTCCTTTCATCAATTCCATTATAAAGCGCCGCTCTCGATCTGCATGATCGAGGACTTGTTGACGAACAGTGTATGGTGCAGCTCGCCGTTTGTATCCCGGGCATTGATCAAGACGAGGAACGGGGCGGTGCCCGTGTATCGCAGCATGTCGAAAATATTATCGAACACTTGGAGATTGATCCGCCCCTGGATGATGACGTTCTTGATGATTTTGATCAGGACCTCGACGTACTCCGTGGCACCGCCCAGGGGATTCTGGGAAGAGTGCATCACATCCCGGGGAGCGGCCCAGATGATCCGATCCTTGTTGATGTAAACCCTTTCCTTTTTCCTGCCCGCATCGTCCGTCGCATCATCCAGCACGATGAAACGGGCGGTGTCATCGTTGAACAGCTCCGACAACCGGCTCTTGTTGTACAGCAATGCCTTGCCTTCGATGATTGTGCCGTCATGCATTCCAACAGACAGGTGTTCCTGGTATTGTGCCATTCTGTTCCTCCTTGCTGGATAACCGGGATCCCGATGGCGGGCTTTCTCCACATCCGCCGGCACGTGCCGGAATGATGCCAGGGTCCCCATACCCCAATGATGGAATCCTGTCAATAACCGACAAGTTAGCATCGAAGGGGAGGCCACTGGCCTTACCGGGCCTGGCACCTCGACTTCAGGGCGGCGATGTCGTCCGCCGTCAGTGCAGCCGCATCGGATCGGTTCAGCCGGTACATGACCGCCTCGGGATTGCTGCTGTGGTCCAGCCCCAGTGCATGGCCGAACTCATGGACAAGCAGCCGGACCAGCCGGGCCTCGTTGTCGTAGTGGTAGATCATGATGGACTGCCTGCCGTCCTTATTCTTGAAGTAGCCCTCCTGGAACTCACCTCCCAACCGGCTGCCTACGTCCCGGTACTGATCCACGTCCTGGTTCTGCCGGCCGACGACCTCATTGAAGCTCTGCACCATGCTGTTGAGCTCGTCCGCCGTCCGCCGGGCATTGTCCTGGCGGACCCGGAGGCTTTCTCCCATGGCGGCCAGTTCGGCTTTCTCCGCTGTCAGCCGGCCGCGCTGCGACTCAGGCGCACCGCCCTGCCGGTTCCACGATTCGACCTCCCTGTTGAAGGCATGAATCCGGGCGTTGTAGGCTTGGAGGTCGCCCTCCAGGGAGGCGCGGGTCCGCTCATACTCCGACTTCATGACTTCATAGCGCGTCTTCATGCCTTCCAGGGACTCTTTCGTTCCCGACATCCGTGTTTGGATCTGCTTCAGATGCTGCGTCGTCTCCTGGCGGTAGTCGTACACGAGGCTGATCCCGATGACCCCGTTGGGATCCTCGCGAAACAACTCCCGGGAGAGAGGCTGTCTCCAGACCGCGGCAGCCTTTCTGACGGCTCCCGCAAATTCCGCATGGGTGAGGCCGAACCGGCCGTCGACATGGACGATCCGGTAGGTCAGGGGCTTCCCGCACGGCACGGGCGTTCGCAGGGTGTACACAAACAGGACCACCGCAACCCCCAGCAGCAGGAAAACCACAAAATTCAATAACTTTTTGAAGCTCAACATATTCACGTCCCCGGACGTCTTTGATGAAAAGCGCACCCTTCATGCCTTCGGCGGCCCCAGAACCTCCCTGATCTTTCTTGCCAGAGCCTGCATTGTATAGGGCTTCCCGATGAAATTCAGGCTGCTCTCCAGAATGCCGTGATGGACGATCACGTTTTCCGTATATCCCGATGTGAACAGCACGTTCAACGCCGGCTTGAGCTTGAGCAGCCGTTCGGCGAGTTCCCGGCCGTTCATGCCCGGCATCACCACATCCGTCATGAGCATGGCAACATCGTCGGCGTGCTTCTCCATCAGCAGGAAGGCCTCGCCGCCGTTGGCCGCCGTCAGGACCCTGTACCCCAGATGTTCCAGCATGTTCAGGGCTACATCACGGACGTTTTCATCGTCTTCCACCAGCAGGATGGTCTCTTTTCCCTTGACCGGCTCAGCGGCATGGGTCTCCGCGACCAACCGCGCGGCCTCCTCCCCGACCAGTGGCAGGTAGATCTTGAAGGTGGTTCCCCGCCCCACCTCCGAATAGGCCTCGATGGCCCCTCCCGCCTGCTTCACGATGCCGAAGGTCGTGGCCAGTCCCAGGCCGGTTCCCTGTCCTTTGCGTTTCGTCGTAAAGAACGGCTCGAAGAGGTGCCGCTTCACGTCGTCGCTCATGCCATGCCCCGTATCGCTGACGGCCAGCAGAACGAACCGGCCGGGCCGCACCTCCGGATGACGGGAACAGTATTCCTCGTCGAGCTCGCAGTTCGATGTCTCTACGACCAGCCTGCCGCCTTCCGGCATGGCGTCGCGGGCGTTGACCGACAGGTTCACCAGGACCTGCTCGAACTGACCTGGGTCCACCTCGACGGAACCAAGCTCCTCCTGCAGAACGGTATCGAGCTCCACATCCTCTCCGATCACACGGGTCAGCATCTTCGCCAGGCTGCGGATCAGATCGTTGAGGTTCACGACCCTCGGCTCGATGATCTGCCGTCGTGAGAATGCAAGGAGTTGCCGGGTCAGGGCCGCTGCACTCTCGGCGGCCTTCTGGATCCCCTCAACCGTTCTGTACAGCGGGTCCAACGGCTTCAGCTTGACCCTGGCCAGCTCGACATACCCGGTGATGACCGTGAGGAGGTTGTTGAAGTCGTGCGCCACGCCACCCGCCAGCCGTCCCACCGCCTCCATCTTCATGGCCTGCTGGAGCTGCTCCTGGAGTTTCAGCTTCTCCAACTCCGCATTTTTCCTCTCCGTCACATCCCGGACATTCAACACGACGCCCCTGACCACGGGATCCTTGAGCAGATTGGTCGCCACGGACTCCACAACGGCCCAGTTTCCGTTTCTGTGCCGGAGCCGGTACTCCGCCCAGTGCGTGGAGCCGGTCTTCTGGGTCAGGGCGTTTTGGAAAAAGTCCATCGTCCGCGCCCGGTCTTCGGGGTGGACAATATCGAATGCCCTTGTGCCGGTCACTTGCTCGGCCTGATAACCGAGAACGCCTTCCACCGAGTCGCTGACGGAGGTAATCATCCCTTCCTCGTCCATCACGGCGATGATGTCGCTGGAGTTCTGCACGAGCCGCTTGAACCGCTCCTCGCTGCTCCGCAGGGCCTCCTCCGCCTGCCTCTGCCCGGAGAGATCCCGGGCGGCGATGATCCAGGCCTTCCCGCTCCGAAGCGTGATCGTCTTCCCGAACAGCTCCAGGGGAAAGACGGATTTGTCCTTCCGGACCCCCAGCGCCTCGGCATATGTTTCTTCCTGACCGAGCATCTTCACGGCGGGTGTCACCGACTCGGGCACCAGAAAATCGAGTACATTCCTTCCGACCGCCTCGTGAAGCCCGAAGCCGAACATCCTGCAGACGGCCTCGTTGGCCTCCAGGATGATGCCCCCCTGCTGGATGATGATTCCCTCCTGCGCCGCGTTGGCGAGGCGGCGGAACCGCTCCTCGCTTTCCTGGAGCTGCGCCTCCGCATGCTTGCGCTCGGTGATGTCATGGAGCACCCAGATGGACCCCTCACCCGGGTCCCGGGGATTGACGGCCTGCCCCGTAATGCTGCACAAAATGGGGGTCCCGTCCTTTTTCATCATGGGTGCTTCCGTTGCATATACACCGCCCCCGCCGATCCGGGCATATCCCTCTTCACCCACACGCCGGTAGTCCTCCGGATTCGAATAGAAGACGCCGGTATCCGCATTCTCCAGTTCGCCGGGTTCATAGCCGAACATCGACGCGAACGACGGATTGGTCCACTGCACTTTGCGATTCCTGGTGAAGCAGATGCCCATGCCGATTGTGTTGAGAATCGCCCGCTGCTCGTTGCTGAGCTGCCGGATCTGCTGCGTGCGGACCATCCGCTCGGTGATATCCAGACACTGGACGATCGCGTGGACGATCCGCCCCTGCGAATCCGGGACCGGAGATATCGTCGCTTCCAGGACTCTCTCGCCGGCGGCTTCCGGCTGAAGCGAACGGAGCTGCGCGCTGTCGTACCGGAGGGTGAAGCGGACGGTTTCCCCCTTTTCGAAGACGCTTCTCACCAGGGGCATCGCCCCCTGCCGCTCAACGATGCGGTCCTCGAAGACATTGTATTTCCCGACCAGCTCTTCGTCCGAGGCATGCAGCAGGTCCCGGCATGCCTGGTTCATCCGGATCATCGTCCCGTTTTCATCGGAGATCCAGATGGCGGAGGGACTGTTCTCGACGATGCCCTCCAGGACCGCCGCCGTGATCCGGAGTGTATCCATCGTCTGCCTCCGTTCCGTCTCCGCCTGCTCCAGCACGCGGATTTTCTGTTCCAGCGCTGCGATCTCCCGGTTCCGTTCCGCTGCTCTTTCGCCTTCGTTCATGATGCCCCCTCTCCGTCGGGACAAAAAGGCCTACCCGGCATGTCGGCCGGCCTTTCACAGCACGGGCTTGCACCACGTCTCAGAAACGGCCGTGCTTTCCGATTCCCTCGGAGAAGCGCTTCGCACCCTCCAGAACCTCCCCGCTGGCCAGCACGTCCATACCCTGGCGGAATTCCAGAATCATCGCCTCATCCATGGGAAGGTCGAATCCGCGGTACACGGCCAGCCGGTCGCTGCGCATGCAGATCCGGGGAAAAGAGGCAATCTGGGCAGCCAGCGCTTCCGCCTTCTCCCGGGCCTTGCCCGGTTCAACGAGCCGGTTGGCGAGTCCCATGGCAAAGGCCTCCTCCGCTCCCACCGGCCGTCCCGTGAGGATCATGTCCAGGGCACGGCTCATGCCGATCAGCCGGGGAAGGCGCTGGGTTCCGCCGTCGATCAGGGGAACGCCGTAGCGCCGGCAGAAGACCCCGAAATAGGCGTCCCGCTCGACGACCCGCAGGTCGCACCAGCAAGCCAGCTCCAGCCCTCCCGCCACGGCATGGCCCGATACGGCTGCGATGACGGGCTTCGTCATCGTCATGCGGCTGGGACCCAGCGGACCGGGTTTGGACATGTCCCATTCCAGGCTGTTGATTTTGTTCAGATCCCCGCTTGTTATAGCCTTGAGGTCCGCCCCGGCGCAGAAGTTTCCTCCCCGGCCCCAAAGGACGGCGGCGAGCAGGCTGTCGTCCCGCTCGAACTCCTCGAAGGCCGCAACGAGCTGCTCCGCCGTCTCCCGATCGACGGCATTCCGGCTCTCCGGCCGGTTGATGATGACCGTACAGACACTGTCTGTCTTTTCGACCTGCACTTTCACGGGTAAACCCTCCTTTGTCAGCGATCCAATCTCTTCAGTTCCATGGTTACCAGATTATAAGAGTCCGGACATTGCACTTGAATCGTATCGCCTTCCCACCAGGGGAGGCCTCCCCCGAACTGAAACGTCGAAAGGCTTGGGAAAATATCGTGGTAAAAAAATCCGCACAGCCCGCCCGGATTGTGACAACTGATTTCGAACACGTCTCCCGACTTGTGACCGGCGCTGCATTCCCCCTTGACGCTCAAAACCCTGGCGACGACCTTTTTCCCGATTCCCGGATCCGCTGCCATACGATCACCTCCCTTGTTTCCTGGAATGTCAGAAAACGAAACAGGAAAACCTTTGATTCTCAAATTTTGACAAGGCCGTTCAGGTTGGGTTATCCGAACGATTGATTACCGCGATCTGGTCGTTGAGGGTCCAGTAATCGTAGATGTACCCGATTCCCAGGAGTCCCAGCGTACAGAGATACAGGATGCCCGTGATCCACTTTCCCATGTACATGCGATGAATCCCGAGCACGCCGACAAATGTGAGCAGAATCCAGGCGACGTTGTAGTCGACCTTCCCCTCCAGGAACCGCAGGTTCGCCTTGCGCGCCATGGAAGGGATGAAGAAAACGTCGATGAGCCAGCCGATTCCCAGGAGGCCCAGGGTGCAGAACCAGATCGTCCCAGTGACGGGCTTTCCGAAATAGAACCGGTGGGATCCGGTGAAGCCGAAGATCCACAGGACATACCCGATGAATGGACTGTGAGGTTTCAGAACGCCTTCATTCATTGTCTCCCCCCTGATGGCGCCGGATCGAGGACCTGACGGGATCCGCGTCTGCTCCTCCTCCGCGCCCCTTCCTCGATAGCCTGGCGCCTCGGAGACAGGGTGCATCCTCTATGCACCGGAGTGAACAAAGACCGCTCTATCGCTTCGGCCGGACCCGGTCCATGGCCTGTTCGTATGCGTAGGCAAGCTGGAGGACGGTAAGGTCCGCCCCCGGTTTTCCGATGACCTGCAGGCCCATGGGGAGTCCGGTGTCATTGAAACCGACCGGCACGCTGATCGTCGGCAGTCCGGCCAGACTCGGCCCGATCACCACCTCCATCCAGCGGTGGTAGGTGTCCATCGTCCTTCCGGCGATTTCCTTCGGCCAGTGCACGCCGGCGTTGAACGGAAACACCTGGGCGCTGGGCAGGAGCAGGCATTCGTATTTCCGGAACAGGGCGTCGAGGGCCAGGTACCAGGCGCTCCGGTCGACGGTGGCCCGGTAGACCGCATCGCCCCTGATCTCCAGGCCGTTTTCCACCTCCCAGACGGCCTCCGGCTTCATCAGTGCCCTCCACTCGGGCACGCGGTAGAAGGGGCCGGCGATCCCCGCGAGGAGGAATCCCCTCAGGGTCAGCCATGTCTCCCACAGGCGCTCGGGAGAAAAAGCGGGAAGCGCCTCCTCCACGATGCAGCCGATGGCTTCGAAGGTTTTGATGGCCCCGCCGCACAGATCCAGGACGCCCGGCTCCATGGCCAGATAGCCGCCGACATCGCCCATCCAGGCCACCCGGACTCCCTTGAAATCCCTTTCCAGGGACCGGGTAAAAACATCCGGATTCTCCCGGATGGAAAGGGGGGCCCGGGAATCGAAACCGGCCTGCACGGACAGGAGCATGGCGAGATCCGAGACGTTCCGGGCCATGGGGCCCTCCGTTGCCAGCTGCTGGTAGAAGACGTCGAGGGTCGGGCCGTAGGGAACGCGGCCGAAAGAGGGGCGGAAGCCGAAGACGTCGTTGTAGGCCGCGGGGTTGCGCAGGGAACCCATCATGTCGCTGCCGTCGGCGACGGGGAGCATGTGCAGGGCCAGGGCGACCGCCGCGCCTCCGCTGCTTCCGCCCGCCGTTTTCGTCCGGTCGAAGGCGTTGAGGGTCGTGCCGAAGACCTCGTTGTAGGTCTGAGAGCCCAGGCCGAACTCCGAGGTGTTTGTTTTGCCGATGACAATCGCGCCGCTCCGCCTGGCCCGCTCGACGATGAAGGCGTCCTGAAGAGGGATGTTGTCTTTCAGGATCGGGGATCCAAGGGTGGTGGGAATGCCGGCTGTGAGGGCCAGATCCTTGGGAGCCTGGGGAAATCCGTGCATCCAGCCCAGGTATTCCCTCCGGGCGAGCTGCCGGTCCCGCTCGTCGGCCTGGTCGAGAAGCTCCTCGCGGTCCTGGAGAGAGACGATGGCGTTGACCTCCGAATTGAGGCGGTCGATCCGGTCGAGGAAGGCCTCCATGACTTCCCGGCAGGAGACCTGCTTTTCCCGGATGGCCCGCGACAGATCGACGGCGTCCATGGCCGTGATTCCCTCTCCCGTGTCCACAAGCGGTTTTCGGATCATGATGCCTGCCTCCACTCCGCCAGCAGGTCGTCCAGCTTCAGGATCCGGACCAGGGGATCCAGCGGCATCATTTTCAGCGCGGCAAGAAAGGTCTCGTGGATTTCCGGCCGATGGGCGGCGCAGCAGTCTTCAAGAATGACAGACCTGAAGTCGCAGGACAAACCGTCCATGGCCGTCATGTAGACGCATCCGGGCGTGGCGATGCCGGTGACGACGATCGTGTCCACCTTCCAGAGACGCAGCGTCATGTCCAGGTCCGTCTTGAAGAAGGCGCTCAGGCGCCGCTTTTCCAGGACGGTGTCCCCGGGCTCGGGCCCCAGTTCCTCGATGACCCGGACCCCGTCGGTACCCCGGATTGCATGGGGCTTCATCCGCCCGCTGAAGAGGAGGTCGCCCTCCAGGAAACTGTCATTGGCAAAGACGACGGGGATCCCCCGCGTGCGGCACTCCTTCAGCAAACGCTGGAGATTCGGGATGATCTTCATGAATTCGTTCGACCTGCCTGCCGACAGGTGCATCCCCACATTGTCCCTGATCATGTCGACGACGATGAGAGCGGGTTTCATGCCTGCATTCTCCATTGGGTTTTTCGGGAAAGAGATAGCACAGCAAGGCACTTCATTGCTATAGACGGTCGAAGGGCGGAGAGATCCGCATCCCGTACCCGTCCATCACACAACCGCTCTCCGGAGAAGGAACAGACATGCAGGCATACAGAATTTACAACCTGGTCATTGCCGCCGACGTAGACGAAGAAGCCCGCGAGTTTTACCGCCGGGAAATCGGCGGCACCCCTCCCGACGCGATGGAAGAACTGTCCCCTTCGGTGGATGTCCGCTGCAAAGACGGAACCGTGAAAACGATCCGGGACCGCATCAACGAAGAGATGGACGCCCGCAACGACTGGCTGAGAATGGGAATCCCCTGCGAACTCCACTGGCCCTTCCTCATCGGGGAGCTGCCGTGAATTGTTCTGCGGAATTGCGTCCCGAGGAAAATCGGAGGTGTGGATCGTTCCTCCCTTAGGATTTGATTTAATTTACATGGCATTCTAAGAGGGGCGATTCTTGGAGGAGGGCGGATTCCGGGATCGACAGCGTATGTCTGGTTACTTCAAGCTACTCTTCGCCTGCGTCATCTGGGGCACGGGCTGGACGACAGCCCGCTATTCGGTCGTTCACCTGGGGCCTTTTCTCACGGGAGAGTACCGGTTCATCCTTTCCTTCCTGTTCTCCCTGCCGTTCCTTTTCTTCCTGAAATCGTTCCGCTTCTCTTTCAGGACCGTTCTTTACATGATCCCCCTGGCCCTGACGGGCTATTACCTGAACAACCTGATGGCATACCTGGGCCTCAACTACACGACCGGAACAACGGCCTCGATCATCGTCATGACTAATCCGATGAACATCGCGGTGCTCTCGTACTTCATCCTCAAGGACAGGCTGAACGCGGCGGGCGTTCTTTCCATCCTCCTCTCCGTCGCGGGCGCCCTCATCGTCGTCGTCAAGGGAGACTTCATGTCCATCGTCACTATGGACGTGAACGTCGGGAACCTGCTCATCGTCGGCTGCGCCCTCAGCTGGTCCATCTACTCGATCCTGATCAAGATATTGGAAGACAAGGTGACGTCGGTCGAAAACATCACCTATGGCACCCTGTTTGCCGCCATCGGATTCCTTCCGTTCAGCCTTGAACCAGCCTCGGCGGGAAGCATCAGCGCTGCATTGGTTGCTGCGCTGATCTTTCTCTCCCTTTTCAATACGAACCTGGCCTTCTACTTCTGGAGCGAGGGCATCAAGGACGCCAACCCGAACTCCGCCGCCGTCTTTTTCGGGCTCATTCCCCTGTCCGCCGCCGTTACGGAAAACATCGTTTTCGGAGAGCGCATGGCCCTTTACCACGTCATCGGGGCGCTGCTCATCTTCCTGGGCATCCTCCTGTACGTGGTCACGAAGCGGAACGATATCAAGATGTAATCTTTTTTATTTTTCACAGGATAGTACGAGCCCCGATTTGCACATTGTTTGATAAACCGAAAGGGGGGCTTATTGAATATGACCATTTATCGAATGCATCATGGAATGAAACGTGTTACGTATCCTCGTCGTAAAGATGAAAGAAAATTATAAAGGAGAAAGAACATGGAGAAGATTGGTTTGGCGATTTTGATGGTTTTCATAATGGCAACATCTTCCTTTGCATGGGACCCATCTGGAACGTGGGGCATTGAAGGCCGTACCGATGCCAACTTGAAGGTAGATTGTAAAGGACATTCTTGTTCATGTACATTTCAGTCGGCCTATGGAAAATTCGAAGCAACCGGCTATGTAAGAGACAACAAACTGATCCTCGCTTATAATTATCTAACGGCAGTGAGCAGCAATAGTTATGGCTTTATAGTCTATGAACGAAAGGCTGATAACAGGATGGCAAAAAAGACTTATGATCTTAATGGAAAGTTAGTTGTCACCGACAATTGGTTCAGGAAATAAGAATCATTATTCCAATGGGAATAAAAAAGCCGTACCCCATGGCGGGTGTACGGCTTTTTTTCGGGTGTATCCGGAAGGTCTCAATAGAGAGCCAGAAGCGGTTCTCTATATTGTTTCAGGACATTGCTTCTTTTGAGCTTCATGGTCTGGGTCAGCATGCCGTTCGCGACCGTGAAGTCTTCCGCAACAAAAAGGAACTTCTGCGGCACTTCATAACCGCCGAATGACTTGCGCAAATACTCGATAATTTTTTTGGACAGATGGTCCTTTAACGCTTCGCTTTGGAGTGTCTCTTCCAGCGTGTCCTTGACCCACGCCTGGGTCTCGGGATCGGCTTTCAGGGCGGCAAAGTCGGGAACGACAACGGCCACGTTGAACTCTTTCCCCTCGCCATAGATGATGGTGTTGGCGACCCAGGGCATAAGCTTCATTTCATTTTCAATGCTTTCGGGATGCACATACTTGCCGTTGGCCAGCTTGTACTCGTCCTTGAAGCGGCCGGTAATATGCAGAAAGCCTTCCTCGTCGAACCAGCCGCGGTCTCCCGTGCGAATGCCCGCAAAGCCGTTCCACTGGTCCGGCATCATGACCTCTTCGTTGATCCTGGGCTTGTTGTAGTAGCCCATCATGACCTGGGGCCCGTAAACGCAAATCTCGCCGTCGAGGCTGCCCTCCTCCACGCGGGATTTGTCGATCACGACATTCGTGTGCTTGATGGGCCTGCCTACCGTTCCCAGCTTGTTGCCGAATTCGGTGCAGTTGAGGGTAATGCCGGCCGATGTCTCCGTCATGCCGTAGCAATCGTAGGTCGGCTGGCCGATATCCCGGAAGAAAAGGGCGATTTCCGGCTTTAGAAGTGCGCTGGCGCTCACGATGAATTTCAGATTGCCGCCGAAAATGGCACGGACCTTGGAAAAGACCAGTTCATCATAATCTTTGAATTCTTTTGTCTTCTCGGGCAGATCTCGGTTTTTGGCCGCTTCCGCCAGCGCCGCGTCAAAAAACTGCTTTTTCACGGGATCGGCACTCACGGTCTGCATGATGGCGTCGTAAATCCTGGTAATGATGCGTGGAACGGCGTTAATCGCCGTGGGCTTGGATTCCTGGACGTTCTGCATGAATTTTTCCAGCGATTCGACAAAGGCGATCCCGCCACCGCAGTAAAGATAATTGTGCAGGTCGCAGTTCTGTCCATAGACGTGCGCCCAGGGCAGGATCGAGATCACCTGCGACGTCTCGTTGAGCTCGAACGTATCGATGCTGGATCTGGCGGCCCAGGTCGCATTTCCATGGGAGAGCATGACGCCCTTGGGATCGCCCGTGGTGCCGGAGGTGAAAATGATGTGTGCGAGGTCCGACCAGTGGGGCTTTGCGGAAGGAGCGGGGTTCTGCCTCCCCATCTCCTCCAGGGCGGAAAGGCTGTTTTCCCCGTCGCCGTAAACAGTGAAAATGTTTTTCAGCGTACTGATCTCCTGCGGGAAGTCTTTGACTTTTTCATAAACGCTCTCGTCCCGGACAAACAGGAATTTGATCGCTGCATCGCTGATGATGTATTTCCAGATTTTCGGGAGCTCCTGCAGATACATGGGTACGAATACCCCGCCCAGCCCGTGGACCGCCTGCTCGCAGACAAACCACTCGACGCAGTTGTTGATGATGATGCCGACTTTGTCACCTTTGGACAAACCGAGTTTCGCAAGAGCACCGCGGAGGTGATCGACCCGGTTGGCAATCTGCCTGCGCGTCAGCCATTCATACTGTCCGGATTCCTGATTTTTGACGCCGAAAAATCGGATGTCCGGCCACTTGATTACGCTTTGTTCAAATAAATCGACCAAGTTGTTCGGGCTGTCATGAATTTCATCCGGGTTCATGTTCTCTCCTTTAAATCTGTATCGACGTAACTCTTCCGCCTTTTCAAAAACTTGCATTCTTCAAAAAGGCCACCCAATCCGCCTGAATAATCAGATGCTTGCCTGGTCAGTCCTTCAGAAATTTTTTAGGCTGATTCTATAAACACTGGTCATAAAGCAGTCAATTTGATATGTCGCTTCACGAAAAATAATGAATTATCCATAAATCATGGATTTGCCATTGTGCCGGCCCGTGGAGCAGCCGCCAATTCAATAATCACGCGAAAACGCCATAAGTCATTTATATAATGGGGGATTGCGAAACATGAATCAAACGGAGAAGGCGATATCCGCTATTTTGTCCACATTTCCAACGGCGGAATCTTTCGAATGGTTTTATCAAATGAGCGATAATTCAGAGATCTGTGATTCATTCATTTCGTTTGCCGTCCGAAACGGCGTCATCGACAGCCCGGACATGGAAAGCCTCGAACAGTTTATTCGTACCCATACGGACACCGCGGTGAAATTCAGGGTGCCCGAGAACATCAATTTCGAGGAGCTGCTGAATCGTAAAAAAGAGAGCCTGAACCTGAATCTGTCGCTGCGGGCCTTGTGCAACCGAATCAACACAATCCTGACATCGCACCGGATAGCCTTGCCACACGTCACCAATTCCATGCTCATACGACTGAAAAAAGAGCCCCTGGACACGCCGCACAAGCTGAATGTCCTGAGAAGCATTGCGTTCTGGCTGGGATATGAGCGGGCGGATATTGCCAAAAAGTGGAACTATGACGCTTTAACAAAACTGTTTCCCGAAAACCGCCGATCCCACAAATACAGCGAATACAGCGAAGGCGTCCGGATCGGCTTTTCCCTCACGAGCCGGGGTGAAGTCATTGATCATGAAATCATCGGGTGGCTGAAGAAAACGATCAAGAATTACATCCATGAGGAAATCGGCCACTTCCTTTATGGGAAATGGGGCAAAGTAAAAGCCTACGATATCACAACATTATATGTGGACTTCCCGAAAGAGAAGGAGGGCGGCAATCTCGAGCATTACAGGCAATGCCTGTGGAGCGCCGTCAGGCTGGCCCATCAGGTCGCCGTATGCTGGGCGCTTTCGAAATACGCCAGCAACAGCCGGTTTCTGTCCATGGCCATCGTCTCGGGAGATTACGCGACCCTGGACAAGCATCTCCTGCCGATCTTGAATGCCAAGCTGCCCGACGATCCGGTGATCCGCCTGTCGGACTATGCACGGCATGGCCTGCTCATCAACGATATCCGTGTCATCCTCTGCCAGAAACCCGCGGAAACCGGTTTATACAGCGGAGAATCGCTGCCCATCTGGTGGATAACCTCCCTGTGGACAACGCATTATTTCGATTTTGTGTCCGATCTGCTCCACGATGAGACGTTGCAAAATACCCCCGCTTCGATTGAAAAGCTGAACCAGTTGCTCTGGCCCACGGAAGACGCGGATTCCGCATCCTCCAAAATGACGGAGGATAATGCGATCACCACGTTCTTCAAATATCCCCACAATTCCATGCTGGGGGTTGAGATCGCGAAAACCCTCTATTATCGAAAACGTTATTCGGAAGCGGCGGAGATCCTCCGAATCGTTCTGTCGATTAACGCCAAGGACCTGGTTGCGCGGACACTGCGCATGATGGTGCTGAGAAGCATGGCGATCGATACGCCTTCGCACCGGACGGCGGCCGCCGTGTATCGCCAGGCCAGACAGGAAGCCGACAACGTCCTGGAATATTGCGACTGCCGGACGGAAGATTTCTATTGTGAATATGCCATCGTATTCATGACCGAAGCCTTGTCCACCGTCCGATACACACGGGCGCACCCGGAAGCCGTCTCCGATCCCAGAGAATTTCGAAAAATCAAACATGCCGTCTTTAAGGCGCTGGACCAGGCAAAGCATCTTTTTGAAAAGGGAATATCCATCTCCTCTTCCGCAACCCGCTCTTCCTATTTATTGAAAAGCGCCATTATGGTTCAGGCGATCTTGAGAAGCGATGACGAGCTGTTTATCAACCCGGACAAGCCGCTCGCCGCCGCCCTCGAAGTCGGCCAGCAGGATTCCATGGATGTGCAGTGGCAGGTCGGCCTGCGCCGCGCTGAGCTGCCCGTGCAGAAGCAGGATGAGCTGGTTGTAAAGCTGACAATCCAAAAAGGCGCCATTCATGATGTTTCAAGCGGCCTGTTCAGTTATCGGCCGACAACCCAATTCTGCAATGCCGTCGTGTTGTGGGATTTCTTCACGGTACACACGGTACAGACGGCAAAACTGGTTCGGGAAAAACTGGAGAATGCCATAACCATTGCCCGGCGGGCACAGCAGGAAAATGTCTGCATCTATTCGTTTACCCGCTCTTACGGCGAGATGGTTACGGCTCAGGAATACATTGAGCACATGCAACGGGCGTTGAAAATGATCGATGAAGAAGTCGGCGGGGATTTGAGTGGTCGTGAAGATTCGGAAATCATTGTGGGACCGGCACGGGACAAACCGCCCAAGCTCTTTACCCTCAATTTTTAACCGGTCGGATCACGCTGTGTCTCCCGGGCGGACAGGAATTCCAATACATCGCGTTTTTCAGGGCCAACTGCTTACTTTGCTTTCCGACAAAAAAGCGGCTGAAGAGCAACCTCCAGCCGCTTGAAAATCAGAACCATATGAAATCGAGGATACTGAAGTCCCCCCGCTTTCTATTTATTTCACGCAGTTTTTGTTGCCGTCATAACGGAAGCCGGCCTTTTCATCACAGCGGACGCAATTGTCCTTTCCATTGTACTTCGAATAATGGAACCCGGCTTTCTCATCACATCGGACACAGTAATCTTTTCCATTGTACTTCGTATAACGGAAGCCCGCCTTCTCATCACAGCGGACGCAGTAATCTTTCCCGTTGTACTTCGTATAATGAAAACCCGCCCTCTCATCACAACGGACGCAATAGTCTTTTCCATTATACTTCGTGAAATGGAAGCCATCCTTGGTACTGCAAAAATTCTTGGGACCGGGATTTGAGATGCCGGGATTGGCAATCCCTGGATTGGCTATGCCGGGATTTGCCAACCCGGGGTTTGCAACACTGCCGGCGAGAGCCAAGGTGGCCGATAAACACAGCGACACCGTTAAAAAAATGACCATTGCGATTCGATTCATGCCTTTCCTCCTTAATCGTAAGCTATTATTTTTTCCCCACGCAACCCTAAGGTGGTGGGACTCACGATCCATGGACAAAATGCGATCCGGCACAACCAGAAAACCAGACGCCTTGGGAAGCATTTCCCGATTTAATATCGACGTTGAGGACGCCTTTGCGTATCGTGACGCTCCCGATAAATGTCCCTCCGGAGTTGTGCAAATTCGTGTTCAAGGCGGGTCATTTCCTGGTGGTTGAACCCGTCTTGCCCTGCCCGGTCCATGTGGGCCCTGATTCGGTTCAGCTCGTTTCGTAAACGACTCGCCTCGGGAGGTGTGAGCGAACCATCGCGCACGCCCGCATTGATCTTTGAATGTGCGTCATGGATCTCCCCTCTGAGATGATGCCATCTCTCCCGCTGTTTTTGATCCTGATGACGACCCGGCTGGGCATTGGCAATACAGGATGAGAAGCAAAACAGGACGAAAACCATGACTGCGCATACATTCCAGAATTTCTTCATGTTCCTCCTCCCGCCTTCTGGGTTGACATCTTTGTTTTTCATTGTTCCCGCCGATAGGTTATAAGGGAATTCATTCTATAATTAAACAGAAAATACCGTCCAGGCATGCAAATATCACAACTCGATCATTGATCACGATCTGAGCTACGCCGGCAATTTATTAAGGGAATTTTGGCTGAAAAATACTCGGGAGGAAATGCGCATGGAACGAAACGTTGGAACGATTGACAGGGTCATCCGGCTCGTTATCGCCATTGTTCTCATCGCAGCCAATGCCGCGGGCTGGATCACGGGAATTACCGGTCTTGTCCTTGCCGTAATTGCCGGGATGCTTCTCTCGAGCGTTGCGTCGGGATACTGTCCTCTCTACACGAGGCTTGGAAACAAAAAGTCAATATGACCCAATATGATCTTCTGCAAATATTGTTGCTCACGAAAAGATAAGAATTAGCCTTCTCGCCAATGTATTCAGATATTAAGATGTCAGCGTTGACAACGCTGTGCTCATTCAATGCGATTGATCGTCTTTATCGCCATGGAAATAGATATCCAGAGACATCTGCTGGACTTTTCGGCACGTATTTGCCCAATCCAAGAAAACGTTTTTCCCTTCTACGGGAAGCACAGGGACCTGAGCGACATACATTCTGATCATACGCTCCATTTGCTCCTGTATAATGGTTAATGAATTAAAAGTATTGCTAAATGCCATCTTGTTAATCTGAAGCTGTCTCGAGATCATGTCCTGGTCCATTATCCACATCCTCCTTCGCGATTGATAGAATGGCAATTTGCTTTATTGTCTGCTTTTACATGATCCATGCCAACAGAGACGCTTGATTGATCGTCAGTCAACGATTTAATTATTGCCTGGGGCAAGTAACGGCGCCACGCGAGACATCAAGTCCTGTCTGCTCTCATCGCATTGATAATATTTATGATTTTTAAATAGATAAGGGCTGTTTCCGATGTTATGTCGAATGGAGCGAAACGGAATTATTAAAACAAGATATCAAGGAGAGATTTGACGGTGATGTCAATGGTGTGACGTTTAAATAAATGGTGCCCCCGGAGTGACTCGAACACTCGGCACCCGGATTAGGAATCCTTTCTATCTGCCAGCACCATGTAGCACCTTGTACAATTTATCCATTGACATATAAAGAGTTTTCTTCTACTGTACCCTCACGATTTGGCATCTTGAAGATCGATATTTCAGCCGAAAAGTGGGGAGAGGGTGGGGAGAGCCAGAGTAACGGATTTCCCACATGGTACCCCAGGAAGGAGACACCATGCCAGTCCAATGGAAGAAAACAAATTTCCCCGGGGTCAGGTATTATGAGCACCCTACCCGAAAGAACGGAATTCAGCGGGACCGATATTTTGCGATCCGTTACCAAGCAAAAGGGCAGCGGAAAGAGGAAGGTCTGGGATGGGCTACTGAAGACTGGACGCTTGAAAAGGCAGCCCTTGAACTTGCGAGATTGAAGGAAGCGGCAAGGAAGGGTGATGGGCCGGTTCGTCTCTCAGAAGCACGTGAACTGGCTGAGCGTGAACGGCAGGAAGCCGAGGCCGAAAGGGAACGAAAAGCACGTGAGGCTGTAACTTTTGGGGAATACTTCAACAGAGTCTATAAGCCGCAAGCGGAAGCCGACAAGAAACCCGAAAGTTACAAAAGAGAAGATCAATTGTTTACCCTTTGGATCGAGCCGGTGATCGGAGGAGTCGCTTTGTCCGAAATTGCCCCCTTCCATCTTGAGCGACTCAAGAAGAGCATGACCGATGCTGGCAGGAGCCCCAGGAGCATTGAATATGCCCTGGCTGTAGTCCGACAGGTTTTTCGTTCAGCACAACGAAACGGCCTCTTCCAGGGAGAGAGCCCGACAACGAAGGTCAAATGGCCAAAGACTGACAATGCACGGATGCGTTACCTATCTGCCGAAGAAGCACATCGACTTCTGGAAGCCCTGAAGGAGAAGAGTGTTGATGTGCATGACATCACCCTTTTGGGCCTCCATTGCGGTTTGAGATTCGGGGAGATCGCGGCCCTAACTTGGGCTGATGTGGATATGGGAAAGGGCCTCCTTACCATCCGCGACGCAAAGGCAGGATCCCGCTTTGCACGATTGACAGAGACTGCGAAGGAAATGCTCAAGAACAGACCGAGGAAGAATGGAACGGATCTTATCTTTCAAGGCCGGGGCGGACAGAGGATGAAAAAAATATCACACACCTTCTGGCGTGTGCTTGATAATCTGGGACTGAATGATGGTTGTCAGGATCAGAAATTACGACTGTCCTTCCACAGCACGAGACACACTTTTGGAACCCTCCTATACGAGCAGACTCAAGACCTGTACGTCGTTCAGAAGATGATGGGGCACGCGACAAGCACTATGACTGCCCGATACGCGAAGATGACAGAAAACCGCTTGAAGGAAGCCACAGAGGCCATCGAAAAGGCCTTGGAACCGAAGAAATCGGCTGAAGTTGTTAATTTTGGCAACACGCAGTAATCAATCAAGTGGTATAATCAAGGCTATAGGAGGTACGTATGGCAAGGGTCGCCGTAATCGTTGTTTCCGTAATTTTGATCTTAACCGGTTGTGTGCATGATCGCTGGCGTTCCAGCGAATTTACGGTACCCGAGGGGAAGACTCAGGCCGATTATGAGGCCGCGAAAGCCGACTGCAAGCATAAAGTAGAGAACGCCATCAGCAAGGGTGAGATGATTCTGACGGGTGCTGTCATTTATAACCGGAACATGGGCAGACTATATCAGTCTTGTATGGAAGGGAAGGGCTTCCCTTGCAAAGGCAATGATTGCTATTATTAATTATTACCTTATTAACACCACCGCCGGAAATAGAAATCTATACTAACTATCAGTTTACATTTTCCCCACTTCTTTCTCTTTTCCCAGTTGGAAAATTATCGGTATGATAGTAATTGCAAGCCCCTTCGACGCTTGTGCGATGCTGTTAAATATTGTCTCCACATCATCAGTTGACTCACCGTTGTCAGCAATATCATCTTTTTCGCTAATTGCCCGTTGGCTTTGACGAAGCATTCCGAGAGCAAGAAAGTACAACCCCCATTTGAACCAACTCTTCAATAGGTCTGGATCGAGAGTCCGACGACGAAACATTTCGTTTCGTAGGTGAATATTGTCCATGTTAATATAGATATCGATAGATTCTTCATCACCATGCTTAAGTTTAAGGGCCGATGTTTCGTTGAAATCGTGAATTGCCCACTTGTCCTGATGAACAGGGATTGGAGGGTTGAATTCATTTTCAGAGGCACCAGAGGGTGGGGGCTTTGTTCCGGGTTTTGCTGGCGGTGCTTCTTGTTCAACTTGCATCAAAAAACTTGATTCAAAAGGGCTCACCCGTGATATATCAGAAACGTACACAGTTACGCGGAGTTGATCACTAGGGCTGCAGGTTCTTGGAGGAGCAAATCTTAACGTCGCTCTTCCATTCCAAAGATGAACAGATCCAACACGATTAGGTGCCCCTCTTATCTCGAGCCTCCCGGGATCGGTCGTCCTCGAGAAGTAGTCATTGTTTGCATCTGTCTCAAAATCGATACGACACGTACGGTTAACAGGGCATTTCTTCGTCACTCCGCCTTTGGGTTCATTTGCTATTCTAAAAAAGGTTGGAAAATGTTTGCCTATGAATGGTTCCGGTTCAGGTATTGGCCCTATTGGTGTTTTAATCTTTTGTCCTTTACCGAACAAATTAGCAAGAGTTGGGTCGCTCTTAATTAGTGCTTTAAATATTTCCGAAGAATCTTCTTGGACTTCAGTCGCCAGACTTGACTGTCGTCGTCTTGCATTGAGTTCTTTCAAGCCGGCGTGATCTTTCAAATACTCTATAATAGAATCCTCCAATATTATTCTTTCCGGTATCTGACGCATTCGATCACGTGACGCAAGGAACAGATCCTCACGTACCCTTTTATCGAGTGCAGTACAATCAACAATTACTAACATATCTTTTGCTACATAATCCATTCTGGTCCGGCGTTCAATGTAGTCGCTTTCACGTGAACTATGGAGTTGCCCGTTTACAGTATAGAATATTCCGCCGACAAATCTTTGGTCAGTTCCTGTAGGTGAGCGGTCAATTCTTTCTTTAACAACAACAAGACGAACCTGAACTGTCCCCAAATCAGGTACTTCCATTGGACCACCTGTATCGAAGCCAGGCTCAATAAGATCCCTTCTATCCGCCAAGACGGAACACAGTCCAGCCATGGTAGTGTCGTAAGAGTGGGCTTTGTATCCTGCTCTTCTTTCTTGGAGTCGAATGGGAATTCCTGGCTCCATGAGATGTCTTTCTAATTCATACCGAAGATCCAATGTAATGGGGCCTTTTAAGCGTCCAGGAATCTTATAATCCCACAACTTTATACATGTACCAGCAGTAAGAAAATCTTCATATAGTTGCGGATACCGGCTCCCGGGTAGAACGGGGATCTCGTCACTTTCAAAAGACAGGACATTTCCTTCTGGGGCCAAATAAACATACATTGTATGTGGTTGTGTTGGACCAGGATCAAGTCGCCGGATTATCGTAAATCCCCACCGATTTCCAAGTATTGGTGTTCTTGCTGGCAGATCCGGTTGACGCTTTGAAATAATCAATTGGAAACTATGTCTTCCCGAAAACTGTAGCACTCCCGTCCCTCCCATGTTGAACGTTCCCTGAACAAATGGGACGGCAGTTTTGTTTTGTTTTAGAAGAGATAAGAAAGTTTCTGGAAAGTCGTCTGGCGACTGCCCCTCGCCATTGTCAATAATAAGAAAAGCTGGATTCTTCTTGGTACCACACGCAACAAGTCGAATGCGTTCGGCATACTGTGTTCGAACACTCGCATCTAAATTTTGTACTCGTCCATCACGTATTCCAAGAAAACGCTTAACGGCCTCCTGCATGGTCGTTGGTGCTTCTGTTCCTTTTGGATCTATACCTAACTTAATGCATTCTGCTGTCAATATTGCATCTATTGAATTAACTAACTTTTCCACTAATGAGGCAACCGGCGAACTCTGCTGATTCCCAACAATTCCACGATTATTGGCGGTGTCACCATATGGCCGCCAAATTGTTCGATCATCCCATAAGCCGCATTCCTGAAGAATGAACACAACTTCCTCTTCAGTTTCCGCTCTTAATAAATTGAGACAAAAATCTCTCGGTTGTAACTTCATCTGCGTTGACCTCCCCTTAATAATCAGGAATCTACTGGCAAGGACGATGCAGTAACACAAACTCGTGACTGTTTATTTGATTAGATTTCACTTCAACATACCACTTACGATGAGGGACAATCCTTTTTATTATGCCATCTGTTGAATTGGGTTTCATGACCTCTTCAAAACCTGCCATCTCCATTGTAGACCGGAAACGCGGCAACTGTTGTTTCGGGTCTGAAAATCCAACAACTTGTGCCACAATAGTAGATGGAGTTATAATACTTTTAAGTGACTTAAAAACAGTATATAATTTAGTGAAATAGTGACCATCGGGTCTCTTGCGTGATCCAAAAGTATAATGGCTTTCTCCTGCTCCATCAGTCAGTTGAAGGATTTGATACGGTAAAGAAGTTTCTTTTCTTCCTAATAGTTGCCAGCGGTGATAGAGTACATGTACACATGGATAAGGTGGTGATGTAAGTATTAAGGATACAGGGGGCAGTGGATCCAAGACCACATGATCTGGTAGATTTTCCGCATCTGACTCAAAAACTTTGAAGTTCTGACGAAAACCTCCTGGCCATTTATATTTCCTACAGACTTTAGAGTATACTTTCATCTGTTTCAAAACTTCCTTTGAAACAATACGAATTTTTTGAATTAAATCCCATGGTGAAGGGAACACACGACGACAATCGTAACAGAGTTGTCCGACACGAAGAACCGTAAATAAGGCAAGTCGACGGGCACCAGGATTCTCCAAACAAAGTGCCTTTGTTCTCAAGAATAGTAGAAGCGATTCTGTCAATTGCGAGAATTCTGTTGTATTTGGTGTCGATAATAAAACAGCAACATACTGAGAATGTAGGATATTACTAATCAACGAAGAACTCCACATCTGGTATTCATGTAGAGCCTTATTATCAGCAGGCCACGCTTTCGCTCGAGTTACAAAACAAGCAAGTGGATTCAGATCAGAGCAAATTACTCGTCGACCTGTCGAGAGGGCTTCGATAGCAGTTGTCCCACCGCCAACGAAGGGATCGAGAACAAGATCACCGGGTCGTGTTAATCCAAGGATTAAAGCACGTGCTAACTGTGGTGACATACGTGCGGGATATCGATAAAGCGGGTGTGTCAGGCTTGTGGCAGAATCTCGTGACTCTGCCGCTTCAAGAAACGACTGCCAAGGTAATGTTTCCGAATCAGTATATTTCTGATCCTCATCAGTTAAAGTATTCATTGTTTTCCGAAAACATCCATTTAAGAAGATTACTACGGGCCATAGTAATTCTGATGGCCCTTTACTTTTAAAACAAGGGTTGGTGCTGATAATTTGATGGTTCTTTGTAGACTGAAAAGCAGGATAAAAATGAGGATTGCAGAGAAGCCGCAGGAACAATCATAACTCTTCCCTCATTCACATGATGGAGAGCACGGTCCAGAATTGGAGACCTAAAAAACTTTTTTTATTCGTTAAGGAAATATTTATGGACTGTCAAGAGGAATATTCAATGTAATGTAATGAAGCAACAAGAAATTTTAGAGAATTATAATTCATGCTTTAATTTGTTTTCTTTCATGAAATTTACTTTTCCGGCTCCGCATCATAGCCGCGTGTTCGCGGAGCCGCTGTTTTCTTTCCGGCATTTTTTCCAAATTCTCATGCACGAGCAACATCCAGCGAACAAGCTCGTGCTTGATACCGAGAGGCCTTCCATTGACCCCGTACCGCACCGGCAGCCCCCTGGTGTCGTACCAACGTCGTGCCGTGCGTCCACTCTTCCCCAGCACCGCCCCGATCGCCTTCCACCCGTGCACGAAGACCTGCTCGTCTTTCAAGACGTCGTCAATGTTCATAGTAATGCCTCCTAAATGCCACTGATTTCCGCGACTCCTTGTTGCCATCTATCCGGCCAGCCGTGTTGATGATACCTCTTTCAGCGGATCCTGCCTGAGGAAACTTCAGTCAGGTCTCTTGAGGGCACTTGATGATTTCATGCAGATCCCAGACTACGATTTCGGCCTCTGAATTACTCGCGTCGACCGCAGACGGGTGATCCGTCGTTCCCTCCGGTGATCGTTAAAAATAGACGCCGAAAACCCCTCTCACGGCCGGTTTTCGGGGCCGATTTCAAGCCGCCAGCCGAATCCCGACCCGATTCGGGTTGGCCCCCATGCGGAAGGGGTGGAGGGAGCAGGATGTCGACATGCATTCCCGCACGAAGTCGGCTCTTCCGCCCTGGCACTCCAGGCAGAACTCCCGGATCCGCCGGACCGACGGGCGGCCATGACCAAGCCGGTACGGATGTAAAGGACAGGACATGAAGCCCATTTCGCCTGCCGACTCATCACCGTCGCACCCGGCAACCGCCCTTACGTTGCCGCCGCAACACCCTGCACAGTACCGCCCGATCGCATCCAACGGACTCGTCATTTGGCCTCCTTCTTCTTGGATTCGCTTATTGCCCCACGTGCTTGCATGCACGAGGCTTCCCACTCATCAACGGCCTCCCTGAATTCCGCCAGGGAGGCTTCCCCGGTTACTACCCTGCCCTGCAACTCCTCGATCCGACGCTCGGCCTGTGACGTGATGTCGTTGACCCTAAAGGAACTGCCCCTGTACCCACCGACCACACGGTCCCTGGCGGATAGCATCGAGGAATCCATGACGATCAGCAGAGAACTCCTCGCGGCCTCGACCGAACCCTGCCGGAATGGATTCACCCATACGCATTCATTCGAGCCGACGACTCTCAAGTGCTCCAGTACTTGCTGCTTATTCTCCTTCAACGCCCTAATGAGAGGGGCAGCCCGAATAGGGTCCGGCTCTCCTTGGCCTTTGTAATTTGCCCGCACCTTGCTCCCGGCAACGCTCAAGTCATAACCGAGGCTCCGCAGTCCCTCGATGATCAGTTTCGCCGTCATGCTTCAGACCTCGAATGACCGGATGTCAGCACCCGAGGGTTGTTTCGCAGTTTCGCCAAGGGGGGGTGCAAAACTGCCAAACTCTTTCTGGACAAGGGGTTCATAGGGTATCGCTGGGTTAGTTTGGCCATCCCCGTTCGGTTCAGCAACGGCAGTTTCGCAGTTTTCCGCTCTATATAGGGAAGCAAAACTGCCAAACTGGATCGGAACGATCCGCTGGGCGTTCTTCGTCCCCAATTTCTCGATCGCCCAGTACCGACCCTGCCCCTGCCCGATCAGTCTCATGACCTTCTTCTCCGATACCCCCAAAGCGGCAGCCCCCCTCCGGGCAAGTTCGGTCTTCAAAAGCGACCCCTGCTCGAGGAGGATGTTGAGAATGACCTTGAGGTTCATCTCCTGTGGATCCGGGGCAAGATCGAAGCCCCGGTCAGGATTCAATGTAAGGTACACGGCGTAGGGCTCAAACCGCGTCTTTTCACACCACCCGAAGCGGTAGACCGTGTCGGGGTCATCATCGTCATCCTGGACGACCTCGTCCGGCCCTCCGTTATTCTTCTTCACCTTGGTCAGCCCGAGCAGATGATCAGCCTGGTCGGCAATGGATGTGGAACCCTTGTAGCGGTCGCTGTTCTTCGAGGTATGATGCAGGACGACGATCGTGAAGCCGAGATCCCGCAGTTCCTTGAGTCTCCCCATGATGTCGCCCATGTCCCGCGAGTCGTTTTCATCCCGGCGTTGCGAAGCCCGGAGCGTATCGAAGATGAGCAACGCCCCCGGCGGCAGGGCCTTGTAACGCTCCCATTCCGGAGAGTCGAGCCTCGGTGCTCCGAGGAGTTCATGGTTGGCCCTCCAGAATAAGAAGTTCTCGGCGGGTCCCAACTTCTTTGTCCGCTGATTGAGAACGGGAAGCGGGTTCTCGAAGTCGACGTAAACAACCGGGGTCTTGACCGTCTTCAGCCCGAGCCAGGGGATTCCCCCGCTAATACAACGAGCAATGTCCATTGCGAGCCATGTTTTCCCGATCCCCCCCTTCCCGAAGAGGACCGTGATCGCCCCCTTCGGAATGAGCCGGTCGAGGATGTAATCAACATTGATTTCCATCGCCCGGATGTCATTCCAGGGCTCCAGACAAGATTCTATATCGAGCGGCTGGTCGGCCTTCGGCCCGGCGGGACTCCTCTCCTCGAGGCTTCGTGTTTCCCGGCGGTTCTTCATGTCCTCGTACAATTGATCAGCGAGATTGAAGGTCATCCCCCAGTAACCTCCTTACACAATTGATATTTTTCCTCATCACTCCCATTCTGAAGAATATCCAGGTGATGATCGACGAGAGGAAGCAAGTGATAGTCGTCGGCATATTCCTCCATTTCCTCAATCGTCTGGAAGCGACCCTGAAGGATAAACAGATCTTGGTGGTATCGCGTCAATTTGTCGCGGTACAACCGCTCCCACTCTCGGAAACGCCGCACGAGTTCCGACTTGGTCTTCCTGACCGGGTCCATCTTCGGTTCCTTGCCAGGGGCCATCCCCAGGAAAGCAATGGCATCGCGGAAGGAGAGGCCGTGAAGCCTCTGAACGAATGAGATGACATCTCCCTTTTCTCCACATCCGTAGCAGAGGTATCGCTGGCGATCCGGGTCGACCACGAACGAGGGGACCCTGTCTTCGTGGAAGGGACAACAGGCCCAGAATTTGCGGCTCTTTTGATGCACCTCCACACCGAGCGATTTGATTACCCCCAAGAGGTCCGGCTTATTCTCCATCACCGGCCCCCAGAGGTCTTTTCCGCTCGATCGGCTTCATGCGTTCTCGTAGCCACTCGATCACCGAGGCTCGAGGGTAGCCCGTGACCTTCCCTGTCGTGATCCGCTCTTCGGGACCCAACCCCTTCACGTCGAGATTCGACATCGTGCGGGGGCTGACTCCGACCCACTCCTTGAAGCGAGGATGGTTGCGGTAAAGAACAGGAGGAAGGACGACTTCGAGGTCGGCAAGAACTGCGTCAACCATCTTGGTCGGATTAGCCATGACTACACCTCCAAGCCATCCAGCAGTTCCAGGGCCTCTTTCGGAACCGTTCCCCGGACACGCTGGACGTGGTCCACTAGGGCCTTCACCTGTTTGACCGTTAGAAAGCCACGCTGGGGACTTCGCGGGACAATACCCCTGGCCTGCAGGGCATACAGGTGGCTCGGATAGAGATAGAATTTTGTTAGGGTTTCACCGACGGGAAATCGTTGCATAGACTCCTCCTGTGTGTTTTTCCCCAGGGAGAGTCCTGCAAGGTGGAGGGATATTCACTTGACATCCTCTGTGCGTCTGTTGCAGAAGTGTCAATACAGCCCCGAAACCATCCTCCAGCCGCCAAGCATAGTATGGTTTCGGACCCTCGACCCCGGGTCCTCCGACCTGGGGTTTTCTTTTTTTTTATTCATACAACACTCAACCTCCATAATCAAGGGGAAAAACGCTCTATACCGTTGATATTACTGGTGTATAATTGACACCATGCTTTCGCACAAAGCCAATAATCGCGACAAATACGCATACACGTTTTACACAAAAAACCTCCCGTCCATCCCGAATCGAAAAAAAAAATTTTTTTTGGTGGAACCCCAGCATCAAAACCTTGTTGATCACTCCAAGATTTCAATAACTTGGTTGAGATGAGCCCAGTTTTTCTGTTTTGCTTCCCTATAGGGAAGAGAAACTGAAAATCCCGGCATTCATGCAAGGAGCACCTGACAAAAGAGTGTTTCGGCCGCAATGGGGTATGAAAATTTGAGCAGGCAGGGGCAACCGAAGCTTGACACCCCATTCCGGGAAAACGCTATAGAATCGAGTGGTTGCAAAGAATGGTCGGTCCGGTTTCGCACTGTCAAAGTTGGGGGGCAATCAGCCTGGGGAGATCGAAAAAGATCTATGTATCTTTATTGATGGGTTATTGGTGGGTCTTTGATGGGTTATTCTTCTTGACCGAGTCATTGCATCCAACATGGATTCAAAGAATCGATTATGTAATTCCGAGAAATCGAGAGTACCGGGCGTCCAGGCTGTCGGCGGGGACATGTTCATACTCTGTTCGGAATTCTTCCCAGGTTACGGAAAGGGCTTCCCGCAACGCGTCTTGAGCATCGGCGTTCAAGTTGTAAGCCCCTGTCAGGAAGTCGGCAACAAACATTTCGCCGTACCCGGGCATATGATAGGGTGGTCCCGCGTCGCCGCGGCGGATGATTCGAAAGAACTGCTCAGCATCCACTCGCGAGAGGGGGGTGGTGGAGACCTCTATTCCCAGGATTCGGCGAGCCCATCGGTTGAACAAAAGCGGATGGTACGTCTGGACTCCGCTGTTGACAAAATCTCCTTCCAGCCTCGCAATGATCCTATCCAGCTCCTGCAATTGGCGGAGGACGCGGCGGGCTTGGTTCAAGTCGTCCATTGTCTGGAAATCTCGGTATGGTTCCTGTGCTCCCTGATTGACGAAGAATCGGGGCCGGGGAGCAAGAAGGCCGTTCAGGATTTCCTCTCGGGGGCTGCCCCAGAAGTCGTTGCCGAACCCCTGTCGAATGAACCAGCTTTCCCGTCGCCAACAGTTTGCATCCCGGTGTAACCGGGCTGCAAATCCATATCCGACTCGGAATATCGTCTGCATGGGATTGTTCCATAGCAATTCCACAGCGGATTCCGCTCTCTCGCCACAGATATACTCCAGTGCGATATTCAGGAACCCCGCCGCTTTTCGCATGGTCGTTTCAAGATCGGAGGGATCATCGATTTCCGGGAAGCCCTCGGCAGCGATCAACTGGTTGCACAATCCTGATAATTCCACGAGAATCCTGTCGAAAAACAATGGATCGTTGATCTTGGAAAAGGCTGCGGAGAGAAGACTCCGTCCTTCCCCCAAATGAACAAGCGGGAATCGGGGGACGAGGCTCCCCGTATCCTCGTCGGCGATCCGCCCGGGAAGCAGCGGGGGGGATTTCCCTTCAAGAACCCCTGGTTCGAGGGGGGAATAGACCGCGATTGCTTCTTCCTGGGGGAGAAATCCGTATTCGGCAATTCGTCCGTTTCTGAGCCTGTATAATTCTTCCTCTGCCTCGGCGGGGAGCAGGGAGGCGAGGGAGGAAAGTGTTTCCTGCATGCGTTCAGGATCGTCAGCAGCTAAGAACCGGAGCAGACGTTCGACGTTTTCCTCGTCCTCCTCCCGGAACGTCCGGAAGAAAAACGTTCCATCCAGTGAGAGGAAACCGGGTGGGGGCACTACATCAGCCGTTTCGTCTACGACCAGAACTTCCGTTGTCCGGTACAGCAAAAGGCGAAGCAGATCTTCACCATCGTCCATAAGCAGAGAAGACAGCTTTTGAGGATCTGCCTCAGCCAATCGGTTCAGCCAGATGAGGGCCTTTCCCGGGTCGATCTGGTCTTTCCGCCAGATTTCCAGATCCAGAATGTATTGTACCTGGTTTTCTGTGGCAAGGGCCAGGACCGGAAGGCTGTCTTCCGTACCGATTCGCTTGATGACCCAGAAGAAATCATCATCGGAGAGCTCCCGGACCAAATTTTTAGGTTGCGGATCATCAAGGATGCTCTGAAGGAGGACACCGCCGCTGAGCGAGAGGGTTTCACGGCTGGCTGGGATGGCTTTGTCCAGCTTCCTCTTGGAGGTCGACAATGAAAGATTCATGGTGAGCCTGAGGATATCTTGGAATCGAGGAAGGATGTTTCATAATCGGAATCAGGGCAGGCCGGTCCTGCTCCTGTCGTCAAACCAGGAAGCAGGACCGGCTGTTCCGTATTTGAAAAACCGATATTTTAATCGAATTCGCCCATGTCCGGCGGCATGCCGGGTACAGCAGGCGTCTTCTTTTGCGGTTTGTCTGCTATCATCGCCTCCGTCGTCAACATAAGAGAAGCAACGGAAGCAGCGTTCTGAAGGGCGAAACGGGCAACCTTGGTTGGATCGATGATCCCGGCCTCGAACATGTCAACGTACTGTTCGGAGTCGGCGTCGAAACCATAAGAGCCTTTTCCTTCCCGGACCTTCTCAACAACGATAGAACCTTCACAACCCGCATTTGCTGCGATCTGGCGGAGCGGTTCCTCCAGGGCACGACGCACAATATCGAGACCATGCTTCTGTTCCTCTGGAAGTGTTGCATTCTCCAAGGCTTTGAGCGAACGGATGAAGGCGACACCGCCTCCCGGAATGATGCCCTCTTCGACGGCCGCCCTGGTTGCATTCAAGGCGTCCTCGACACGAGCCTTCTTTTCCTTCATCTCTACTTCCGTTGCTGCCCCGACTTTGATCACGGCAACACCGCCGATGATCTTGGCCAGACGCTCCTGAAGCTTTTCCCGATCATAGTCCGATTTCGTGTCCTCGATCTCCGCCCGGATCTGCTTCACCCGGCCTTCGATGTCGGCACGATCACCCGCACCGTCAACAATGGTGGTGTTGTCCTTATCGATGGTGACCTTCTTGCAAGTCCCGAGATCGGCCAGCCCCACGTTTTCCAGTTTGACGCCAAGGTCTTCCGAGATGAGCCTGCCACCGGTCAGGATTGCAATGTCCTGAAGCATGGCCTTTCGCCTGTCACCGAAACCGGGGGCCTTGACGGCTGCGCATTTCAGCGTTCCTCGCATCTTGTTGACAACCAGCGTTGCCAGGGCTTCACCCTCGATATCCTCCGCAACGATCAGGACGGGCTTTCCTGTTTTGGCGATTTGCTCGAGAATGGAAACAAGGTCCTTCATGCTGCTGATCTTCTTTTCATGCAGCAGGATGTAAGGGTCTTCCAGGTTGACTTCCATCTTCTCCGGATCTGTGACGAAATAGGGGGAAATGTAGCCCCGATCGAACTGCATACCATCGACGACTTCCAGGACGGTTTCCATTCCCTTCGCTTCTTCGACGGTGATCACACCCTCCTTCCCGACCTTCTCCATCGCTTCGGCGATCAGATTGCCGATGGTGCTGTCATTGTTCGCGGAGATGGTTCCAATCTGGCCGATTTCTTTCTTGCCGTCTACGGTTTTGGATATCTTCTTCAGTTCGTCGACAACCAGGGATACCCCCTTGTCGATACCAAGTTTCAGTGCCATGGGGTTCATGCCGGAAACGACGAGCTTGGACCCCTCCCGGTAGATCGCCTGGGCCAAAACTGTTGCGGTCGTGGTTCCATCACCCGCCTTGTCGGATGTCTTGGAAGCCACTTCCTTGACCATCTGAGCGCCCATATTTTCAAACTTGTCTTCCAGTTCTATCTCCTTGGCCACGGTTACGCCGTCCTTTGTAACCAGTGGGGCACCCCAGGATTTGTTGATGATGACGTTTCGTCCTTTCGGCCCCAGGGTTACCTTGACCGCGTTTGCCAATGTATCCAGGCCCTTCATGATCTTGGCCCGGGCTTCCATGTTGTATTTGATTTCTTTCGCAGGCATGCTTTTTCTACCTCCTTCCGCTACGACTCAATGACGCCGAGGATGTCTTCTTCCTTCATGATCAGGTACTCTTGTCCATCCATCTTGAAATCCGTACCGGCCCAGCGGGCCATCAGGACCCGGTCACCCTCTTTCAGTTCCATTGGAATCCGTTTCCCCTCCTTGTCCAATCGTCCCGGTCCCACGGCAATTACCTTTCCTTCCTGGGGTTTCTCCTTGGCCGTGTCAGGGATGATGATCCCGCCGGCGGTTTTCTCTTCCGCCTCGACGCGAGCCACGACGATCCGATCATGCAGCGGTACAACCTTCATTCCTGTAACCTCCTGTTTGAAAAAAATTCCGGACAGGAACACCGCTCCGCCTGTAGTCTGGTTTTGGAGGACTCACGAGGCGGGAGGGGATCCCACCCATGTTACTAAATCATGGTATCCCCCGCCGGGGAGGCAGGGGATACCGTATCTACACGGAGTAGGCTGAAATGGACCTACTCTGTCTTGATCTCGATCTTTTTCATCTTCGCTTTGGCCTCTTCCAGTCGGGGAAGGCTGATGGTAAGAACCCCGTTCTTGAAACGGGCGTCCGCCTGCTCGGCATTGAGACCCTCGGGAAGCGGGATCACTCGGACGAAGGAGCCGTAGCTGCTCTCCCTGTGCCAGTAATCCTTCCCCTTGTCTTCCTTCTCCTCTTTCTTCTCACCGCGGATCGTCAGAGCGTTGTCGGTGAGATTCACTTCCACGTCCTTCTCGTCCAGACCAGGGAGTTCCGCCTTGATGCTGACCTGTTTTTCATCCTCCATCACATCAATGGAGGGAGAAAACGCCCCGAAGGCCGACCTGCCGTCCGTGGGGGCAAGGTCAAAGCCCCGGAAAAAGTTGTCGAACATCTGGTTCATCTCCCGCTGAAGGGCGAAGAAGGGGTGATCGTCTGTTCGGGCGATCGGCGATTCGCTTCTTCGCCATACGCTTGGCAAAAGACTCCTAAACATGGATTTTTCCTCCTTTCCCTTTTTTTTGTTTTCTGACAACTCTTTGATATTGTTGTCATATCCAATTCTGTGCGAAAAATAATCATGAGGTTTAAAAATGTCAAGGGGGCGGATTTTCAAAATGGGATCTTGTGGCTGGCACTCATCAGAGATCTGAATTAAAAACTTTTTTCATGGATACCCTTGTATACGCTCGGCACCACTTTCGGATATTGTCCGTGTGGGTAATCCAGCCTGTCCGGACCCGAACGTTTCCGCCATCGAACCAGGGAAGAGGGATCAAAGTGTAATCTATCCCTTCTGTTTCCTTCCCCGGCCCTCACCACCGCATCCCGGAAATACCCAAGGGTCTCCTGCTGAAAGACCTTATTGAAATCAGTTTTTCAGTTTTTCTCCCCTATAAGATGGAAAAACTGCAAAACTGGTTGGATGGGTGGGTGGGACCCCCGTCAACGACAAGGGCCAGGGGGCTTGTTCCCACCCCCCCATAGGGGGGGCCTTGGGCATTTTTTGAAGGCAATGGGCCCTGAAGTGGGGAGAGTGTGGGGAGAGAAAGACTAACAAGAGGCAGGGGACTACAGACAGCGATCTGCAACCCCTTGAAATAAATGGTGCCCCCGGAGTGACTCGAACACTCGGCACCCGGATTAGGAATCCGGTGCTCTATCCGCCTGAGCTACGGGGGCAAACAAAGAAGTGGAAAAAGAAATGGTGGAGATGAGGGGGATCGAACCCCTGACCTCGGCATTGCGAACGCCGCGCTCTCCCAGTTGAGCTACATCCCCACGTCTTGGTCGGATTGGTTTGTTGCGGAGGGCACCATATCCAATCGGCAACATCAAGTCAAGCGATTGTTGACGACTTTTGGCACTTTAACCTTGACAGGGAGGGGCATTTCGGATAAATGTCTCAACCTTAATTTCCCAAGGAGGAAGGCAGTTGGCCACACACGTATCCGCGATCAAGAGAAGCAAGCAGAATGAGAAACGGCGCCTTCGGAACGCCATGGTGAAGTCCAGTGTCAAGACGTCGGTCAAGCAGGTCCTCGGGGCCGTGGACAGCAAGGACAAGGAAGCGTCCCTGGCCGCGCTGAACGAAGCGATCCCGGCGATCCAGAAGGCCGCCGCCAAGGGCGCCTTTCACAAGAAGACCGCTTCCCGCAAGGTCTCCCGCCTGACCAAGAAGGTCAACACGATTCAAGCAAAGTAACCCGGCCTTTCAGAAACCGGACAGGATCATGGAATAAGCCCTCTCGGCTGAGTCACTGGCCAGCTTGATGAGGGCTTCCTTTCTGTTGCGCTCGGTTACCGAAAGGCTCGTCGGGCTCACCTTGTAGTCTCCCGTCAGGCTGAAGTCGCTGTTCGCCCAGAGAACCTTCCCCGTCTCCCTCTCCTCAAAGGACAGGTCCACGATTGCAGTCCAGCGCTCTTCCGACGCCAGGTTTCCCGCGGTATAGGCCAGGGGCGTCCGGATAAGGGTCTTGATATTGCCCTTCAGGACGGCATCCGCCTGGGCCGCCTGGTCGACGACCTGGAAGCGCCCACCCTGGATGATCCGGTCGATGAAGGCCGACCGGAACGTGCTCTCCACATTGGGCTCGGTGGTGGCATTCCCGAAGGTTGTGACGTGGACCCGTTTGATGGCCGGATCGACGCCGTCGCCGCCGGTGCCCACGAAATGATAGCCGCAGGCCCACAGGGATGTCAGGGCCAGCACGATGAGCCAGAAGATCTGCCGTCTCGAAAGCCGCATGGTCGCCAATCCTCCCCGTCAGCCCTTGATCACGATGTTGACGAGCTTGCGGGGAACATAGACCTCCTTGACCACCTGCTTCCCCTCGATCATCTTGGCGATTTTCTCGTCCGCCCGGGCGAGCGCCTTGATCTTGTCCTCCTCCTCGTCGGCCGGCACGGTGATGCGGCTGCGGACCTTGCCGTTGACCTGGAGCACGACGGTAATCTCCTCCTCGGAAGCCACTTCCCGGTCCCACGCCGGCCAGGTCATGTCAGCCAGGGGCGTCTTCTGGCCGAGCGTTTCCCACAGCTCCTCGGTGATGTGGGGAACGATGGGGGCCATCATGAGAAGCACCGCCTCCACGGCCTCCCGGACCACCGAGAGGGCCTGCGTATCGCTCTTGTCCGGCCTGTTGAGCAGGTACAGGGCGTTCACCAGCTCCATGACGGCGCTGATGGCGGTATTGAAGCGGAAGCGGTCTTCCAGGTCGGCCGTGACCTTGCGGATCGTCTGATGAGTCTTCCGGCGGAGGTTTTTCAGGTCTCCGTCCAGGGGCGTCTTCCCGTCGAAGGGGGCCACGTCCCGGATGTCTTCCAGGTATTCCTCCATGACGATCCGCCAGATGCGGCTGAGGAAGCGGAAAGAGCCTTCCACGCCCTGGTCGCTCCATTCCAGGTCCTTCTCCGGCGGCGACGCGAACAGGCAGAAGGCCCGGGCCGTGTCGGCGCCGTATTTCTTGACGAGGTAGTCGGGATCGACGATGTTCCTCAGCGATTTCGACATCTTCTCCGTTTTCCCGATGATGACGTCGCGGTTGCAGGAAGCACATTTCCCGTCCTTGACTTCTTCCGGGAAGAGGAAGCCGTGCTCGGGGCATTTCATCGTTTCCTTGCAGACCATGCCCTGCGTGAGCAGGTTCGCGAAGGGCTCGTCCACGCCGATGACACCGAAGTCCCGGAGCATCCGCGTATAGAAGCGGGAATAGAGAAGGTGCAGGATCGCATGCTCGATCCCGCCGATGTACTGGTCCACGGGCATCCAGTAGTCCAGGGCCTTCCGGTCCAGGCCGGGCTTGACGTCGTGGACGGCACAGCAGAACCGGTCGAAATACCAGGAGGATTCCACGAAGGTGTCCATTGTGTCGGTCTCGCGCCGGGCGGGGCCGCTGCAGCCGGGACAGGTCGTCTCGGCGAAGGCCTTGTGCCGCGCCAGGGGCGAGCCGCCCTCTCCGGTCAGCTCCACGTCCATCGGCAGGACCACCGGGAGGTCTTTCTCGGGGACCGGCACGGTGCCGCACTTCTCGCAGTAGATCATGGGAATCGGAGCGCCCCAGTAGCGCTGGCGCGAAATTCCCCAGTCGCGGAGGCGGTACTGGATGGTCCGCTGGCCCCGCTTCAGGGAGATCAGGTGGTCCGCGATGGCGTCCAGGGCTTTCATGTTCTCCATCCCGTTGAACGGTCCGGAGTTCACGAGGATCCCCTCGTCGACGTAGGCCTCCGTCATGGTCTGGACGTTGAGCGCCCGGTTCGGCGGCTGGATGACCACGATGAGCGGAAGGTTGTACTTCTTGGCAAACTCGAAGTCGCGCTGGTCGTGGGTCGGCACCGCCATGACGCAACCCGTGCCGTAGTCGGCCAGGACGAAGTTGGCGGCAAAGATGGGCATCTTCTTGTGGGTCACGGGGTTCAGGCAGTACGACTCCAGAAAGACGCCTTCCTTCTCATAATAGTCGGAGGTGCGGAGGTTCTTGTCCTGCCGCTTGATCTTCTCGACGAACTCCTGGACCTCCTTCTCGCACTCCTTGCCTTTCGCCAGCTCCAGGACCAGGGGGTGCTCCGCGGCGACCAGCATGAACGTGGCCCCGTAAATGGTGTCCTGCCGGGTGGTGAAGACCTTGATCTCGCCGTTGCCGTCGGCCATGGGAAAGATCATCTCGAAGCCGTGGCTCTTGCCGATCCAGTTGCGCTGCATGGTAAGAACCCGCTCGGGCCAGCCGGACAGCCGGTCGCAGCCTTCCAGGAGCTCCTCCACGTAGGCGGTGATCCGGAAGAACCACTGGTCCAGGGTCTTCTCCACCACCTCGGTGGAGCAGCGCCAGCACAGCCCCGCCTCCACCTGCTCGTTGGCCAGGACCGTCTGGCACTTGGAGCACCAGTTCACCGAGGAGGTCTTCTTGTAGGCAAGGCCCTTTTCGTACATCCACAGGAAGAAGAGCTGCTCCCACTTGTAGTAGAAGGGCTCGCAGGTGGAGATCTCCCGGTCCCAGTCGTAGCTGAAGCCCATACGCTTGAGCTGCTTCTTCATGTTGGCGATGTTGTCGTTCGTCCAGACGGCGGGATGGATGCCCCGCTCGATGGCGGCGTTCTCGGCGGGCATGCCGAAGGCGTCCCAGCCCATGGGGTGCAGGACATTGAACCCCCTCATCCGCTTGTAGCGGGACACGACGTCGCCGATGGCGTAGTTGCGGACGTGGCCGATGTGGATCCGGCCGGATGGATAGGGAAACATCTCCAGGAGGTAGTACTTCTTCCGCGAGGGGTCCTCATGGACGTGGAACGTCTTGTTCTCCTCCCACTTCGTCTGCCATTTCTCTTCGATTTCCCAGGGGTTGTACTTGATGTTCATGGCGGGCTCCCTTAGCGTAGAGATGTTGTCCCTCCGTAACACAACGGGTCTGTTCTTTCAACAGGATTGGGGAAAAACGGGCTGTTGCGGGGCGGCAAACCCTCAGTCCGGGCTCGACTCCGGACCGGGCGGCTCTTCCCCGCCGGACGGTTCCGTACCGGGCTGGGGTTCCGGGGGCTTTGGCTCTCGTCCGAAGCGGCCGTGCAGGGCGTCGAGGATGCCGTTGATGAAGGCCCCCGAGTTTTCGGATCCGAAGAGCTTTCCCAGGTCGATGGCCTCGTTGAGGGCCACCTTGGGGGGAATGTCCGGGCAGAACCGGAGCTCGTAGACGGCCATCCGGAGGATGGCCTTGTCGACCTTGGACATGCGGGGAAGGGACCAGTGCTCGGAGCAGCTCCCGATGAGCCCGTCGATCTCGTCCCGCCGCTCCCACGTCCCGGTCACCAGGTCCGCGGTGAATTCGCGTGCGTCCGCCGGCATCTCCGAACGGTCGAAGTTCTGCCAGTAGTGTTCAAGAGCTTCCCAGGGGTCCCGTTCCTGGACATCGAGGCCGTAAAGGATCTGTACGGCCGCTTCCCGGGCCTTTCTTCTGACTTGCATGGGTATTGATGCCGCCTTCCGGCGGGCCTTTCAGATTTTCCGGAAGAGGTCGACCATCTCGATGGCCGTCATGGCCGCATCCCAGCCCTTGTTGCCCGACTTCGAGCCGGCACGCTCGATGGCCTGCTCGATCGTGTCGGTCGTGAGGACTCCAAAGGCGACGGGAACTTCCGTCTCCAGCCCGACCATGGCGATTCCCTTGGTCGTCTCGGCGCTGATGTACTCGAAGTGGGGCGTGGCCCCCCGGATGACCGCCCCCAGGCAGATCACGGCATCGAACCGGCCGCTCTTGGCTATCTTCTTCGCCGCCAGCGGCAGCTCGAAGGCCCCCGGGACCTTGTAGACCTGGATGTCCTTCTCGTCGGCGCCGGCCCGGACGAGGGCGTCTAGGGCTCCCTCGATGAGGCGGCCGCAGATGAAGTCGTTGAAGCGGCTGGCGATGATCCCGAACCGCATTCCCTTGGCAACGATCTTTCCTTCCACCGTTTTCGGCATGGCTTTTCTCCATTCCCGTCCAGGGCCGTTGAAAAACGGCTGCCTGCTGCATTTCCCTCTTCCTTCGCCACTCGACGTACGAAACGAAATGACTCGCGGCTCAGGATTTCGGGCGTCTTGCATCCAACCCTTTTTGAACAGCCCGGGGCAAAGGTCTTGTCCTCTCCAAGAGGGGACGGGTTTCCATCCGTCCCCGAATCCGTCTACACACCGTTGAGCATGTGCCCCATCTTCTTCTTTTTCACCGCCAGGTACCGGATACTGCTGTCCGTCGGCTCGATCTCGATGGGGACCCGCTCGGTGATGGTGATGCCGTATCCCTCCAGGCCGACCACCTTGCGGGGATTGTTCGTCATGAGCCGCATCTTGCGGACTCCCTGGTCCGCGAGGATCTGGGCGCCGATGCCGTAGTCCCGGAGGTCCGCCTTGAACCCCAGATCGAGATTCGCCTCCACGGTGTCGCGGCCCTGTTCCTGCAGCTCGTAGGCCTTGATCTTGTTCACCAGGCCGATGCCCCGGCCTTCCTGGTGCATGTAGACGATCACGCCCTTGCCTTCTTCCTCCACCATTTTCATGGCCGTCTGGAGCTGATCGCCACAGTCGCAGCGGAGGGACCCGAAGATGTCGCCGGTGGCGCACTCGGAGTGCACCCGGACGAGGACCTCGTCTTCCGGCGTGATCTCACCCTTGACGAGGGCGATGTGGAGGATGTCGTCCACGTCGTTCTCATAGATGGTGATGCGGAAATCGCCGCCGAACTTCGTCGGCAGCATGGCCGAGGCGGAGCGGTGGATGAGCCGTTCGTGCTGCATGCGGAACTCGATCAAGTCCGCGATGGTGATGATCTTGAGCCGGTGCTCCGCGGCGAAGATTTCCAGGTCGGGCATGCGGGCCATCGTCCCGTCATCCTTCATGACCTCACAGATGACGCCGGAAGGCTTGAGTCCCGCCAGGCGGGCCAGGTCGACGGAACCCTCCGTCTGGCCCGTTCGTACGAGGACGCCGCCCTTGCGGGCCCGGATCGGGAAAATGTGGCCCGGGCTGACCAGGTCCTCCGGCCGGGCGCTGTCGTCCACGGCCGCCCGGATGGTAGTGGCCCGGTCGGCCGCCGAGATCCCCGTGGACACCCCGTGCTTCGCCTCGATGGAGACGGTGAAGGCCGTGCCGAAGCGGGACCGGTTGTCCCGCACCATGGGGTACAGGTGGAGCCGGTCGGCGTGGTCTTCCGTCAGGGTCAGGCAGATGAGGCCCCTTCCATAGCGGGCCATGAAATTGACGGCCTCCGGCGTGGCGAACTGGGCCGCCATGCAGAGATCGCCCTCGTTTTCGCGGTCCTCGTCGTCGACGAGGATGACCATCCGGCCATTCCGGATGTCTTCCAATGCTTCCTTGATCGAACTGACAGCCATGTCTCAATGTCCCTTGCCGAAGCCGTGCTCCGCCAGGAAGGCCAGGTCGATCCCCCGGCCGCCCTTTCCTCCCGGCAGAAGCTTCTCGATGTATTTGCCCAGAATGTCCGTCTCGATGTTCACGGCGTCGGCCACTTTCCGGAATCCCAGGGTGGTCTGCCCCGCCGTGTGGGGGATGACGTTAACATAGAAACGGTTATTTTCACAACGGTTTACCGTCAGGCTGATGCCGTCCACCGCGACGGAGCCTTTTTCGACGATGTACTTCGCCAACTCCCCGGGAATCTCGAAGCCGAAGACGATCGAGGTGCCCCGGTCGGTCTTCTCGACGATCCGCCCCACGGCATCCACGTGGCCCAGGACGAGGTGCCCGCCGAGGAAATCCGTCAGGCGCAGGGCCTTCTCCAGGTTCACCCGCGCCCCCGTCCGGAGTCCCTTCAGGGTCGTCCGCTCCAGGGTCTCCGCCGAGACGTCGGCGGAGAAGCGGTTCCCGTCCCGTGTCGTCACCGTGAGGCAGGCCCCGTTGACGGCGATGCTGTCGCCGGTCTTGATGTCCGAAAGATCCAGGGCGGAATCCACTTCCAGCCGACCCTCGGGACCCTTCTTCGCAAGCCCCCGGACGGTGCCGAACCCCTGGATGATCCCCGTGAACATGATCCGCAATCCCCGGCCTTCCGGCTATTTCTGATTCTTCTTGTTGACCTGGAGGAAGTCCTGCAACTCCTCCATGAAGTCCCCAACGTCCTTGAAGGACCGGTACACCGAGGCGAACCGAACGTAGGCCACGCCGTCGAGCTCTTTCAGCTCCCGCATGACCTGCTCCCCGATGTCCGTCGAGGGGATCTCCTTTCCCTGGTACTCCTGGCAGGCCTGCTCGATCCGCTCGATGATCGCCTCGATCGCCTCCGTGGGGATGGGCCGCTTCTCGCAGGCCTTCTTGATGCCGTTTTTGATCTTCAGCATGTCGAAGGGCTCCCGGCGGCCGTCCTTCTTGACCACCACCGGCAGGACTTCCTCGACGTACTCGTAGGTCGTAAAGCGCTTTCCGCAGCCCAGGCATTCCCTGCGGCGGCGGATGGAGTTGCTGTCCTTGCTCACCCGGGAATCGATGACCTTGTTTTCCGCGTTTCCGCAGAACGGGCATTTCATGTTCTGGACACCTCGATGCCCGCCTCCTGGAGCATCTCCGCCGCCAGGCCGTCCTGGTAGCCGTCGCGGATGACGATCCGGATGATCCCCGCGTTGATGATCATCTTCGCGCAGATCACACAGGGCTGGTTCGTGCAGTACAGGGTCGCTCCCCGGACGCTGACGCCATGGAGGGCCGCCTGGATGATGGCGTTCTGCTCCGCGTGCAGCCCCCGGCACAACTCGTGGCGCTCCCCCGAGGGGACATTCATCTCCAGCCGGAGACAGCCCCGGTCGAGGCAGTGGGCCATCCCGGAGGGGGCGCCGTTGTACCCCGTGGACAGGATCCGCCGGTCCCGGACCAGGGCCGCCCCGACCTTGCGCCGCACACAGGTGGAGCGCCGGGCGACGACCCCGACGATGTCCATGAAGTACTCGTCCCAGGAGGGACGCTTCGCCCCGTCTTCCGTCATGACCCCGCCCGGATCCGCTCCGCGTAGAGAGGGAACCGCTCGCAGAGGGCCGAGACATCCGCCCGGACCTCCGCCACCAGGGCCTCGTTTGCGGGATCCCGGAGGACCCGGGCGATCCAGCCCGCGATGAGGCGCATCTCGTCTTCCTTCATCCCCCGGGTCGTCAGGGCCGGCGTGCCGATCCGGATCCCGCTGGTCACCATGGGACCCCTCGTGTCGAAGGGGATGCCGTTCTTGTTGACGGTGATGCCGGCCCGGTCGAGGACTTCCTGGGCGTCCCTGCCGGTTACGCCCGCTTCCGTCAGGTCCACCAGCATCAGGTGGTTGTCGGTTCCACCGGAGACAAGGCGGAAGCCTTCCTTCATGAGCGTATCGGCGACGGCCTTCGCGTTCTTCACGATCTGCGCCTGGTAGTCCCGGAAGGCCGGCTGCAGCGCCTCCTGGAAGGCTACGGCCTTCGCCGCGATGACGTGCATCAGCGGCCCCCCCTGCATGCCCGGAAAGACCCGGCTGTTCAAGGCCTGGGCGAAGTCCTGGCGGCACATGACGAGTCCGCCGCGGGGGCCCCGGAGGGTCTTGTGGGTCGTCGAGGTGACGAACTCGCAGACGGAAATCGGCGAGGGGTGCAGCCCCACGGCCACGAGGCCCGCGATGTGGGCGATGTCGGCCATGATGAAGGCCCCGACCGAGTCGGCGACCCGCCGGAAGGCCTCGAAGTCGATGGTCCGGGGATAAGCGCTGGCGCCGACGACGATCAGCTTCGGCTTGTGCTTCTTCGCCTGGTCCTCCACCTCGTTGAAGTCGATGGTTTCCGTGTCCTTCCGGACACCGTAGGCCACGACGTTGTACAGTTTCCCGGAGAAGTTGGCGGGGCTGCCGTGGGAGAGGTGCCCGCCGTGGGAGAGGTTCATGCCCAGAACCGTGTCGCCCGGCTGGAGGGTGGCGAAGTAGACGGCCATGTTCGCCTGGGTGCCCGAGTGGGGCTGGACGTTCGCGTGGTCGGCGCCGAAGAGCTTCTTGCAGCGCTCGATGGCCAGCGTTTCGGCCACGTCCACGTACTCGCATCCGCCGTAGTAGCGCTTCGCAGGGTAGCCCTCGGCGTACTTGTTCGTCATGATGCTGCCCTGAGCCTCCAGAACGGCCTCGCTGACGAAGTTCTCCGAGGCGATCATCTCCAGTTTGCCGGCCTGCCGGACCGTCTCCTGCAGAATGGCGTCGGCGATCTCCGGATCGGTCTTTTTCAGGTTCGTCATGGGTTCCGTCTTCCTCCCGTTCTCGTGGTTTATTTGAGGTGCAGGGTTTCCTCGATCCCGCGGATCTTGTCAAGGCGCTGCGCGTGGCGCCCCCCTTCGAATTCCGTCAGGAGCCATGTCCGGACGATGCGCCGGGCCGTCTCCGGATCGGTCTTGCGTCCCGCCAGAACGAGGACGTTGCTGTCGTTATGGAGGCGGCTCATGCGGGCCGTCTCCTCGTCCAGGCACAGGGCCGCCCGGACACCGGGATACCGGTTGGCGGCAATGGCCATGCCGATGCCGGAGCCGCAGACGAGGATCCCCCGGGGAAACCGGCCCGCCGCGACGGCCTCCGCCACGGCGCGGGCGAAGTCGGGGTAATCCACGGGCTCCGGGCCGTTCGTGCCGGCGTCCGTTACGGGGATGTTCCCCTTGACCAGGATCGCCTTGACGGCTTCCTTCAGGTCGTAACCAGCGTGGTCGGCGCCGAGAATGAGGGGCTGCATGTTCATGGTGCAAACTTTCGCAGGACAATCACGGCGTTGGCCCCTCCGAACCCGAAGGTGCTTGACAGGGCCGTCCGGATCTCCTGACGGCGGGCCTTGTTCGGCACATAGTCCAGGTCGCACGCCGGGTCGGGATTGTCCAGGTTGATGGTTGGAGGCAGGATTCCCTCCTCCAACGCCTTGGCCGTAAAGATCGCCTCGACTCCGCCGGTGGCCCCGAGCAGGTGCCCCGTCATCGATTTCGTCGAGCTGACGGCGATTTTCCTGCTGTGCTCTCCGAAGACGTCTTTGACGGCCTCTGTTTCATAGACGTCGTTCAGGGGTGTGGAGGTCCCGTGGGCATTGATGTAATCAATGTCTTCCGGCCGGAGCCCGGCGTCGCGGATGGCCTCCCGCATGCACCGGGCCGCTCCCGCGTGTCCCGGCGGGGGCGCCGCCAGGTGAAAGGCGTCCGCCGTGGAGCCGTAACCAACGATTTCAGCATGGATCGGGGCGCCCCGGTCGAGGGCCCGGTTCATCTCCTCCAGGACGACGAGTCCGCATCCTTCGGAAATGACGAATCCGTCTCGATCCCGGTCAAAAGGACGGCTGGCCTTTTCCGGCTCGTCGTTGCGGAGCGACATGGCCCGCATGACGTTGAAACCGCCGATCCCCAAGGGCGTGACGGCCGCCTCGGCACCGCCGGCAAGCATGACATCCGCCCAGCCGCCGGCAATGATCCGATAGGAGTCCCCGATGGCGTGGTTCCCGGCGGAGCAGGCGGTGGTGGTGCAGTTGATGGGTCCCCGGAGGCTGTACCGAATGGACACGTGACCCGCCGCAAGGTTGCCCAGGGCCGCCGGAAGCGCGAACGGGGAGATCTTCCGGGGGCCTCCCCGGTCGAAGGCCTCCTTCGCGGTCTCCATGCTGGAGAGGCCTCCGATGGCCGATCCAATGATCGTTCCGGCCCGGTCTCCCCCGGCCGTGTCCCCCGTCAGCGCCGCGTCGGCCATGGCCATGTCGGAGGCGGCGAGTGCATAAATGATGAAGAGGTCGAGGCGGCGGAGCCACTTCGGATCAACAAAGGCCAGCGGATCGAAGTTCTTCACCTCGCCGGCAATCCTGGTCTGGTGGCTCGTGGTGTCGAACCGGGTGATGGGTCCGATGCCGGACCGGCCTGCGCAGATGTTTTCCCAGGCCTCCCGGGCGGAGTTGCCCACGGGGGTGACGGCCCCCAGGCCCGTGATGACAACCCTTCTCCTGTTCGTCATGAAATCCGCCTGCGGTCGATGATTGATCAGGAAACACCCTTGCTCTTGAGGAAGTCGATGGCGTCCTGGATGGTGCGGATTTTTTCCAGTTCGTTATCGGCGATGGTGATGCCGAAGTTTTCTTCCATCTCCATGATCAGTTCCACCAGGTCCAGGGAGTCGGCGCCGAGGTCCTCGATGAAGGCTGCCTCGGGAACACACTCCTCGCGCGTTACGCCGAGTTGCTCCATGATGATGTTGATGACCTTTTCCTCCAGTGTCATGAACCGTTTCCTCCTTCAGGATTGCAGTTTCGGCTCCATCTCCTCCGCGAAGAGCGCCGCGGTTTTCCTCAGGGAATCCGCGTTCTCCACGCTCAGCAGGCGGAACCTCCGGTCGATGCGTTTGATGAGGGCCGACAGGGTGCGCTTGGGCCCCATCTCCAGGATCGTATCCAACCCCAGGTCGGCCATTTTTTCGATGGTCTCTTTCCATCGGACCGGCTGGACGATCTGCCGGCACAGAAGATCCCTGGCTGTTTCGCGGGTATAGAAGACGCCGGGATCGCAGTTCGGGATGACGGGCACGGCAAACTCCCCGAAGGGGATCCCCTCCAGGTCCTCCCGGAGGCGCTCCGAGGCCGGGGCAAGCAGGCTGCAGTGGCAGGGAACGCTGATGGGCAGCTTCACCGCCTGGGCTCCGCCGGTCCGCCGAATCTCTTCCACTGCCCGCTCCACCGCCGCGGAATGCCCGGAAACGACGGTCTGACCGGGAGCGTTGTGGATGGCCAGGGTAACCTCCTCCCCGTCGGAGCAAACCCTGTTGCAGGCTTCCCGTACGTCATCCTCTCCGGGTCCCAGGATCGCCGCCATGGCCCCTTCCCCCAGGGGAACGGCGTCCTGGTGGTATCTGGCCCGGGCCCGGACGAGGGGGAAAAGGTGTTCCAGGGACAGGGCGCCGGCGGCATAGAGGGCCGCGTATTCTCCCAGGCTGTGGCCGGCCAGGACTTCGGGAGCCAGCGGCACCTCGCGGCGGAAAGCTTCGTAGATGGCGATTTCCAGCGTCAGAACAACCGTCTGGGTGTTGACCGTAAGGTCCAGAGCTTCCCGGGGTCCCTCGAAACAGAGGGAGGCCACATCGAAGCCAAGGATGTCCCGGACCCGGTCGAAGACTTCGCGGGCGGCGGCGTACTCGCGGTACAGGTCGCTGCCCATTCCCACATACTGCGATCCCTGTCCGGGAAAAACCAGTCCCAGTCGGAACATGGACGGCCCTCTCCTGAACGGCCGGCTCGGACTACGACAGTTTTTCCGCCGGCACGACCTCGCGGCCCTTGTAGGTGCCGCAATTGGGGCAAACGCGGTGGGGAAGTTTCGGCTCGCCGCACTGCGGGCAGGCGGACGCCTGGGCCGGGGTCAGGAAATCGTGGGATCTTCGCTTGTTCCGGCGGGTTTTGGAGTGTCGCTTGACTGGGTTTGGCATGACCGATGTTCCTCGTTTTCAAGAATTTTTCAACTTCAGTTTTTTCAGCACGGCGAGGCGCTCGTCCCCCCCGCGGGGGGGGCATGTACAGGCCTCCCGGTTCAGGTTGGCCCCGCAGGAACCGCACAATCCCCGGCAGTCGTCCCGGCAGAGCATCTTCATCGGAACCTGAAGCATGATCTGCTCGTAGATCACCGGGTCCAGATCGATGATCTCCTCCCGGTAATACACACAATCCAGGTCATCCCGGGACAGCTCTTTTTCCTCCGCGTGTATATCCGGTTCGGGCAGAAAGATATAGCGGAATTCGCACTGGATTGGCAACCGTGCTTTTTCCAGGCAGCGGCAGCACTCGCCCTGAACCTCCGTTACCAGGGAGCCCTCCACGTAAATCGCCTCACGGACCTTCTTGAGGGTGCAGGAGACCTGGACTCCGCCGACCGTGAACCCCAACGGCCCGCTTCCGCCCGGCAACTCCTCCAGCCAGCCCTCCCCTTTATGAAAGGAACAGGCTCTGCCTTCCTCGGGAATCTGTCCGATGGGGATTTGCATGGAAACACCTCATCCGGAAGAAAGGGCTGAATAAAGGACAAAACCCGTACCTTGTCAAGCAATTTCTCGGCGGAGGATCCGTGAAAAAAATCCCTTGACAAGGCAGCGGGATCTCGTTAATCGTCTTGTGACTGACTGGTCAGTCACTTTTTGCCACATCACAGGATCATCCTGTAAAGTCAAAGGGAAAGGAGAGAATGATGAAACCTTTGAAAGGCGTGAAGGTAATCGATTTCACCAGTTCCATCTCGGGGCCGTACTGTGGCGCCCTTCTGGCGGACTACGGCGCAGAAGTCTACAAGCTGGAGCGGCCGGGCCGGGGAGAGGACTCGCGGCTGTTCCCCCCCCAGAAAGATGGCGTACCCCTGGGCTTCGTCAGCATCAACCGGGCCAAAAAAGGACTCTCGATCGACCTGAACAAGCCGGAGGGACAGGAGCTCTTCCGCAAGCTGGCCGCAAAAGTGGATGTTATCCTTGAGAATTACACCCCTGGCACGATGAAGCGCTGGAACATCGACTACGAGACCATCAAGGCCATCAACCCCAAGATCGTGTACTGCTCCATCTCCGGATTCGGCCAGTTCGGCCCCCTCTCCCCCCTGCCGGGTTACGACGCGGTCATCCAGGCCATGAGCGGCATGATGATGTCCACGGGCTTCCCCGACGGCGCCCCCACGAGAACCGGCAATGCCGCCGTGGATTACCTCAGCGGGACCTTCGGAGCCCTTGGAATCGTGATGGGCGTCCTCCAGGCCCGGACGACGGGCCAGGGCATGCACGTGGACGTCGCCATGCTCGACTGCGTCCTCAACACCCAGGACGTTCCGTTCCTCAGCCCGATGAACCTGGGCAAGGAAGTGCAGCGCTTCGGCAACCGCCTCGCCTACGTCACCCCCTTCGACACCTTCAAGACGAAGGACGGCTGGCTCATGATCGCCACGGCGAACAACAACAACTTCGGCGCCCTCGCCAAGGTGATGGGACGCGAGGACCTGATGGAAGACCCGAAATTCGCCGACAACTATCAGCGCTGCGTGAACGAGGCCGCGCTCCGGGAGATCATTGTCGGCTGGACGGTTCAGCATGGGACCATGGAACTGCTCGGCATGCTGATGAAAAACGGCGTGCCCTGCTCGCCCATCCAGAATGCGGGCGACATGCTGAAAAATCCGCATTCCGAGGCCCGCGGCCTGGTCGCGGAAGTGACCCACTCCAGCGGCCTCAAGGTGAAGGTCCCCGGTGTGGCCATCAAGATCGACGGCCAGATCCTCCCCGTCGAGGGAGCGTCCCCGGACGTCGGCCAGCACAATGCGGAAGTCTTCGGCGAGCTCTTGGGAATGGGAGAGGCGGAGCTTGCGCCTCTGAAAGAAAAGGGTATCATCTGACGGACGGAAGCACCCATGACGACCAATCGGCGGGAAAAGCGCTTTTGATTCCGGGCCGTAACGTCCGGCCGCCGCGGATGAAAGATCCCGCGGCGGTACCGGACCGCCGGCCCCGCCCGTCGTCGACCAATCCGCTTCCGTACAAGGAGGAAACCGATATGGCGGAGAAGACGCAGACCAAACGCGACACCATCCTGGAAGCCGCCGTCCGGGTCTTCGCCGAGAAGGGGTACTACTCCAGCCGGACCCTGGACATCTCGACGGAGGCCGGGGTGGCCTATGGCTCCCTCTACCACTACTTCTCCAGCAAGGACGACATCCTCCTTTCGATCTTCCGGGAGCGGTGGCAGGTGCTCCTCGAGAAGATGGCCGAGATCAATCAGGCCGTCTCCGATCCAAGCGAGAAAATCCTGGCCATCATCGACTTCATCTTCCGGAGCTATCAGCACAATTCGGACATGATGAAAGTGCTCATCATGGACGTGCCCCGCCACTCGCAGTTCTACTCGCCGGAAAACTGGAAAGTATACAACGCCTTCCTGAAAAACCTGGCGGACGTCTTCCGTGAGGGACAGGAGCAGGGCATTTACTGCAGGGAGATCTCACCCCTGATTGCATCCTATATAATTTACGGGGCCGTGGACATGACGATCCGTCAGTACGTCTACAACCCCGAATTCAACCATGAGGAATTCCCCATCGAACAGGCCAAGGAACAGATCGTTTCAGTAATCAAGCAGGGGCTTTCCAAGAGGGAGGTTTGAATGGGCCAGAACTTTTACAAGCGGGACGACCGGGATCTTCGGTTCGTCCTTTATGAGCAGCTGGGAATCGAGCGGCTCCTCGAGCTGGAGGCCTACCGGGATTTCACCCGGGAGGACTTCGACATGATTCTCTCGCAGGCGCAGAAGATCGCCGCCGACGTCATGGCGCCGACGTTCCAGGACGGGGACCGGGAGGGAGCCCGGTTCGAGGGCGGCCGGGTCACGGCACCCAAATCATTCCATGAAGTCTGGAAGGTGTTCCAGGAGGGCGGCTGGTTCGCCCTCGCCACGAAGCAGGATTTCGGCGGCCAGGGCCTCCCCCTGGTCATCGCCGAGGCGGCCCAGGAATTCTTCATGGCCGCCAATTTCGCCTTCGGCTGCTACGCCGGCATGGGACCCGGCAACGGGGCGATGATCGAGAAGTACGGAACGCCGGAGCTCAAGGACCGCTTCCTGTGGAAGATGTACGACGGGACGTGGAGCGGCTCCATGTGCCTCACCGAGCCGGCGGTCGGCTCCGACGCCCACATGGTCTCGACGAAGGCAACGCCGGACGGGGACCTGTACAGGATCCAGGGTACGAAGATCTTCATCACCTCCGGCGAGCACGACCTGGTGGAAAACATCATCCACCTCGTCATCGCCCGGATCGAGGGGGCCCCGGCGGGCGCCAAGGGCGTATCCCTCTTCGCGGTGCCCAAGATCTGGGTGAACGAGGACGGCTCCCTCGGAGAGCCCAACGACGTGTCCTGCATCGGCATCGAGCACAAGATGGGCCTCAACGGCTCGGCCACCTGCGTCATGAACTTCGGCGAGAACGGGAACTGCCGCGGCTACCTGATCGGCCAGGCCGGCATGGGCCTGGCCTACATGTTCGACATGGTGAACCTGGCCCGGATGGCCGTGGGCCTGGAGTCGGTGGCCTTCGGGACGAACATCTACGCCAACGTCCTGGCCTACGCCAGGGAGCGCATCCAGGGTGTGCCCTTCGGCAGGAAGGGAGAGCGGGTGCGGATCGTGGAGCACGCGGACGTCCGGCGGATGCTGATGAACATCAAGTCCATAACGGAAGGCATGCGGGCCCTGGTCTTCAAGGCCTACTACATGGAGGACCTGTCCAAGTCGGCGGCCACGGAAGAGGAGCGAAAGACCGCCCTGGGCAGGCTGGAGTTCCTGACACCCCTGGTGAAGGCCTACGGCTCCGACCGGATCTTCGAGCTGGGCCGGGAAGGCATCCAGATCCTCGGCGGCTACGGCTTCACCAAGGAGTACCCGGTAGAGCAGTACACCCGGGACTGCAAGATCCTCTCCATCTGGGACGGCACGAACTACATCCAGTCGGTGGACCTCATTGGCCGGAAGCTGAACATGGAAGGCGGAAAGGTCTTCCGGGACTGGATGGACGAAGTCATGGACCTGATCCGGAAGGGGCAGAAGGTGGGTGTTCTCTCCGGCGAATTCACCCTCCTGGAGGAGGCCCTCGAGACGGTCATGGAGCTGGCCCTGCTCTACGGCTCCTTCCTCAAGGAAGGGAACGTGGACCTGGTTCCCCTGACCTCCACCCGCTTCCTCGACTGTGTCGCCGAGGTCGCCATTGCCCATCTGCTCCTGGAGCAGGCCCTCATCGCCAGGGACAAGCTCCAGGCCGGGGACCTCAGTGAAGTGGACCGGGCCTTCTATGAAGGAAAAGCGCACACCGCGGCCTACTATGCAAACAACCTCCTCCCCCAGGTCTTCGGGCGGGCCCGCATCATCCGGCTCCGGGACGACTCGGCCGTCCGCATCCCGGAAGACAGCTTGTAGGAGGAAGAGGAAAAGGGATATAAAGGCCGATGCCCTTTATATCCCGGATAAGGGGAGACACCATTTCAAGAGAGGAGAAGTCATGGACAAGCTGTTTTTGGAAGATTACGCAGTTGGAGAAGTTCTGAAATCGCCCGCCCGCACCATCACCGAGACGGACATCACGTTCTTTGCCATGCTGACGGGGGACTGGCACCCCATTCATACCAACGTCGAGTTCGCCAAGAAGGCGTTTTTCGGCGAGCGGATCGCCCACGGCATGCTGAGCCTGTGCATCGGCAGCGCCCTCATCTTCCGGCTCGGCCAGTACGTCGCCCTGCCCAAGTCTTTCATCGCCTTTTACGGAATGGATTCGGTCCGGTTCACCGGCCCCGTCAAGATCGGGGACACGATCCACTGCGAAGTCACCGTGGATAAAATCGACATGAAGGACGACAAGACGGGCGTCATCGTCTCGAAGAACGCCATCAAGAACCAGCGGGGCGAAGATGTCGTGATCTATACGACGAGGGCCCTCTGCGGGAGAAAACCGAAAGGCTGAGCAGGGTACCTTGCAAGACCCGGGCTATCTTTTTAATCATCACCGCCGTTCGGTCCGCCGCCCCGGTCTTCTCGGGGCGCGGATCCGGGCGGGATCGACGGGATCGTCGCCGGCTGCGGGAGTCGGCGACGGAATCCTGATTTACCCCGACAAGGGCTTCTTCGCCGTCGGGGACGGATCCGACCGGAATCCCCGGGCGGTCCGGCGGATCATGGAAGGCTTCAATACGATCCTGGACGGGCTTCCGGATCTGCGGGCTGACCGGGTTCTCCGGGAGGACGAAGCGGCCATCCTCCGGGAACGTGTGCTCCTGGCTGCAGCAATGCTGATCCGGGATCTTTACCCGTCCGACGGCTGCACCTTTACGGGAGTCCTGCTCTTCCGGATGGAAACGGGCCTTCAGGGCCTGTTGTTTCACGCGGGCGACAGCCTGCTGTACCGGATCGACATGGAAAACGGCACGGTGCGGAGGCTGACGGAAAACAACTTCTGGTTCGTCGGCCGGGCCGACCGGTTTTCGCAGGTCGAGGAAATTTCCCTGGACGCCTCGTCCCGCCTGGTCTTCGCCACGGACGGCTTCGCCACCCTGCTCCCGTCGGGGGAGGACGACGCCGGGGAGCTCGGCGAGGTCTGCAGGCGGCATCCCGTGGAAGAGCTCCCGGACATCCTGTTCGAGCGGTACGACCGGCCCGGGCAGGTCCTGGACGATGCGGCGGTCCTCTGTCTTTCCCCCTCCGGAGGGACGGGCGACGGCCCCCCCTTCATCCTCGGGGGAACCAGCGCCGCGGAAGAGCAGCGGAGAACAAGGGATTTCGAGGGGCATCCTCCGGGAGACGGCTACACAATCCACGTTCCGGGCACCGGAGACGGCCACCCGGCCATATACTGAACGGAATCAAGAGGATTCCAGAAGCAAAAGGACAGATCCATGTACAACGACTATTTCGGTGAATCACACGACATGCTGAGGGACAGCGTCCGGCGGTTCGTCGCCCGGGAGATCGCGCCACACCTCGAAAAGTGGGAAGAGGAGGGGATCATCCCCCTGGAGCTGTACAAGAAGGCCGGGGACGCCGGTTTTATCGGGCTCGGCTATCCCGAGGAATACGGCGGAACGCCGGGAGACATCTTTCACCAGGTGGCCTACACGGAGGAGATCATGCGCTGCGGCGCCGTCGGCCTCCCGTCGAGCCTCGGCTCCAGCGCCATCGCCGTGCCCCCCATCCTGGCCCTGGGCACGGAAGAGCAAAAGCAGAAGTTTGTCCCCCCGGTCCTGGCGGGCGACAAGATCGCCGTCCTGGGCGTGACGGAGCCGAGCGGCGGCTCCGACGTGGCGAACCTCCTCACCCGGGCCGTCCGGAAAGGCGACAAGTACATCGTCAACGGCTCGAAGACCTTCATCACCAGCGGCAGCCGGGCGGACTATGTAACCACCGCCGTCCGGACCGGCGGACCGGGCCACGGCGGCATCAGCCTCCTCATCATCGAAAAGGGGACGCCCGGATTCACCTGCTCGAAGAAGCTCGAGAAGATGGGCTGGTGGTCCTCCGACACGGCGGAGCTGAGCTTCGACGACTGCGAGGTCCCGGCGGAGAACCTCCTGGGAGTCGAAAACAAGGGGTTTGTCGGGATCATGGTGAATTTCCAGAAGGAGCGCCTCTACCTCTCGGTGGAAGCCCACGCCGTGGCGGAGATGGCCCTCGAAGAATCGATCAAGTACGCCAAGGAGCGGATCGCCTTCGGCAAGCCCCTGACGGGCTTCCAGGTGACGCGCCACAAGCTCGCTGAGATGGCGACCCAGGTGGAGGCGGCCAAGCAGATGAGCTACAGCGTCGCCGCCCGGCTCGCCAACGGCCTGCCCGCCTACAAGGAGGCCTGCATGGCGAAGAACTTCGCCACGAAGGTCTGCGACCGGGTGGTCTACGACGCCGTCCAGATCCACGGCGGCTATGGCTACTGCCGGGAATACCTGGTGGAGCGGCTCTACCGCGACTCCCGCCTGTTCGCCATCGGCGGCGGGACGTACGAGATCATGAATGAAGTGATCAGCAAACAAATGGGTTTATAATGGGACGGGCTGTTGAAAAAGGGCTGTCTGCGGCGTTGCCCTGATCCCGTGCCACTCGACTCGTACAAGATTATGAATGAAGCGATCAGCAAGCAGATCAGTTTATGAACGAGAGAAAGGGCTGTTCAAAAATGCCCGGAGGCAAGGCCCCCGATATCCTGAACCATGAGTCGTACTTTTTCGGTACGTCGAATGGCGAAGGATGAGGGAAACGCAGCATACGGGTATTTTTCAACGGCCCGCGGAATTGTTCACATGGAGATGGATCTTCACATCCATACCAATAGATACTCCGGTTGCAGCAACCTGCCCCCGTCGGGCCTTCTCCGGAAGGCCCGGGAAGCGGGTCTGGACGGCATCGTCCTGACGGAGCACGGGATCCGCTGGTCCGACGACAACCTTCAGGAGCTCGTCGAAACCAGCGGCGTGAAGGACCTGCTCGTCCTGGCAGGCCAGGAGGTGGCCTGCTACACCCGGCGCGGGGAATTCCAGGGGGAATTTCTGCTGTTCGGATATCCCCGCAGCCTCGGATCGAGCCGTTCCCTGGAGACGATCCTCGAACTGGTTCACGGGGAGGGAGGCGTCGTCATCGCGGCCCACCCCTTCAAGAAAATCGTATCCTCCAACAGCGATTTCTACGGCGCCGGGTTCCGGGTCTACGACTACGACCTGGACGGACTGGAGGTGGCCCATCCCTCCTACGACCGCGAAAGCGCCACCCTGGCGGAGGAGGCTATGAAAAAGCGGAACCTGGCCGGCATCGGCTGCAGCGACGCCCATGACTTGAGGAGCGTCGGCCTCTGCCGGACGGTGTTTCCGGACCCCATCAGCGACATGGAGGGCCTCTGCGAAGCAATCCGGGCCCGCCGTGTCACCGCACGGTGCCTGAAGGCCGTGTAAAGCCATTCATCCCGTTTCTGGAAGCGATGTTCTTTGTGCCCACAGACATGACTGACCAGTCAATCTAAATAAGGAGGAGAAAGCATGTCGAAAGCGTTCAAAGCACCGCGGAACCGAGAAGAGATCATGGCCTGGATCGACAGTATTCCCCTGTACAAAGGGGACCAGCCGCTGGACCTCGCCTTCAAGAGCAGGGAGGAGATCCGGAGCGCCCAGGACGCCAACCTGGTCGCCCAGATGGAGAGGCTGGAGAAGCAGAGCCCCTTCTATCGGGAGAAGTTCAAGGAGTGGGGCGTCGATCCCCAGTCGATCAAGAGCGTCGACGACCTGGAAAAGATCCCCGTCACGAGCAAGGCCGACTACATGAAGGACCGGGGCGAATCCTTCAAGCTGGACATGGATTTCGCCAAGATCATGGATTACATCCTCTACGAGATCACGTACACCACCGGGACGACCACGGGGCTTCCCTCCCGTTTCTACAACACGACCTACGACATGTTCCTGCAGACCTGGATGTTCCGGATCGGCTGCAAGATCTGTTACCTCGAGCCCGACGACATCCTCATGAACCTCTTCCCGTTCCACTTCATTCCCCACATCGGATACTACAAGACGGTCCACTTCGCCTCCGCCGTGGGGATGACGATGTGCTGGGGCTTCACCGGCGCGCCCCTGCCCGGATTCCCCTACAGCATTCATCGCTCCATGCAGCAGGCCATCGAGGATATCGAGAAGAAGAAGGTCAACGCCCTCTCGGGGATCGCCTCCTACATCCGGCGGCTCATCATGACCGCGGAGGAGCAGGGGCGCGATCTCTCCCGGATCAACAAGATCCAGGCCCTGGGCGAGGCGGTGCCCAAGGGGATGCGGGACGACATGCGCAAGCGCCTCCAGAAGATGGGGGCCGGCGAGGTCTTCATCAGCAACGCCTTCGGGTTCACCGAGAGCCAGACGGCCTTCCAGGAGTGCGCGGAGCTGGGCGGGGCCCACTGCGGGGTGCCCCAGATGTACTATTTCGAGGCCGTGGACGAGAACGGGAAGCGCAAACCCGACGGGGAGCCGGGGCTCCTGTGCATCACCCACCTGGATCGCCGGGGCACCTGCCTGCTGCGCTATCTCGTGGGCGACATCGTCGCCATCACGAACGAGCCTTGCCCCATTTGCGGCCGCAACGACCAGCGGATCGTGACGACCGTGGGCAGCACCTACGGCACCCGGACCAGCGAGCTCATGAAGGTCAAGGGGACCCTCATCAACCCGGAGACCATGCGGGACGCCGTGGCCAACACGCCGGGCGTCATCGAGTACCAGTTCATCGTCACCAAGGAAAAGGCCGACGATCCCTACTCCATGGACCTCCTGATCCTGAAGGTCGGGGCCGACGAGGGCGTGGACAAGGCCAAAATGGAAGTGGAGCTGAAGGAAAAAGTCAAGCGGGCCGTGGAGCTGACACCGAAGGTGGAGTTCGTGCCGTTCGCGGAGATCTTCAATCCGGGCCAGACCCTGAAGGCCACCCGGATCGTCGACCAGCGGCCCAAGGAATAAAAGGCGACGCCATCGCCTCCCTTCCCCGACCGACGGGGGAAGCGGACGACCGGTTTCCGGCGCCACCGCTTCCCCTCGAGGCGCGGGGTACACGCGGGGGAAAGCGGATGGGAAAAGCGGCGCCGGCGGAAAAGATCCTTCCCGGCGGGCGGGTTGCTCCACAACAGGAGCGCCCGTCCGCACCGGGACGATAAGGGGAAACCAACCGACATCCATGCAGGGAGCCAGACAAAAGGAGGGCAAAACCATGGTGCTGGGAGATTTTCTCAAGAAATACGCTGCGGAACGTCCAAACCGGGAAGCCGTTGTCTTCCAGGACCGGCGATTTACGTTCCGGGATTATGACGAACAGACGGACCGCGTCGCCGCGGGGCTCCTCAGGCTCGGGGTCCGGAAGGGAGACCGGGTCGGCATCTACATCCCCAACTGGCCGGAAAATGTCTTTCTCTACCTCGGAGCGGCAAAGATCGGCGCCGTGGCGGTCCCCGTGAGCTGGCGCTTCACGCCCCAGGAGGTCCGCTTCGTCATCGATGACGCCGGGATCTCCGTCCTCGCCATGACGGCGGGATTCCTGGGATTGGACTTCCTGCAGAGCCTGGCCTCCGTCCGGAGCGAGCTCTCCACCCTCCGGCAGGTCGTGATCCTGGAGCGAGACAAGGCCGCGGCCGGAATGATTCCGTACGATGATTTCCTCTCCGATCCGGGACCGGATCTGACGAAGGCGAAATCGGCCGTACAGCCGGACGATCCGACCCTGTTCATCTACACGTCCGGAACCACCGGCGTGCCCAAGGCCTCTGTCCTGACCCACCGGAATCTGATCTCCTATACCGACGGCCAGATCGCCAGCACCGGCTTCTCCGGAGACCACCGGCTCCTCCTGAACATCCCGCTGAACCACGTCGGCGGCGCCGTCATGGCCGTCATCGCCTGTCTGAACGCGGGCAATACCCTCGTCATGATGGACATGTTCAACCCCGAGGAGACCCTCAAGATCATTGAAAAGGAGAAGATCACCGTCATCGGCCAGGTGCCGGCCCAGTACGCCCTGGAGCTCCTGAACCCGAACGTGGAGAAATACAGCCTGCAGTCCATCCAGGTGGCCATCGTCTCCAGCCAGCCCTGCCCGTCGGAGCTGATCCTGGCGATCCGGGGAAAGATGGGCGTCATGCCCCGGAATGCTTACGGGCTCACCGAGGTAAGCGGCGCCGTCACCTTCACCCACCCGGACCACGGCGAGGAGAAGCTGAAATACGCCGTCGGCCGGGCCATCCCGGGGGTGGACCTCGTCATCATGGACGAGCGGAACACCATCCTCTCCCGGGGCGAGGTGGGCGAGATCGCCATCAAGGGCGATCCCGTCATGAAGGGCTACTGGAGGCGTCCCGACGAGGACCGGCGGGTATTCGACGACAAGGGATACTTCCACACAGGCGACATGGGCCGCATCGAAGAGGACGGCTCCCTCGTCATCGTGGGCCGGAAGAAGGAAATGTTCATCCGCGGAGGTGAGAACGTCTACCCGCCGGAGGTGGAGGAGGCCCTGGCGAAGCATCCCGACGTCCTGATGAGCGCCGTCGTCGGGAGGCCCGATCCCGTCATGGGCGAGGTGGGCCGCGCCTACATCATGCCGAAGCCGGGGACGAACCCGACGGCCGAGGGCATCCGGGAGTTCCTCAAGGACAGGCTGGCGAACTACAAGATCCCCGAGGACGTCATTTTCCGGGCCCAGCTCCCCCTCACCCTGCTGGGCAAGGTGAAGAAGCTCGACCTCTACGAAGAAATCAAAAAGGAGTTTAAAAAGCCGGCCTGATCCACAAAAAACGAGATTTTTGCGCCATTCTTCTTGGATGAAAGGGAGGGAAGGACCGGTCTCCACCCCTCCGGAGCCGCCTTCCGCCCTTCATCCGCAGGGGGCGCCTGAAACAGCCCGTTCCACCCGAGCGGACGGGAACGGATAACCAAAGAAAGGAGTCATCATCATGGAAGTAAAAAATTTCACCGTTCTGGGAGCCGGAACCATGGGCCACGGCATCGCCCAGGCCGCCGTCCAGGCGGGTTTTGACGCAGTCCTCTACGATGTCAGCACGGAGTTCGTCGAGAAGGGAGCCGCCCGGATCCAGAAGAGCCTCGCCAAGCGGGTCGCAAAGGGGAAACTGGCGGAAGACCAGATGAAGGCCATCCTGGGCCGCCTGAAAACCTCCACGGACCTGGCAGAGGCCGTGAAGGATGCCGACTTCGTCGTCGAGGCCGTCCCGGAGAACCTGGACCTGAAGAAGAAGATCTTCGCGGAGCTGGATAAACTCTGCAAGCCCGAAACGATCCTGGCCACAAACACCTCCGTCCTGTCGGTCACGGCCGTCGCGGGGGCGACCAACCGGAAGGACCAGGTCGTGGGAACCCACTTCTTCAATCCCGCCGCGGTGATGAAGCTCGTCGAGATCATCTGCCCTGTCGGCGTGGCGGACAAGACCGTGGAGATCGCCATGGATACGATGAAGCGCCTGGGAAAGACCCCGATCAAGGTCAAGGACACACCCGGGTTCATCGTGAACCGCCTGCTGGGCCCCCTTTACATGACGGCCGCCCAGATGGTCCTCGAGGGGACCGCCACGGCGGAGGACATCGACACGGCCATGAAGCTGGGTGCGGGACACCCCATGGGGCCCTGCGAGCTGGCTGACTTCGGTGGCTTCGACGTCATCCAGATGGCCCAGGATTCGGTCTTCGAGTACACCCATTCCGAGGCGGACAAGCTGAACATCCTGTACCGCAAGATGATCGAGGCCGGCCGCCTGGGATTCAAGAACGGCAAGGGCTTCTATGACTACCTGCCGGACGGGACGAAGAAACCCTTCAAGGTTTTCTGAACCGGATCCGTCCCGTTCCACGGGCAAGACGGACGCTTCCCCGGGACCGTTGCCGGAACGGATGAAGGCGATCTATCAAACAAGGAAAGAAAGGATCATTCCATGGAGTACAAAGACATCATTGTAACGAAGGACGGGGCCGTGGCGACGATCGCCATCAACCGGCCGGAAGTGCTCAACGCCATCCGGGACAACACCATGTTCGAGATCCAGGATGCGTTGAACGGAATCGAGAAGGACGACGCCATCCGAGTGGTTGTGCTTACCGGCACAGGCGACAAGGCCTTCGTCGCGGGAGGAGACATCTCCATCATGGCCAAGGGAGCCGGCTACCTGGACGTCATCCACGGCCTCCCGGCGGGGCAGCAGATCACCTGGAACATCGAACACTTCCAGAAACCCGTCATCGCCCGGATCAACGGCATCGCCCTGGGCGGAGGAACGGAGCTGGCCCTGTGCTGCGACATCCGCGTCGCCGCCGACACGGCCATCATGGGCGTTCCGGAGATCAACCTGGGCATCATCCCCGGCTACGGCGGAACCCAGCGCCTCGCCCGGACCTGCGGCGTGGGCATGGCCAAGAAGCTGGTCCTGACAGGCGAGCACATCAAGGCCGAGGAGGCCTACCGTATCGGCCTGGTGGACATGCTGGTCCCGAAGGCGGAACTGGACGACGCCGTGGCAAAGCTGGCGAAGCGCATTGCCTCCAAAAGCCCCATCGCCCTGGCCATGGGCAAGGAAGCCATCAATATGGGCATCCAGGCGGATCTTCGGACAGGACTTTCCATTGAGGCGCGCTGCTTCTGCATGTGTTTCGGGTCACAGGACCGCGTCGAGGGCATGAACGCCTTCCTGGAGAAGAGGAAGCCCGCCTTCACGGGCAAGTAAGGAGGTTTGGACATGAGAGAAGTATACATCGTCGACGGCGTCCGGACGCCCATCGGCCGGATGGGCGGCGCCCTCTCCGGGTTCCGCCCCGAGGAACTGGCCGCCTTCGCCCTCAAGGGGCTCATCGAAAAAACGAAGATCGACCCGGCCATCGTGGAGGACGTCCTCATCGGCCACGCCTGCACGAACAACGCCGCCGTCAACATCGGCCGCTGGGCGGTCCTGAAGGCGGGATTCCCCGTCACCGTAACAGCCCAGACGGTGGAGCGGCAGTGCGGCTCAGCCCTGCAGACCGTCAATTCCGCCGCCATGGCCATCCTGGCGGGCTTCGGCGACACCTACATCGCCGGCGGGTGTGAAAGCTGGAGCAACGCGCCGTACCTGATGGAGCGCCAGAAGGTCCCCTTCTCCCTGGCGCCCAACGCCTTCATCACCAAGGAAGTGGGCCCGACGCCGGAGACGAACGCCCCCATGGGAATCGTGGCGGAGATCCTGGCGGAGGAGTGGGGCGTCTCCCGGGAGGAGCAGGATGCATTCGGCCTGAGGAGCCAGACTCTGGCGATCAAGGCCATCGAGGCGGGGTATTTCAAGGAAGAGATCGTACCCGTCACGATCCCCCAGCGGAAGGGCGATCCCGTCATCTTCGACCGGGACGAGCATCCCCGGGCGACGACGCTGGAGAAGCTGGCATCGCTCAAGCCGGTCTTCAAGAAAGGCGGTACCGTCACCGCCGGGAGCTCCTCGGGCATGAACGACGGGGGCGTGGCCCTCCTTCTCATGGCTAAGGAAAAATGCGAATCCCTGGGGCTCAAGCCCCTGGGCCGCTTCGTTACCTGTGCCCTGGCCGGCGTGGAGCCCAAGTACATGGGGATCGGACCGGCCTATGCCATTCCGAAGGCCCTGGACCGGGCCGGCTTGAAACTGGCGGACATGGACATCGTGGAATGCAACGAGGCCTTCGCCTCCCAGACCCTGGCCGTGATGAAGGAGCTGAAGAAAAACGGCCATGCCGTCGACCCGGAAAAGTGGAACCCCTACGGGGGCGCCATCGCCTTCGGACACCCCAACGGCATGAGCGGCGGCCGCCTGAGCCTGGCGGTTCTCCATCACCTGCAGAGGACCGGCGGGCGCTACGGGCTGGCCACCCTCTGCATCGGCGGAGGCCAGGGAATCGCGACGATTTTCGAGCGGCTATAGAGAAAGACCATCCATCTTTTCCCCCGGTGCGCCCGTGAACGCGCGCGCACCGGGGCATCTTTGCACGACCGGCGTTCCGGCGCCGTCTCCGCCGCTCCGGCAGAGACACGGCAGGCCGCCGGTGAAGGAGGCAGGCATGACCGAACGAGTCGCCATTGTGGGCGTGGCCCAGACCCGCTTCGCGCCGAAGCGGTCCGACGTCAACTACGGAGAGATGGCCTACGAGGCCATCTCCCAGGTTCTCAAGGACACGGGACTGGCCCTGCCCGGGGACATAGACAGCGCCATCAGCTGTTCTCACGACATCTGGGACGGCCAGACCATCTCGGACATCGGCATCACCGACGTCATCGGCGGACATCTCCGGGCGGAGGAAAAGATGGCCATGGACGGCTCGACGGCCGTCTTCTACGGGGCCGTCGGAATTCTCTCCGGGGAATATTCCTGTACGCTGATCATGGCCCACACCAAGATGTCCCAGACCAACCGCAACATCGTCAACAACGTCGCTTTCGACCCCATCTACACAAGGATGCTCGGATTCGACTTCACCTCCGCCGCGGCCCTCCAGGCCCGGCGATACATGTACAAGTACGGCATCACACGGGAGGACGCGGCCCGGGTCGTCGTGAAGAACCTGGCCAACGCGAAGCTCAATCCTTTTGCCTCGCAGTCCGGCGACCTTACCGTCGCGGACGTCCTCTCCTCTCCCGCCGTGGCCCCGCCGCTGCACAAGCTCGACATCGCGCCGGACACCGACGGAGCGGTAGCCCTGATCCTCGCCTCGGAGGAGAAGGCCCGGAAGATCACCGACAAGCCCGTCTGGATTCTCGGTATCGGGACCTGTTACGACGCCCATTACCTGGGCGACCGGGACCTGGCGGACAATTTCGCCCTGGAAAAGGCCGCTGGCCGCGCCTACGCCATGGCCGGCATCAAGAATCCCCGGCGTTCGGTGGATCTGGCGGAAGTGGGCGACGAGTTCTCCTACCAGGAACTGCTCTGGCTGGAAGGACTCGGCCTCTGCGACCGCGGGGATGCCGGGCGGTTCACCGCCTCCGGGGCTACCGCCATTGGCGGGAAGCTTCCGGTCAATGCCTCGGGAGGTCTCCTGTCGGGGGTTCCCGCCAACGTGGCGGGACTGAACCGGGTGGCGGAAGCGGTTCTCCAGCTCCGCGGAGAAGCGGGAGAGCGCCAGGTTAAAGGTGCGAACATCGCTGTCGCCCAGGGACACACGGGGTTCTGCGGCCAGCACCAGTGCGTCGTCGTACTCGGCAACTGAAGGACGGAGGTAAGCCATGAAACGAAATGTAGCCATCATCGGCGGCGGCCAGACCTGCCATGCAGCGCGCCGCCACGATGTGGACCAGGCGGAAATGGTCAATGAGGCGGTCCGCGCCGCGCTGAAGGACGCCCGCATGACCATGGACGAGATCGACCTGGTCATCCTGGGTAATATGGAGTTCTTCGAAGGCGTCCACCTGACGGACTGCTGGCTTGTTCACGGGACGGGAGCCTACGGGAAACAGGGCGTCAAGATCACCACGGGCGGGACCGTGGGCGCCACGGCCGTCTGCGCCGGGGCCCATCACGTGGCCAGCGGCCTTTTCGACAAGGTCCTCTGCATCGGCTTTGAAAAACAGGAGGAAGGCGATACGGGGGCCATCCTGAGCGGCGTCGCCAATCCCCTCTGGGGCCGCTCCATGGCCGGTGCGGCCGTGGGCTACTTCGCCATGATGGGATCCTCCTACATCGCCAACTGGGGCGCCACGGAAGAGCATTCCGCCATGGTGGCCGTCAAGGCCCGGCAGAATGCACGGAAGAACAAGTATGCCCACCTGAAACTCGACATCACCATCGAGGACGCCCTCAACTCCCGGATGCTGGCCTGGCCCATCCGGATGCTTGACATGTGCCCCGCCTCCAACGGCGCCTGTGCCATGATCCTGGCGGACGAGAAGACGGCAAAAGCCCGCTGCAAAAAACCCGTCTGGATCCGGGCCATGGAAACGGCCCACAACGAGCAGTTCGAGCTCGATTGGCGGGACGTGAAGACGGAGCGCCTGATCTTCTCGAGGGCCGCTGCCGGCCGCCTCTACCGGAAGCTCGGTGTGGACGACCCGGCGAAGTACTTCGATGTCTTCGAGATCTACGAGCCGGCGACCTGGGCGGAGCTGATCTGGTACGAGGACCTGGGCCTCTGCGGACCCGGCGAGGGATTCCGGCTCATCGAGCAGGGCAAGACGAACATCGACGGACCGATTCCCGTCAATCCCTCCGGCGGCGTCCTGTCGACGAACTGCATCGGCGCGTCCGCCATGCTCCGCGTCTGGGAGGCGGCCCTGCAGATCCGGGGAGACGCCGGGGAGCATCAGGTGCCCAGGGACGTGCGCCGGGCCATGACGACGGCCTACGGCGGCACGAACTGGACGGTCATGACCGCCCTGTCCAAGACGCTGGAAGATTAAGGAGGATACCATGGCGACAAAAGACAAAGAATGGATCTCCATCCCCATGACGGTGGATGTGCCATACCGATTCGCGGCGGGGGGGTACCTGACCAAGTGCCTGACGGAGCTCCGGGACAATGGAAAGATTTTCGCAGTCGAGTGCCCGAAGTGCAAGCGGGTTCAGCTGCCGCCGCGGGTCGTCTGCGCGGAATGCCACGTGAAAAATGAAAAGTGGGTCGAGCTGCCCCACGAGGGGACCCTGATGAACTTCACCATCATGTACCTTCCCCTGACGGACCCCACCACCGGCAAGCCCCATGAGCCTCCCTTCGTCTACGGCTCCGTCCGGCTGGACGGCGCCACGTCGGTCCTGGACCACATGGTGGAGGTCGAGCCCGACATGGACAAGGTCTGGGTGGGCATGCGCTGCCGGCTGGTCCTCCGCCCAAAGGAAGAGCGGATCGGTGACCTGAGCGACATCCGCTACATCGAGCCCCTGCCGGGGCAGAAGAAGCCCCAACCGAAATCGCGATGAAGGGGAGGAATGACAAGATGGAAAACAAGACGGAATACAAACCCTTCGAAGTGGACCAGCACCTGACGGCCCATGGAAACTACTGGGCAGGCAAGGCGGGGAGCCGTTTTTTCACATCCCTCCGGGACCGGAAAAAGCTTCTCGGGTCGCCCTGCAAGGCCTGCAACAAGGTCTTCTGGCCCCCCCGGTCCGTGTGCACGTTCTGCTTCGGCGAGTTGAAGGACATGGTCGAGATCGGCCCCCTGGGGACCGTGGAGACCTTCACCCTCGTGACCTACGCCGAGCCGATCCAGCCGCGGACGGCGCCGTTCATCTATGCGGTCATCCGGCTCGACGGCGCCGACACGGGCATGGCTCATTTCCTCGACGAGGTCGAGTTCGGCAATGTCCACATCGGCATGCGGGTTCAGCCCGTGTTCGCGAAAGACCGCAAGGGGAACATCCTCGACATTCAATACTTCAAACCCCTCTGAGAAACGGAGAGAAGACCATGGAAGAAAAAGAAAAGCGGTGTTTCCTGGCGTCCTTCGACGGCGTTCCCGGAGCGGAGCGGAATCCCGCGAACTATCAGCGCCGGGACGATGCCAGCCACATCTACACGGAAGGCGACTACTATGAATGGTGGTACGTGGACTGCTCCTTCGACAACGGCTACCACATGGTGCTCACGTACCACTACCGGAACCAGTTCATGAACCCCATCATTCCCACCACCCAGCTGATGATCTACCGGCCCGACGGCACGCAGACGGCGCGCTACGCCGTGTGGAAGCCCGAAGAGACCTATGCCGGTCCCGACTGGTGCGACGTCCGCATGGGCGACAGCTGGCTCAAGGACCTGGGCGGCGGCCGCTACGAGCTGTCCATGATCATCAACAAGATAGGCGCAAGGCTCGTTCTCAAGAACGTCGTCCCCGGCTGGAAGCTGGGAACGGGATTCAACTACAAGAACGAGGAGACGGGGAAGGTGGCCGGCTGGGTCGTTCCCGTTCCCTACGCGGAGGTCGAGGGCGAGCTGTACATGAAGGAAGGGACGATCCCCGTGAAGGGGGCCGCCTACCACGACCACAACTGGGGGAACGCCCGGATGCACGAGATCTGCTCGTCCTGGTACTGGGGCCGCGTCCACAACGGCGACTACTGCCTCGACTACGGGTGGGTGCTGCCGCGGGACCCCGAGGCTCCCGTCTTCGCGCCCCTGCTCATCGCCCGGGGCAATGAGATCGTTCTCTCAACGAACATCATGCACACGGAGCTCGGGAACTTCACGAAGGATCCCAAGATCGGGCAGGAGTACGCAAAGAGTCTCGTGATCACAACGGACAACCTGGGCGTGAAGATGAAACTGGCCATCGACACGACCCGTCTCGTGGAGACGATGCAGCTTCCCAAGGCGGCCGCCTGGGACCAGTATTATTTCCGGTTCCTCGGCGACTATACGATGGATATCGAGATCGACGGAAAGAAGGACTCCGTCAAGGGGGAGCTGCTCCACGAATTCATGGTCCTGTAACAAGCCATACCGCATAGAAAGGAAAAGAAAGTCATGACATCCGCAAAGAAATACGACGCCATCGTGATCGGCGCAGGGGTCGGAGGGCTCTCCGTGGCCACCCTGCTCGCCAAGGAAGGCAAAAAGGTCCTCGTTCTCGAGCAGCTCGACCGGCCGGGGGGACGGGCCCTCTCCATCCAGGGGAAGGAAATCGCCGACAAGGGGCTCGACTGGTACAAAAAGGTCCTGGCCTCCCAGTTCACCTACATCGCGGACTCCGATCCGGCGATCGAGAAGATCCTGGCGGACCGCATGCTCGACGGCTACACCCTCGACATCGGCTATCACGCCATCAGCGCCAACGGGGCCGGCTACATGCTGGACTTCGAGGACCTGATCGGGGGGCTCCCCGAGGTGGCAAAACACGGGGCCATGTACGGAAACTACTTCAAGGGAACACTCTACCGCGACGTCGCCGGGACCTTCGTCGATCCACAGCTCAAGAAGATCGGCAAGGAGATGAAAATCCCCTTCCTGGCCTTCTATTACGAGGCCTACGGCCTCCCGGAAGAGGAAATCGACCGCCTGGAGAAGGTCTCCTTCCAGCAATGGGCCGAGGAAAAAGGCATCACGAAAAGCGACATCCTCTTCGACCACCTGCACTCCGTGGGGACCCTCTTCTCAACGATCAACGACCCGAAGGACATCTCCATGGGGGACATCTTCCGCTACTTCAAGCACGCTTTCGGCCCCAAGCTGACCCGGAACGTCCTGGGCTGGGTCGGCGGGTTCGTCGGCAACGGCACCATGGAGTGGTCCAAGGCCATCGTTGAGAAGCTCAAGGGGTTCGGCGGCGAGATCCGCTACCAGTCCAAGGTCCTCGAGATCAAGGTGGACGGCGGCAAGGTAACCGGCGTCCGGGTCGAGACCCCCGCCGGGGAAGAGACGTTCCTGGCCGACACGGTGGTCAGCAACATCCCCGCCCAGCACACCTTCAAGGTCATCGACCGGAAGTACTTCCCCGAGGCCTGGTCGACGAAGGTCGAGTCCATGTACGGATACGGCAGCTACGCCCCCTACATGGGTCTCAACAAGCTCGTCATGCCCGAGGAAGAGGCGAAGATGGGCCTCAAGAACACCTGCATCCTTCCGAAATCGGAGGGCTTCGACTACGACGTGTACATCTGCTGGAACATCCAGTCCGCCGTGGATCCGTCCGTGGCGCCGGCCGGGAAATACCTGTACACGGCCTACCTGCCCCTGACGGAGAAGGAGTCCCGGAATCCGGAACTGGTGAAGAAGATCGTCGCACGGCTTCCGGAGTTCATGGAGGAGATCTACCCCGGCTTCAAAAAGAGCATCGACTGGAAGCTCGACCTGGTCTGCTGGAAGCTGGAAGGCGTCGCCAAGAGCATCAACCAGGCGGGGACCCAGAAGGTGCCCGTCCGGTCAGAGCACGTAAAGGGTCTCTTCTTCGCCGGCGATACCGCCAAGGGCTACGGCGTGGCCATGGACTGCGCCATCGCCTCGGGCGTGATCTGTGCGGGGGAGATTCTGGGCAAGGACTTCGGCATCCGTTGAGATTGGCCTTGAAAAAGGCCGGATGCTGCGTCGCGCGGCACCCTCGTCGTTGCGACGTACGAAGAAATGTACGTCAAAACAAAGCGTTGGGCGCGGGGGCTGCCACGGGGATTCCCGCTGTCGCGGACGCTTTTCCCGTGATGCGTCATCAACAACCAGAGAGGCTTGAGGGATGGGAAAAACGTCCTGATTGCTCCTCTGGGAACCCCCGGTCGCGCCCCCGCGAACGTCGGTCGGGGAGAGGGGGCTTCCCGGAGCGCGAAGATAGAAAAATAGGTCAGATTTATTTTTGCGCTGCAAAAAAAAGATCTGACCTATTTTCCGCCCGGTTGCGCACCCGCGCCGGAGACCATCCGTTAACAAAAGGCTGTCCATAAATATAGAACAGAAAGGATCCTCAAGAACCATGCAACCAAACGACGTTGTCATTGTCAGCGCGGTTCGGACGCCCTTCGGGCGGTTCGACGGCGTTCTGCGCTCTATTTTGAGCATCGACCTGGGGGTCAAGGTGCTCCAGGAAGTCGTCCGCCGGATCGGCCTCGACCCGGCGAAGGTGGACGAGGTGTATTACGGAACCTGCATTCCCGCGGAATACGCCATTTACACGAACGTACCGGCCCGGCAGATCACGCTCTTGGCCGGGTTTCCGGAGAGCAACATCTCCCTGACCATCGACCGGGCCTGCTGCTCCTCCATGACGGGGATGCGCCTGGGCTATCGGGCCATCAAGTCCGGGGACGCGGAGGTGGTGATCGCCTCGGGTGCGGAGAACATGGGGAACGTTCCCCTGATCGCCAGCGCGGCCAAGGCGCGTTGGGGAAGCCGCCTGGGGCACATCGAGCTGGAGGACGTCCTGTTCGAGCTGGGGTACGGCCGGAAGGGATTCGCCCCCGTGGCCACCGACGCGGGGCACGTCTCCCTGGAGTACGGGGTGACCCGGGAGATGCAGGACGAGTGGGCCGTGGCCAGCCACCGGAAGTACTTCCAGGCGTATGCCTCCGGGAAGTACAAGGTCGGTGAGGAGCTGATGCCCCTGGAGATTCCCCAGAAGGGCAAGGCTTCGCTGGTGATGGACCGGGACGAATCGCCCCGGGAAAACCTGAATCTGGAGAAGATGTCCGCCCTCAAGCCCGTCTACGGGAGCCCGACGGTCACCGCCGGCAACGCCCCGGGGCTCAACTCCGGCGCCTCGGCGATCGTGCTGATGTCTCGCCGGAAGGCCGATTCCCTGGGACTGGAGGTCCTGGGGGAGGTGGTGGCATGCGAGGCCGCGGCGGGGACGCCGAAGTACATGGCCAACGTGCCGGCGCAGGCGATCGGGAAGATGTTCGACCGGACGGGAAACAAGATCGACGACGTGGACCTGATCGAGATCAACGAGGCCTTCGCGGCGGTGACGCTGGTGTCGCTGCGGCTCCTGGCCGGGCAGGACCCGGAGAAGGAGAAGGCCCTGCAGGCGAAGGCGAACGTCAACGGCGGGGCCATTGCCATCGGGCATCCTGTCGGGGCCAGCGGCGCCCGGATCGCCATGACGATGATGTACGAGCTCCGGCGTCGCGGCGGCGGCCTCGGCGTGGCGGCTATTTGCGGCGGCCTGTCCCAGGGAGAGGCGCTCTTGCTCAAGGTGTAACGTACGGTTCCAGCGGCCGGCCCCGCATCGCCGATGCGGGGCGCCGCCGGATCGCAGAATATCGATAGAAGGAACGGGAGTCTTTATGAACAGAAAAGTAATCGTAACCTGTGCGCTCGTCGGATCGTCGACGCGCAAGAACCAGAACCCCAACACGCCCTACTCGCCGGAGGAGCTGGCCGACGCGGCGGAGCTGGCCTACAGGGCGGGCGCAGCCATGGTGCACGTCCACGCCGTGGAGGACGACGGCGCTAATTCCATCCGGATTGAGCGGATCAAGGAAAGCCACGACGCCATCAAGGCGCGGGTCCCGGAGCTGATCGTCAACATGACCTCGGCCCTCGGCCCGGGGGCGACGCCGGAACTGCGTCTCGAGCAGATGGAAGCGGTGCGGCCCGAGATGTCCTCCCTCAACATGGCCACCATGAACTTTGCCGCCGTGAACCGGAAGACCGGTGAAGTCCTCGTGGACTACACGTTTGAAAACTCCCTCATCATGGTGGCCAAATTCGCCGCCCGGATGAAGGAGATCGGAACCAAGCCGGAAATCGAGGTCTACTCCTCGTCAGGAATCGACAACTACCACGCCATCGCCGGCGGCGGCTCCTTCACGGAGCCCGTCAACTTCAACTTTGTGTGGGGGGTCTGCGGGGGGAATTCCTTCCGGCCGGGCACCTTCATCGCCATGGCCTCCTCCCTGCCGCCGGGAGCCAACTTTACCACCTGCGGCGTCGGAAACGACGAATGGCCGGCCATCACCCAGTCGATTCTCTGCGGCGGCCACGTTCGCGTAGGCCTGGAGGACAACATCCGGATGCCCGATGGGGCGCTGGCCAAAGGCAACTACGAGCTCGTGGAGCATGCGGTCCGCATCGTCCGGGCCCTGGGCCACGAACCGGCCACGCCGGACGAGGCGCGGGCGATCATGGGAACCATCAAGAGGTGAAAACATGTCTGAATGGTTGAAGGAAGTGGAGCCCCTGACGCTGAAGGGGCAGATCTCGGTGCCGTATTCCTGGTGGACCGGGGAGACGGCGGGTCGGTTTCTCAAGACGCTCCGGGACGAGCGGAAGATCCTGGGGACGCGGTGCGGGTCCTGCGGCAAGGTGTACGTTCCGGCGCGGAAGAGCTGCAGCCGCTGCTTTGTGGACATGGACGAGTGGGTGGAGGTCGGCGGCGAGGGGGTCATCGAGGCCTTCACGGTCGTCCGGTACGGCCACCCGGTGCAGCCGGTGGAGACGCCGTTCGCCTATGCCCTGATCAAGCTGGACGGGTCGGACGTGGGATTTCTGCACCTGATCAAGAAAGACCTGGAGAAGATCGGGATCGGGAAGCGGGTGAAGGCGGTCTTCAGGGAAGAGCGGACGGCCCACATCCTCGACATCGATTCATTTGAACTGACGTAAGAGGCCACTCAAAAATGCCCGGCGGCGAGGCCCCCGAGTCCCGAGGCGCGAGGCGTATTCATGAACGTACGCCGCAGCAATGGAGGGCGAGGGAAACGCAGCAGAGGGGCATTTTTCAGCGGCATCGCTGATACTCAGGCGGAAAAGACAGAGCGAGGGACAAACATGGAGAAAACGGCAATCGTCGGCGTAGCGCAGACGAAGTACGAGCGGAGGAAGAAGGACCGGATCTTCGCGGACATGGTATTCGACGTGACGCGGGGGGCGCTGGAGGATGCGGGTCTGACGATCGACGACATCGACAGCGTGGTGACGGTTTCGAACGATTTTTACGACGGCCGGACGATTTCGGGGATGGCCGTCGGGGACGCCTCGGGCGGGCAGGACAAGAACATCTCGACGGTGTCGGGGGACGGGACGTTCGGGGCATTTTACGGGTTGATGCGGGTGTTGTCGGGGTACAAGGCGACGATCGTGGTGGCGCACTACAAGGGGAGCGAGGGGAGCGTACCGGTCACGACAAACGGGATGTTCGACCCGATCTTCCAGCGTCACCTGGGGATCGACGCGATTTCCTCGGCGGCGCTGCAGGCGAGCGCGTACATGAGGCGGTACGGGATCACCGAGGAGGAGATCGCGGCGGTGTCTGTGAAGAACCACGGGAACGCGCGGAACAATCCGTTTGCGCAGCTGCCGCTGTCGATCACGGTGGAGGACGTGCTGCGGTCGCGGAAGATCGCGGATCCGCTGAAGCTTTTGGACTGCTGCCCGGTGAGCGACGGGGCGGCGGCGGTCATCATCGCGAACGAGGCGGTGGCGGCGAAGGCGAAGTCGAAGCCGGTGTGGATCAAGGGCGTGGCGCACTGCTGCGAGGACTACCTTCTGGGGGACCGGGACCTGGCGGACCCGGTGGCGCTGAAGGAGGCGGCGAAGCGGGCGTACGCCATGGCGGGGATCGCGAATCCGCTGGAGGAGATCGACGTGGCGGAGGTCCTGGAGCCGTTCGGCTACATGGAGCCCTTGTGGCTGGAGGGTCTCGGGATTTGCGGGGCCGGGGCCGGCGCGAAGCTGGCGGTCCGGGGCGTGACGGCGATGGGCGGGAAGCTGCCGGTGAATCCGTCGGGCGGCGCGCTGTCGGCGAACCCGATCCTGGTGGCGGGCCTGGCCCGCCTGATCGAGGCGTCGCTGCAGGTTCGGGGCGAGGCGGGAGCGCGGCAGGTACCGGGCGCGGAGACGGCGCTGGCGCAGGGGTATCACGGACCCTGCGGGCAGAGCCAGTGCGTGTGGATCGTCAGCGGGAAGCAGTGAGGTGAGCCATGGGAAGAAGAGTAGCGATCGTAGGAACGGGACAGACCTATCACAAGAGCCACCGTCCGGACGTGACGTCGAAGGAGATGATCAAGGAGGCGGTGGACGCGGCGCTTCTGGATGCGGGGATCACGATCCGGGAGATTGACGCCATCGTGATCGGGAACATGGATCACTTCGAGTCGATCAACGCGGTGGACACATACAGCGTGGAGGGCTCCGGGGCGTATATGAAACCGGTCATGAAGGTTTCGACGGGCGGGACGACGGGCGCGACGGTGGCGATTGCGGCGTATTACCACGTGGCGTCGGGACTGTTCGACCGGGTGCTGGCGATCGGATTCGAGAAGAACTCGGAGAGCGACACGACGGGTGCGATCATCACGTGTTCGGACGCGATCTGGGACCGGTTTTCGTATTCCGGGGCGATCCCGAGCCTGGCGACGGAGGCGACGGCGTACATGGAGCAGTACGGGGCGCGGCAGGAGGACGCGGCCCTGGTTGGGGAGCGGGACCGGAACCACGCGATGAACAATCCGTACGCGCACCTGCGTCGGCCGCTGACGGTGTCGGACATCATGGCGTCGCCGATGCTGGCGTACCCGATCAAGCTGGGGGACATCTGCCCTCGGAGCGACGGGGCGTGCGCCTGCGTGCTGGCGTCGGACGGGACGGCCGAGAAGATGACGAAGACGCCGGCGTGGTTCAAGGCGGCGGCGGTTCGTCACACGTACACGTGGTTCGGGGACTCGACGGACTACACGAAGGGCCTGGTGTCGATGCAGCGGGCGGCGCAGGACGCGTATAGCCAGGCGGGGATCACCAATCCCGTGGAGGAGATCGACGTGGCGGAGCTGTACCTTCCCTACACGTGGGCGGGGCTGAAGTGGATCGAGGACATCGGGTTCTGCGGCCGCGGGGAGGCCCCGAAGTTTGTGGGGGAGGGGAACACGCACATGGGCGGGAAGCTGCCGGTCAACCCCTCGGGGGGCGTGATCTCGACGAACTGCATTGGTGCGACGGCGCTGCTCCGGGTGGCCGAGGCGGCGATTCAGGTGATGGGCAAGGGCGGCCAGCGTCAGGTTCCGGACGTCCGGAACGCGCTGGCGACGGGCTTCGGAGGCTGCTTCTGGTCGGACGTGGTCATCCTGAGCTCGGAGAAGCCGTAAGGATAGAGGAGGAGCCATGTCAACGGAAAACAAAGCGAGTGAGCCGCTCCAGGTGATGTTTACCCACGCGATGCCGTACGAGTGGTCGATCGGGCTGTACGGGAGCGTATTTTTCCATGAGATCAAGAAGAACCGGCGGTTCACGGGGATCAAGTGTCCCGGCTGCGGGCTGGTGTACGTGCCTCCGCGGCGGGTGTGCGGTCCCTGTTTCCGGGAGCTGACGGAGCTGGTGCCGCTGTCGGACACGGGGGTGATCACGGCCTTTTCGGTGGTGAACTACCCGTTCATCGACCCGAACACGGGGAAGCAGCGTCCGATCCCGTACACCTACGGGTACATCCAGCTGGACGGGGCGGACAACATTTTTTCGCACCTGATCAACGAGACGGACCTGGAGAAGATCAAGGTGGGCATGAAGGTCCGGGCGGTCTTCAAGGACCCCGCGGAGATGCAGGGAAACATCCAGGACGTCAAGTACTTCGACATCATACGCTGATCTGAAAAAAGGAGGATCATCATCCCATGAACATGGCGGCGTATCTGATCGACGGCATCAATAAGTTCGGAGAATACGAACAGTTCATCCACATTGCGAACGACAGGCGGACGACCCTCACGAACACGGAGATCGACCGGCGGTCGCGGGCACTGGCAACGGGCCTCCAGAAGGCCGGCATCGAAAAGGGAGACATCGTGGGGGTCATGGTCAGCAACATCCTCGAGGTCCCGGAGCTCATGAACGGCATCATGCGCATGGGCGCCGCGTACCTGCCCATCATCTTCATGCTGACCCCCAAGGAGATCCGCTACATCCTGGAAGACTCCCAGGCCCGGATCCTCATCACGGAAAAAAACATGTGGCCGAAGATGAAGGAGGCCCTCGAAGGGAACGCCTTCGTGAAGCAGATCATCGTCATCGGCGCCGGGCCGGGGGACGACCTGCCGGAGAATTTCATTCCCTACGAGGTCTTCGTCGCCAACGACGGCTCCCTGGGAGACGTCCGGGACCTGTCGCCCGACGACCTGGGCATCCTGATGTACACCTCCGGCTCCACGGGGTTTCCCAAGGGTGTCATGCTGACCCACGGGAATCTGATCGGGAACATGCTCCAGGGATTCAAGGTGTGGCCTTACGAGGAGCGCAAGGAAGTGTCGTACGCCTGCGTCCCCATGAACCACATCTACGGCTGCCTGGGGTACCACGAGGCCTGCTACTTCGGCGGGAAGCTCATCCTGGTTCCCCCCTTCGACCCGGTCAAGGTCCTCGAGCACATGACCGAGTTCAAGGTGTCCGTGACGGGCCTGGTGCCGACCATGATCATCCTGATGATGATGGTCTTCGATCCGGCCAGGCATAACCTGAAGAGCATGAAATACTGCGTCAGTGCCGGGGCACCCCTGGCGGAGGAGACCCTGCTCAAGGCCCAGGAGATGTTCGGCATCAAGATCTACCACGGGTACGGCTGCACGGAGGCGGGACCCACCATCGCCCGCCAGCCGAGGGAGGGGAAGTTCAAGCCGGGCTCCGTCGGCCCGGCGCTCCCCGGCGTGGAAATGAGGCTGGTGGACGACGACGGCAAGGATGTGCCCCGGGGAGAGACCGGCGAGATCATCATCAAGGGTCCCGGCGTGACGAAGGGGTACTGGAACAAGCCGAAGGAGACGGCGGAAGCGCTCCGCGACGGATGGCTCCATACCGGCGACCTGGGTCGCCTGGACGAGGATGGAGAGCTCTTCATCGTCGGCCGCAAGAAGGACCTGATCATCAAGGGCGGGGAGAACATCGACCCGGGCGTCTCGGAAAACGTCCTGGCGAAGCACCCGGCGGTCATGATGGTCGCCACCGTCGGCATCCCCGACGCCAAGTACGGAGAGGAGGTCGGCTCAGCGGTGGTCCTCAAGCCGGGGCAGCAGGCGACCGAAGAGGAGATCCTGGCCTACGCGAAGGAGCACCTCCACCCGTTCGTGGCACCGAAACGGATCTTCTTCATGCCCTCCTTTCCCATGACGGGAACGGGCAAAGTCCTCAAGCGGGAAATCAAGGAGATGGTGAAAACCATGTAGAAACGGCGGCATCCCCGGCGGACGGCGCTGAAAGGCCGCAGGGGACGCCTTGAATGACGGAACGAGAACAGAAAGGAAATGCGAACCATGATCAAGAAGCTTTGTGTGATCGGCGCGGGCACCATGGGGGCGGGGATCGCCCAGGTGGCCGTCGAGAAGGGCGTCGAGGTGACGATGCGGGACGTGGAAGACCGCTTCGTCGAGAAGGGTCTGTCGACCATCCGGAATTTCCTCGGGAAGAAGCTGG
>Ga0208462_1000133_pt1 | contig 101068 bp, 72 predicted proteins | sample AD_SCU001_MetaG_FD_184452 | JGI IMG/M metagenome (GOLD analysis project Ga0208462, IMG submission 184452) | Active sludge microbial communities of municipal wastewater-treating anaerobic digesters from China - AD_SCU001_MetaG (SPAdes) (version 2) | ecosystem: Engineered > Bioreactor > Anaerobic...
TGTTATTTACTCATTCTCAGAGTCGGTCAGATGGTAAAAATGAGAAAACTGGGACTGGAATTTGCCTGAATATAAGTTTAACCCTATTTTGTTAAGAACTAACTCTGAAAAAGTCTTCTCTGCAACAGCCTGCTGCGGCGGAACTTTGCGAAAAACTTTGCTCCGATGTGTCGGAACGCCGTTTATCCCGACCTGTCGGGACGTTTAAGAGCTATAAATCACCTGAGATGCTCATTTGAGAAACAGATAAATGGATATTCCATGGATGACAGCGAAGCGAAATGATCCGGAAGTCCGGAGCCGCTTACACTAAGGGAGTTCTTTCTGCTTTTCACGCCATGGATCCACCCACTCAATGAAGCGCGGGGTTAAAGGTACTGCGGTTATTCTTCCTCCAAAACCCATGTATCGGAATACCACCATTTGAAGATTCTTTATCCCGGAATTTATTAACACCTGCTCATCTACCGTAACACCATATTTGCGTGCAAGGGAGACAGTCTTATCTATAAGCATATTGTCGTACTTTTGAGCTGTAAGTGATTCTTTCAAACCGGCGCTCTCTTCTTCAAGTGAATTTAATGCTAATGATTCATCCCGCTTTTCAATTAACCTGATTATCGAATATCCCTCATCAAGTTTTACGGGTCCGTAAACATCCCCGATATTCATATCCCTTGCAATCCTGCCAAGTTCACCCAATGATGAGACCGGAGTTAACCCCAGTTCTCCTCCCCGTCCTCTTGTCCATAGACGCTTTGTATGGTTTGATGCAAATTCTCTGAAAGACTTTTCGTCAGTAATGTGATTAAGTGCTTTTTCAACTACCTCAAGGCTGTCAGTCAGTATCTCCAGTAAATTTACCCGCAGGCTGCTAATCGTATCCTCAGATGCTTTTTGGTAAAACTCCGTAATCTCTTTGTCGGTTACAATCACACTGTCCATAAGCGATTGTATCATTAGCTGGTAGAGGTAATTATCCCGCCATCTTTGGATATCCTCTTTTACCTCGGGAAGATTTTGGATGCCTCTTTTCATTCCTTCCCGGGCAATCAGTTCCTGCTCTATCATCCCCTTGATTCGTGCATTCAATTTTGCAGCTATTATTTCTGTTGTTACCTGATCGCTGAAAAATCCTTCAAAGAAAAAATATGCAAGGAATTCTTTAAGTGTAAGCGGCTGATCCGGAAATTTTATAAATGGCATTGCAAGTGTATCGGGACCAAACTCTTTTTCGATAGCAAGCAAATCATCGGGACGCAGTTTTGCCTCGTTATTCTTTAGCACCAGTCCGCTGTCCTTCTTGGTCTGAAGTATGTTCCTTACTTTCTCAACAAGCGACCAGAATATCAATCCATCTGTTTCAACCCGCTTCCCGGAAAAAAAGGAACGGTAAAATTTTTGGTACTCAGCATCAGTCCGTCTGGTTTTGATGGTCGTTTTTACTTTGCTTAAGAGTTTCTGCTGTTCATCGGCGGTAATATATTTATCCACACGCTCCTTGACAAAATATATCAACCATCCCTCAGTCTCTTTAACCGGTTTGGAAAATTCTCCCTGTTTCAAAGAGTAAAGCATATTTTCAATATCCTCATCCAGTTTTCCGAATTCGATTATCAGGGGTTCTTCCTGGAACTGCACTTCGGACCGGGTGGCAAGCAGTGAATCGAATTTTGCCCCGCCTGCAAGTTTGGAGTAAAGGGAGTTTATTTCATCTTCGTCGAATGAAAACAGGAAAAGAAGTTTCAGATCGGTCCGCATTCTTTGCAATCCGGTCATCAGGTCGTTTTCATTATAGCTTACTTTGGATTCAATTTCCGATCGGAACAGCCCGTCGCGTACATGCATTTTCTCCAGTGCTTTGAATGTATTCTGCATCAGCGAGCTTGTGTCCATTCCCAGATTCTCCGCCTCCAGTGCCCAGAGTTTTTCCGCTATTATTGAATACATGAATTTCATAATTGCAGCTTCTTCTGTGTACTGACCGCTTCGCTCGTACTGAGGTGTGAGTTGATAGCGTTTCCTGAATTCATCCAGGGTTATTGTCTGATTTCCGATTTTCGCAACCACCTTATCCTGCTGAGGGAAAATCACAGCGTTGAAAATCATGAACATTAATAGCAAAAAATAGAGTCGTCTCATAAAATTCTTAAATTACTGAGTTTAAAGGGTAAAATTCTTCTGGTTTTTTTCTGGTATTCTATATATTGACTCCCAAAGACCTCAATAAGTTTCCTTTCTTCGTAAAAAGAACCGATATAAAAATAAAGGGTCGTTGCCATGAAAGTCAGAAAATAGAAAAGAGTCATGTAAGGTCTGAAACCAAGCAGCATTATGGTAAACAAATACAGGGGGTGCCTGCAGATTCTGTAAGGACCCTTTATATGGAGCGTCTTATGTTCGTCAAGCTCCTGCTTGTTATATGAATGGTTTTTCCATCTTTTAATTTGTTCATATCCCATGAATTCCTTCAGGTCAAACTGCCTCAGGGTATATAGCAGACCGATAATCGCAATCAGCTGGGGAATGAGGGTTAACAGATCAAAAGGGGGGAGCAAATCGTAAATAATAATGTCCGGTTTTGGAGTAACAATAAAATATAAGAAGAACAAAATTATTGCAAGTGCCACAAATCCGATTCGGTAAAAAGGCAAATATTCCGGATATTTTATCGCAATGTAATTCTTTGTGCTATTCAAGGCAAGCAATGAATGGGATACAGCAAAGATAGTAAAACAGAACAGGATTATCGCAATATCTAAAACCAGCTCCACCGCTATAGTTCTTTCCTCAGTCTTGCCACGGGGATTCTTAAGCTCTCCCTGTACTTTGCGACAGTTCTTCTTGCAATGTGTACTCCCTCACCATTAAGTATCTCTGCAATTTTATCATCGCTTAACGGGGTTTTCTTGCTCTCGCTGTCAAGTATCTCTTTAATCCGTTCCTTGATTTGCTTGTTTGATACCTCTTCCCCCGAATCTGTGGCAAGGCCTTCGCTAAAAAAATATTTTAGCTCGTGGACTCCCTGCGGACTCTGCACAAATTTTCCGTTTACCACTCGACTGATGGTTGATATATCCATCATTATATCATCCGCAATGTCTTTATAAATCATCGGTTTCAGGAACTTCGTGCCGTTGTCAAAGAACTCGTGCTGCTTCGTTACAATTGCTTTCATTACTTTCAGCAGGGTTTCCCGTCTTTGCTGAATACAATTTATAAACCACTTTGCAGACTCAAACTTCTCCCGCAGGAATTTGTAAGTCTGTTTCTCCCGGTTATTCAGTTTTTTATTCCCCTTGTTCTGATCCATCATTTCGATGTATGATTTGCTTATCGTTACGGAGGGCATTGTCCGGTCGTTTAATGTCACAATATAATTGTTCCCCTCCTTCTCCACCAGAAAATCAGGAGTGATCTGATTTAAACTGCTTAGAAGAATATTTCCTTCCCCCGGCTTTGGATTTAACTTCTGGATTATATCCAGCACTGTCCTGAATGTGTACTCCGTCATTTCCATCCTGCTCATCAATATTTCAAACCGCTTATGCACAAAGTCGTTATAGTGATTCTTTAACATCTCCTCGGCAAGGAATGTATAGTAAGGATCAAAAGATGAGTTTTGCAACTGAATTAAAAGACATTCACGAAGATCTCTGGCGGCAACTCCCACGGGATCAAAAGTCTGTATTCTTTTCAGCAGAGTTTCGGCATCGCTTAATGTTATCTCTATGTTCTGGAACATCGCAAGATCTTTTATGATTGTATCAAGAGGTTGATTCAGATAGCCGTCCTGATCCAGATTCCCGATTATTTCCTCCCCGAGAATTGTCAGGTTCTCTTCAATATCCAGCATGTAAAGCTGATTCAGCAGATGATCTGATAACGTCTCCTCGGAAGGGGCTATCGGTTGTAGTGTCTTTTCGTCGTTGGGATTATTATTCAGGTAGTAATCTTCTCTAAAATAATCCTCATCGTTCATGTAATCTTCTAAACCAAATTCGGAATCTTCCGAATAAGTATCTTCCCCCTCATCACTTTCGTCCCCCTCATATTCATCTCTTTCAACCTCGTCAACTATCTGGTCAAGGTCTTCCTCAAGAATCGGATTTAACTCAAGTTCGGTTTTGAGCCGCTGTTCAAGGGCAAGATTATTCAGCTGAAGCAGTTTTTGGTACTGGATCTGCTGGGGGGAAAGTTTTTGCTGCTGTGATAAACGTTGTGAAATTGAGAGCATGGTTATTCCCGTGCCTTTCCTTCTAACTCGGAATACCACGCCTCCCCGTATTGTCTTATCAGGCTGTCCTTGCAGAATTCCAAAATTGAAATCCCGGTCTCTTTTCCTTTTTCAAGTGCGTGCCGGCATTCTGAAAAACGCTCGTATCTTAAAATATCTCCCCCGAGCTGGGATATTCTGATCGGGAAGAGATGACAGGAGATCGGTTTGCGGAAGAAGATTTTCTTTTGAAAATACGCCTTCTCAATTCCGCAGAATGCAATGCCGTTTTCAAAATAGACAAATACACACGAACGGTTATTAACACTTCGGGTAAGAAGCTCCTCGTTCTTTATTTCAAAAAAACCGTCTTCCTCAATTATTGCTCTGTGTTCGGGGGGCAGAAGCGGCAAAACTTCCGGCAATGCGTCGGTTATGAAACTGATTTCCTCCATTTTGAGTGGAGCGCCAAATTCACTCTCAAGCGTGCAGCATCCCCCCTTGCACTTGCTTAAATCGCATGTGAATTTTGTTTCGGCTATCTCTTTGTTTACCAGAACACCATTGACATTTAAAAAACTAATTTCGGGCATTTATCCTTTGAATTATTAATCCACAAGGCTAAATTATGAATTTTTTTGTCATCATGCAAATTTTTATATCAAAAAACGTGCTAAATAAAAAGAAAAGAGCAAAATGCCCGTTTTGGACTAAAATAAAGCACTTTCTAAAAATAATTTATATTGGCTACACCAAAAAATTTGCTTAAATTTATATCGTAATTCAAATTAATTTATATGGTGGAAAAATGGCAGAATCAGATCTATTGAAACAAATCAGACAAAAGGCGGCACAGAGGAAAAAAACTATTGTCCTCCCCGAATCTCATGATGACCGGGTACTAAAAGCCGCGGAAATTTTAGTAAAGGAAGGTATAGCAGGTATTGTCACGCTAGGGAACGAGGAAAAAATAAGAACCGCGGCAGAAAAACTTGGGGTAAATCTTCAGGGTGTTCGGATAATTAATCCCGATTCATCGGAAAAACTGAGTGACTTTGCAAATATTTTTTATAATTCAAGGAAAAAACGGGGGAAGGAAATCCCCATTGAACAGGCGCGCGAAACTATCCGGAGAGATATCTTCTTTGCAGCGATGATGGTTAAAGAAGGAATGGCTGACGGAAGCGTTTCCGGTTCTTTTGCCACCACCGCTGATGTTCTCAGGGCATCCATACAGTGTGTTGGCTTAGCCCCGGGTATCTCGATTGTCTCGAGCTTCTTTATGATGGTCTTCCCGGATAAAGTCTATAGCTTTGCGGATTGTGCAGTCAATCCGAATCCCGATGCCGCACAGCTTGCGGACATTGCAATTTCAACGGCTGAAAATCATAAAAAACTTACCAGTGACGAGGCTTATGTTGCGATGCTCTCCTTCTCAACAAAAGGAAGCGCAGAACATGAACTGGTTGAAAAAGTCAGAAACGCAACTAAAATTGCGCAGGAAAAACGACCCGATCTTAATATTGATGGCGAAATGCAATTTGATGCCGCTATTATTCAGTCAATCGGATCTAAAAAAGCACCGGATAGCAAAGTTGCCGGCAGGGCAAATGTGCTGGTGTTCCCGGATTTGCAGGCAGGGAATATTGGTTACAAAATCGCTGAAAGACTTGGCGGTGCCCAGGCTGTGGGTCCCGTTAGTCAGGGGCTCGCAAAACCTTTCTTCGATCTCAGCCGGGGTTGCAGCGTGGACGATATTGTTAATACCGCAGCTATCTCAGCACTTATGAGTTAAAATATATTAGGAGCCGGCTTCTGTCCGGCTCCATTTAGTATGAAACCCAAAAAACTAAATATAATCAAAGCAGCAGAAAAGCGGTTCACCCGACACGGGGTGAAGAAAACCACGCTTAATGAAATCGCTCGCGACTTACGCCTCGCGAAACCTTCTCTTTACCACTATTTCAAATCCAAGGAAGCTCTCTGGTTTGCAGTTTTGGATAATCAGATTAATGAGTTCATTGCTGCAATTAAAGAGATATTCGAAAACACATCCCTCTCCCACGAAGAGAAAATCACCGCCTATCTGAAAGAAAAAGCATCCTTCCCAACCCGGTTTTCACTGATCTTTGCGCTTTTCGAAAACATCTTCAAACCATTTCCGCTCGAGGAGGAAATAACGGTTATTCGCAAACTGCTGGAAAAAGAAGAGAATGCGCTTGCCAGGTATTTTGAATCCCGCGGAAAAGGAAAAAAAGGAGAAGTGCCCGGCGAACTTAAATCATTTGTCAGACTGGGACATGCTGTTGGGTTGGTGGAACTAATCGAAAACAAACTGCTTGGTGTGGAAACCCCCTCCTCCCTGGAGTCTGCCATAACATTGCTTCAATACCGGCTGACCGCTGAACCCCCGCCTGAAAACAACTGAAACCGGGGATTTTGCTATCCGCCCAGTTTAACCAATGTATCGAACTCGCTTTTCTTTACCGGGAATACCGAGAGTCTGTTTCCTCTCTTAAGCAACAAAAAGTCCTTCAAAGCCGGAATTTGTTTTAATTCCTCAAGCGTAACCGGGCGCTTGAATTTTTTCTCGAGTTTAATGTCCACCATGTACCAGACAGGTTTTTCCGGGGAATCTTTCGGATCATAATGATCATCATCCGGATCGAGTGCAGTGAAATCAGGATACCCTTCCCTCACCACTTTGCAGATTCCTACTACTGCGGTTGGTTCGGCATTACTATGGTAAAAAAGAACTTTGTCTCCCATCTTGATTGAGTCCCGGAGAAAATTTCTTGCCTGGTAATTTCGCACTCCGTTCCAATAGGTCGTCTGGTTTTTTGCTTTCGCAAGGTCATCTATTGAAAATACCGATGGTTCGGACTTGAAGAGCCAATAAACCGCCATTGTCTGTACCTAAAATTGTTGAACATTCCTCTGCAAATTAATAATTTCCTGAAAAATAAAAAACCCCTCGGGGCGAGGGGTTTCGGAATTAAAATCTGTATGCGAATGAGAGAAGTAATTTGTCGGTAGTTATTGACTGAAAAGTTCTGGACAGGTTGGTTCCGTAGTTATCCCCCATATCTTTCCAAAGGCCATGCGCATAAGCCACATCAATAGAAACCGCCTGGTCAATAAGCAATCCCATTCCACCGGTTAAATACTTCTTGTCAAAATCAGAAGGATCATCCTTGTATGCCGATGGCTGCATAATAAATCCGGCACGGAGTCTCAGTCCAAGCTCGGCGAATGTATATTCAAGTCCGAAATTCAGGTTGACTACCGCCCGTAAATTATTGGCAATATCCATGTTCATATCGCTTATGGTCTTCTCCGAAATTCCCTTGGCATTTGCGTACTCCATCTGCGTGTAGTCAATCAGACTTGCCTCAGCTGATGCGATGAAGCCCATATAATTAACCGCACCGCTTCCGGTTAATACGTACGGCGAATAAATATCATATTCCACTTTGTCGCTCAGATCATCGGCAATATCCCCCGGGAGATCAACTCTTCCCAGCGGGGTGTTGAACTGGCTGAATGCATCTACCAAAAATTCCTCATTTATGCTGTAGGTTTTCGGGAACTGAATCGTCAGTCCGAAACGACCGTATTTCTTCAGCTGATAAAGCATTCCGACTTTCAGATCCCATCCGCTTATATCCCACTTAATAATCGAATTCATATTGAAAGTTTGAAATCCTCTTGTATCAGGTTCTCCCGGTGACAACTCAACTCCCGCATAGTTGCCAAGATAGTCGTCTTCATAATAATCTCGCGTATACTTATACTCACCGCTGATAATACCCAGGTTCATTCCGACAAACAAGTTGGGATAGACTTCCATAGCTCCGCTCAATACCCAGTTATTAACTGAACCGGTTTGAATTACCGTGCCTGACTGATTAAGTTTTCCGCTGATCTGGGATACATTCCCAAGCGTATCAGTCAGGTAAAGCCAGTATGGTATCTCGCTTCCCTCCAGTTCCTTGATCATCGAGTGATTGCCCGGATTATATCCGTCAAAGCTCATTGAATTTGTAAGGTTCTTTGCACCATTGTAAGCAAGACCGAATACCAGACTCCCTCGTACAGTCGGGAACGGAAAAGCAAAAGCAAGCTGATTAAGCCGGGTGCTGCTGCTTGAGTACTTTTCTGTGTTATTAAACAATGTGGCGTCATTATTGAATTTATAGTATTCAAGCCCCCCCATAAATTCAAGTTTCTTTATTAATCCAAGTCCGGCGGGATTAAAATACATTGCAGAAGCATCATCGCTTGTGCTATTATATGCATTTCCCATTCCCAGTGCCCGGGCGCCAATTCCCAAACCCGGTTCCGAAACTCTAAGGGCGTCTGTTATCCCCTGAGCGGCTGCCAGGGTTGAAATAAAAATTATTATAATTGCTGTCTTTGAGAATATTTTCAACGGAAACATTTTTATCTCCTTCCTCCGGAATTTCTGTTGCTGTCATTATTTCTGACGTCGCGGCCTGTTGACGAATTACCGCTGCTGCTGTTCGTGTTCGAAGAACCCGAAGAGTTGTTTTCTCTCACATTCGTATTTTGATTAGTCCCCGTGGTTGTTTTTCCCTCACTGTCTGTTACGGTTGGAGTTGTAAACCGCCCCGTTCCGTGCGAGTTTGTATTCCTTCCGCTGCTTTCATTTCGTATGGAAGAATTTCTCTCACCGCCACCGATGTTTTTATCAGGAGACAGACCACCACCGCTTATCGTTGGCGGAACTACCGAAAACCACCAGGGGCGGTAGTAATAATCGCTCATATCACCGTAATACTCGGGGTCATAATAGTTATCCTCATAATTGTAGCTCTCCTCTGTCGGGTATTCCAGTGAAGGATTCCAAACAACTGTGTAACACCCGCTTAAAAAGAGAGTCGCAAATAATGCCGCAGTAAACAATTTTGCTGTTTTCATAAGGGCTACCTCGTTCGCCTTCCTGAATTATTATTGCCTCCGCCGCCGCTGTTTCTCTGTGGCGGGGCTGTATTTCTGCTTCCGCCGTTATTATTAGGGGGAGAGTAACGCGGCTGATTCTGATTTCTGTTCTGTGGCGGAGGAGTGTACCTCTGCTCGCGCTGCTCGTTGCGTCGCTCAATCTTCGGCTTGTTAGTTTCGCGCTTATTCGTATTATTGTTCTCACGCCTTATATTCGGTTTTGTTTCGCGTCTTGGGGTATTATTGTTAATTCTCGGCTGACTATCCCGGTTATTGCGTGTATTATTCCGGTTTCTAACTTCCGTTTCTTTTCTGGTTGTATTAGTACGCGGATTTACCGTTTCCCTGTCCCTCTGGGTTGTAGTTTCGCGGTTGCGTAAAGTCTCCCGTCCGCTTGTATTCAGTTTTTCCCTTGTCAAAGTCTCTCTTGTCTGATTCCGCGAGGTATTCAGGGTTTCTCTGGTTTTTTCCCTCTCCCGGGTAATCGAATTCCTTAAGATATCGCGGTTCGATACATCCCGGGTAGTGAATGAATTTCTACCGCCTCCCGAGTTATTGCGTAATCTTGTCAGCTCATTGCTTCGGGTTTTATAATGTGTATTTCCCTGGTAATACCCGCCGCCATAATAGTCGTTAGCCCAGTAGGAATAATGCCAGTGCGGGTAGTAGTAGTATGGCGGATACCAGTAATAATAACTTACAAAAGGTGAGAAGCACCAGCTCCAGTTCCACCACGGGTCACAGAATGGATCATAATAACTCCACGAATACGAGATATAATTTGATGGATAGTGATGCCAGAAGTATCTTCGGTAACTTGGGTAACTTCCGTCAATATAATAATTGTTGATCACCGTCCCGTCTTCGTAATACTCGTCTTGGTAAGTCGTGTCATCGTATTCGGCATACGATTCATCGCCATAACGGTTCTCATCTTGCTCATAATAAGCTTCGTTATTCTCCGTTGTGCCGGTATCTCTGACCGCAAGCTGCGTATAACAACCGGAAAGAAAAATTACCGGAAGGGCAAAAATCGCTAATATGTATAATCTTGTTTTCATTTCTATTACCTCGTAAACATTACTAACCAAATATATGCAAAATCCGGGCCGTAAAAAAGTGCATTTCCCGGTCTGATTTCAACAAATATATAGTTCAGAGTGTCCATTATCAAATCCAATCGTGTACTAAATAATAGACGGTTGAGTTTCTTAAAAAATCCCGTCTTATCAACCCCGCCCATTACTCTTGCCCGGAAACATAGATTGGCTGTCTTCATGCCATAACAAACGATTCGATGTTACAATTCAAAAAGCACAAGACACTGATTAACAGTGTTAACTATATGTATCTGTGTCCGGTAACTTGCCTCCTCCTTCGATTCCCCCTCGATCCGAAGTAAGCGGAGACTTTCTGAACGGTGTTAAATCCACCCGCTTAAAAAAGCGCTTTATCTGAGTTTGAGAAAGCAATAATTAACATCGCTAACCACGTCAGGCAAAATGAATTAACGCTGTTCAAATTTATTTCCCGGGGTACCGAGGAGAAGAAATGATTATTTCTCTAAAAAATATTTGGTTTATAATCCAAACTTACCCAATATGTCGCCGGTCACATGCAGGGGCTTATTTATTACAGCAAGGAACTATTTCCTAAAACTATCGGTTTTTATAACCATGTGTGTTGGACTATTTGTTTTAAATCACATTTTTTTATACTAAAACGTAAAAATTTAAAATAATTTGTTTTTTTATTTACAATTTGTTTAATTTTCACGTGTAATTTTTCATTTACTTTATGAGGATAATATGAGAAACTTTTTTGTGTTTGTTTTTGGTGTGTTCTTTTTCATTCTTGCTGCCAACGTAACCCTCCACGCGCAGGCTGAACCGGTATTGTATCTTTGTGTAGAATACGGCGATGACGGCGAGGAAAGCATCAGCGATGTATTTACAACCGGTTATCTTACCGTTGTTGTTAAATCAGATACCAAACTTGGTCTGGAGGACGTTCATATTCAGTTTGATAAGTACAACTTCAAGAAGGACAAATGGGAATTCTACAAGAAATTCGACTATACGATCCAGCCTTCCCATAAATATGTTTACTTCAGCCGCAACGATGATTCGGATATGAGCTTTGACGAAACAGGATTTTTCAGGGTTTACTTACTCGACGATGACGATAAAGTTGTTGCCAGCACTATCGTTAAAATCATCGAGAAATAGTTGCTGATTCGCTGAAAATTCTTTAACTTGCAATAGTTTTAATAAAGAAATTTTAACTCCCCCTCGTTCGTATGAATGAGGGGGTGGATTTTTTTTTTGTAATTATTTGAAGGAAACTATATGCAAGTTGCATCTTTATCCCTTTTCTCCAAAGAAAATGTAAAAAGCTACATTTTCGACCTCCTGGCGCTTGGCGTAATCTATTTCCTCCCGGCCTTCTCTCATCTATTCAGTTTTCCCCTTTACCTACTGGAGCCAATGCGGATCATGGTTGTTCTTTCCGTGATATTCACCGACCGGAAAAACGCATATCTGATTGCTATCACACTTCCCGTTTTCTCGTTTCTTGTTTCAGCACACCCCTCCATCCTGAAATCCCTGCTGATCACAATTGAACTTGTGGCAAATGTGTGGCTCTTCTTTTCACTGAAAGGGGTGATTGAAAACTCTTTTGTAAGAATGATCGCGGCAATAAGCGGAAGTAAAGTCCTTTATTATGCGCTTAAAATTTTTGTGCTTTATTCCGGATTTATGGCGGGGGATGTTATCGCAACCCCAATTTACATGCAATTAATTGTTACCGCCCTGCTTGGCGGGATTATTTATTTCTTTTCTTTGAGAGGTAAAAATGTTTAGAAAAATTGAAGATTTCAAAAAAGCCTGGGCTTATGAAACCGGGGCAACCCTAAAAATGCTTGCCAGCCTTACTGATGAATCCCTCAGGGTGAAAGTATATGATGAGGGACGCGACCTTGGATTTATTGCCTGGCATATTACAGTCAGCACACCTGAAATGGCAAATAAAACGGGGCTGAACGTTCCCGGACCAAAGGAAGATTCCGACAGACCGGATACTGCTATAGCTATTCACGATGAATTCAAAAACTCCGCCGAGGCTCTGCTGAAGGAAGTCTCAGAGAAGTGGAAAGATGAAGACCTGCTTACTAAAGTTGATATGTACGGGGAACAGTGGGAAAACGGGAATACTCTTTACATTCTGATAACACATCTGGCACATCACAGAGGACAAATGACCGTGCTTATGCGTCAGGCAGGACTGAAGTTCCCCGGCGTTTACGGTCCCTCAAAAGAAGAGTGGGTTAATTACGGAGCTCCTGCTGCAAAATAATCATATTTTCAAATAACGGAATTAATTTTATGGACATAAAGAAAACACTTGAAAATTATATAGACGATCTCTCTTCCAACTCCCCGACTCCCGGTGGGGGCAATGTTGCGGCGCTATGCGGGGTTTTAGCCAGCAGTCTTGGTGAAATGGTTTGCAACCTTACAGCCGGAAAGAAAAAGTATATTGCTGTAGAGGGAGAAATTAACGAACTGAAAGAAAAACTGATAAATTATAAAAATGATTTTCTTCACCTCGGTCAGAAAGATAACGAAGCGTTCGATAAAGTAATGGACGCTTTTAAGCTGCCGAAAGAGACTGATTCCGAGAAAGCTCTCAGGACTCAAGCAATTGAAAACGCAACCATCTCAGCGGCGGATGTGCCGGCGCAGGTTATCGGGCTTGTAAAAGAGGTGCTTCCGGTTATTGGAAGGATTGCGGATATCGGGAATCAGAATTCTGTTTCGGATGCGGGCGTTGGTACCACACTGCTTGCTTCAGCCTCCGAGGGGGCTTTCCTGAACGTGATGATCAATTGCTCTTCGCTGTCCAATAAGACTATCGCAGCTGAACTGCTCAAACGCTCAGAAATTATCTACAGCGAAACACAAATCTATGCTAAAGAAATTCTTAACTCCATTAAAGCCAAACTAACCCTGAAATGAAAAAGTATCTATTATTTCTTCTCGTCTCATCCTTTCTCTTTGCACAAACGCCGAACGTCAAACCGGGTATAGATGTCCTGCAGAAAAATAACTTCCGGGAGCTCAAAGGGAAAAAAGTCGGACTTATAACCAATCCAACCGGCGTAAACAGCAAACTTATTTCCACAATTGACATACTTGCCGCCTCGGATGAATTTGAGCTGGTTGCACTCTACGGACCGGAACACGGAGTCAGGGGAGATTATGCTGCGGGGGATTACGTGGAGAATTATATTGACCAGAAAACCAAATTGCCGGTTTACTCACTCTATGGCAAAACGCGAAAGCCCACTAAGGAAATGCTAAAAGGTGTTGATGTGCTGGTTTTTGATATTCAGGATATCGGCTGCCGCTCCTATACATACATCAGCACTATGGGGGTGGCGATGGAAGCCGCCGCGGAAAACGACATAGAATTTGTTGTGCTCGACAGACCGAATCCCCTTGGAGGAAACAAGATTGAGGGAAATCTTGCCGAGGATGGATTTATCTCCTTCATATCGCAATTTAAGATTCCTTACGTGCACGGGCTCACCGTTGGCGAGCTTGCGAAACTCCTTAATGGTGAAGGAATGCTTGGCAAGGGGGCAAAGTGCAAACTTGCAGTTGTGCCAATGGAAGGATGGAAAAGGGGAATGTCATTTGAAAAAACCGGGTTGGAGTGGATACCAACTTCTCCTCATGTCCCTTATAAGGAAACACCGGCTTACTATGTGGCAACCGGTGTCCTTGGTGAACTTGGGGTGATTTCCGAAGGGGTTGGATACACCATACCATTCCAGGTATATGCCGCTGAATGGATTGATGCCCCGCTGATGGCAGAAAAAATGAATGAGCTAAAACTCGATGGCATCATATTCAGACCAATTGTTTTCAAACCGTTTTACGGAAAGAATACCGGGAAGCAGTTGAGCGGAGTGCAACTGCATATTACCGACTTTGAAAAGGTAAACCTGATGGAACTCCAGTTCAGATTCCTTGAAGTCCATCATAAACTTTATCCGGATAAAAACCCGTTTGAACTTTGCGACAAATCAAGGATCGGCATGTTTGACAAAGCAAGCGGAACATCTAAAATCAGAGAACTTCTGTCGAAGTCCTTTAATTTTAGCGATGTCAAAGACTATCTTGAAAAGGACACGGAGAATTTCAGAAATGTATCAAAGAAGTATTATCTCTACGGCAATTAAGCGTTTGTTTCTGACGCTTGTACTTTTTCTGATGCTTACGGGGAATGGGCTTCCCCAGTTTGTATTCACACCGCTGGTAAACGAGTCGGGTTATACAGGGAAGTGGGATCTTCGTGAAGACGTTCCCAATTATCTGGCTGCATATCTTCGCGATGTTCGGGGAATGAGCATTATTTCCGCCTCAACTTTTTTATCCTATCTTCCGGAAAAGGACCGGGATCCTGCAGCCTTTTCAGATGTGGAGTATATACACAAAATGCAGCTGGACACTTCTTTCAAGTATATAGTTTTGGGAAAGATAAGTGAATTCAGCATACAGAAATTCAACGCCGGGGAATCCGGACTTGGCGGATATGAACGGTATGCGGTAAGCATAGAAATTGATATAAATGTTTTCCCGCTTTCCGGATATGGCTCATCATTCTCAGACGAAGTAAAAGCAGAAATGTCCCGCAACTCACTGGGGCTAACACTGTTCGGAAAACCAACAGCCGACCGCGAACAGTACTTCGGATTAAATCTGATAAAATTCGGAAGCGAAGAATTCTCAAAAACCCTTCCGGGGGAAACCATGGTGCTCCTGGCGGAAAATTTTGTGGATGTGCTTAAAGCAAACAAAACCGACCTGACCCCATCCGAAAAGCTGATGACTAAAAAAGAAAAGACCGCTGCGGACACATCGCTGAACGATATTACCATCTCCACCGAGATAATCAAGGGGACACTCTTGTTGTATGATGAAACCACCGGGGAAACCTTTATTAATCTTGGTGCCGCACATAACCTTAAAGTCGGGGAAGAATTCGGAATATATGCTCAGGCGGATACTCTATTTGACCCCGGCACAGGTGAACTGCTCGGGGTTAGTGAAAAGAAAGTAGCAGTGCTTGAAGTGGTTGAAATCCGGGGGGATAAACTTTCGCTGTGTGTGGTTAAGGATAACAGAAAAAACGTCACGAAAGGAATGACGGTAAAAAAGATATTCCTAAAGAAGTAAACCACTCATTCTCCCCTACATGTATCTGAATCCCTGAAAATAACCGCCCATCAAAATTACTATTATAAATAAAATCCCACAGTTTAATTTTGCATAAGTGGTTAAAGCAAAAAACGTAATTTCATATTTATTTAGGAGATAAAAGATGAGAGCTGCAACAGCAAAGAAAAAAGTGTTCGGCATATTCCTATTAATTTCTGCATTTGCCTTACTTCTAACCCCGACAGTTATGGGAGATGAACTGCCCCTGCTTCATGAGAAAACATTTAAAGTAAGTCCGGGTGCGAAACTCGACCTCGGGACCTCATCAGGAGATGTAATAGTAAAAGGGTGGGACAAGAACGAAGCGCATATTGTTATCAGGTGCAACGATAATGCAAAAGAAAAAATGAGATTCAAAATGGAAGTTGAAAATGGAAATGTTATTGTCCGTGGTGAAAGACTTGATGGAAACGGATGGTTTTCATTTTCGAATCTCAAGGTGAAATACGAAATAAATGTCCCGCAGAATTTTAACGCTTTTGTCAGGACCAGTGGCGGGGATATTATTCTCCGGGACCTGGTTGGAGAGATTGAACTTAAGACCTCGGGGGGAGATGTTGAAGTTGACTCATTCAGGGGAAAAGGGGAATTAAAAACTTCGGGGGGAGATATTCAGGCAGTCAACTTTACCGGGGACATTAATGCAGGAACATCCGGCGGGGATATTATGCTTAAAATAAAAGATGCTAAAATCAATGCGGCAACTTCAGGCGGGGACGTTAAAGTATTTTACATCGGAGAGAACAAAGGGATTAACCTTTCGACCTCAGGGGGAGACATAGACCTGTTTGTGCCATCGGGTATAAAAGCCGATTTAGACCTCAGGACTTCGGGGGGGGATTTAAACTGCGGGCTTGAAACTTCGGGGGTGATCAGTTCATCGAGGAACAAACTTGAGGCAAAGATAAACGGTGGCGGGAAAGAGATACGCTGTTCAACCTCAGGCGGGGATGTTTCAGTAAAGAAGAATTAGAAAAGTGAAAAAGAGATCTGTGGCCGGGGGACCGACCACAGATCGATAAAAATATTATTTTACCAACAACATTTTGTTGTTAAGGGTTTTACTTCCTGAAGAAAGTTGATAGATATAAACCCCGCTTGTCAAATCCTTTGCGTCGAAATTGACAGTATGCATTCCGAGTTCCTGTTCACCGTTAACCAGCGTAGCCACTTCTTTGCCGAGCAAATCAAACACCTTAAGAGTTACATATCCGCTTTCCGGGATCTGGTATTTAATCACGGTAGAAGGGTTGAAAGGATTGGGGAAATTCTGACCGAGATAAAAATCGTTAGGGTTAATGGCAATTTCATTCACGTCAGATGGGAGAGTCTGGTTTTCGAGTAACCAAAGATAACCATCGCCGGACCAAACCGGGAAGTCGGTTCCGTAATTAACAGTGATATATTCTTTTTTGCCATCGCCATCCATATCGCCGCAGGGGGTTCCGTAGAAGAGGCGCGGGGAGATAGTTGGAGTTGCGGTTGGTGAAAAACCGGAATAAGTCCAGATATCCCAGATAACGTTAACGTCCCAGCTGGTAGCAAGCGTAGGATCACCGGAGCCCTTATATTCAACGTCGAATATTTGTCCATTTGTTTCGCCAGCTATCATGAGGCTGAGTTTATCGTCATGGTCCATATCATCAATCCAGAGAGTGCGGAGTTTGCCACCGCTTGTAACAGGAATATTCATCAGAACCTTAACATCAGCGGGTTCGATATTTTTCACATCTGAAATATTTGAAATAACGAAAACCGTGTTATCGGGTTCAGTTGCGGCAATATACATTTCAGGAATGCCGTCATTATTTACGTCTGCGGTTCTGACCGCATCAAGAGCGCCGTAATCTGTAGTGTACAAAGTTAACAGACTATCAGACAACTCATAAGTATCGGGGGCGGTAGCTTCAATTATATACAAGGAAAACATATTCCATACGAAGGCGTAGATTTCTCTTTTGCCGTCGCCGTCGAGATCGCCGGTGGTCACATTATACAAGCCGCCACCGGAAAGTCCCTGCAAATTATACTCAATATCAATAGAGCCGAAGCCGGAAACCTCGCCGGCAACCGAGAGAACCAAAACCTCCCTGCCACGTCCACCCTGTCTGATTCCAACGATGATTTCATTATGTCCATCGGAATCAACATCTTCTATAGTCATGCTGTAAGGTCTGAAATCTATAGCAGATGTAAGGGCAAAGTCATAAGACATGTGAGGTTCGGAGATGCCCTGTACATAATTTCCGTATTTATTTTCGCCCTGAACGCCATTCCACTCAAAAACCCAGAGTCTCGGGGGAAGGGGGATGATATCGGAGTAACTGGGATATGCAACAACTATTTCGGGTTTGTTGTTATTATCAAGGTCGCCAACGGCTATTCCGATGTAAGTGGCGCCTGCAACAGGCATTTTATAGAACCAAACGAGTTCATAGGTGTCATTACCAGTAGCCTCATACATAAAAACATAATTACTATCTTTATCTGTATAAGATGAAATGAATTCTCCCTTGCCATCGTTATCAGTATCGAAACCGGATTTGGTGGTGGCCACTTCGGAAACTTCCTGCGGAGGTTGAAAGGGCATTTGATGAAGACTCCAGACAAGATTATAATTTGACTGGGCAAAAAGAAAAGAGGAGAGGGCAAAAAGAGCCATAAGTATCAGATGTTTTTTCATTGGGATTCCTTAAATTTGTCTCACATATCACATTAATTAACAGCCCGAAACTATAAAAATTTACAAAGGCTATCTAAATATAAAAAATGATACTTCAATGAAAAAGAAATTTAATAAATTTTTTTGCCCTTCCGTAAGACAATTCAGACATCAAGAAAGAGTTCGCCAACGGGTTTGCGCACTTTCGGTTTGAACTGCAGGGTATCTTCCGGGGAGCGGTAACCTATAGCGGCAATACAAACGGGGAGCAGATCCCGTTCATCCTTAAGCAGGATTTCCTTATATCTGGCGGCATCAAAACCCTCCATGGGGCAAACGTCAATTCCCATGGATGCTGCAGTGGTCATCAAGTTGCCGAGGGCGATATATGGCTGACGGGATAACCAGATCTTTTTTGATTCAGGGGTTCTGTTATTCATATCTTTTTTAAGCGCATTGGAGAAATTTTGCAATTCATCCAGGCTTTGATTTCTTTCGCTGGCATTCAGGGAGATGAAATCATCCACATCCTTATCGGTAAAGTCGGTATATGCACAGAAGACGAAAATATTGGAAGCGTCGGTTATCTGGGACTGATTATATGATGCCTCTCTTAATTTTTCGCGGATCTCAGGATTTTCAACATTGACCACTTTGTATGCCTGAAAGCCGTAAGAAGAGGGGGTTAACCGGACTGCTTCCTTAAGTGTGTTCAAATCCACGGTGCTGACTTTTTTGGTCTTGTCAAATTTCTTGGTTGCGTAGCGCCATTTTAATTTATCTAACATTATTTCACTCCATATTCATTAATTTCTTACATTGGAACTTCCATAAGCAAAACTTTTGCTTCGGATATGGCTTTGACGGTTATCTGATTAGTATCGGTTATGCCAATGCCGTCGCGTCTTTCAAGTACCTGGGTGTTCACATCAAGTTCACCTTCGAGAACGAACAGGTAAATACCGTTTCCTTGCTGCTTGAGCGCATAAGTGTCAGAACTTCCGGGGGTGAATTTTCCGAGATGGAACCAGGCTTTCTGATAGATCCAAACCCCCTGATCATCTTTATTCGGGGAGAGAATCTGATAGAAGGAGTTTTCCTTTTCAACGTCCTTTAATGAGATCTGGTCATAGCGGGGGATTACGTTTTTCCTGTCGGGATAGAGCCAAATCTGAAGGAACTTAACCGGATGCTCATCGCTATTGTTGAATTCGCTATGGAAGATACCGGTTCCGGCGCTCATTACCTGCACTTCGCCCTCGCGGATGATAGTTTCGTTTCCCATGCTGTCCTTGTGTTTAAGTTCGCCTTCGAGGGGGATGGATATAATTTCCATATTATCGTGAGGATGCTTACCGAAGCCCTCGCCCGGGTTTACTTTATCATCGTTCAATACCCGAAGCAAGCCGAAACGATGTCTTTCCGGGTTGTGATAGCCGGCGAAGCTGAAGGTGTGATAGCTTTCCAGCCAGCCGTGGTTTGCGTAGCCCCTTGAATCTGCTTTGTGAATTACTGTTTTCATAAATCTCCTATTGGTTATGTTATTAGAAATTTGTGTCACAAAATTACGAAAAGCGGGAGGGGGATGGAATATTAAAAGGCGGAGGAAAGATATGAAAATCCGATATCAGCGGGAGGAGCGGAAGGCTGAGGGGGAAATGCCGGTTTCTTTTTTGAAATACAGGCTGAAATTTGCGGGCTCGTTGAAACCGAGTTTATAGGCAATTTCCTTTGCAGAAAAACCGGAGAAATAGAGAAGGCGCTTAGCTTCGGTAATAATGCGGGTTTGAATATACTCCTTTGCAGTGGAACCTATCAGGGTTTTGACAACGCGGTTGAGATAATCGGGAGAGACATTGAGTTCGTGTGCATAGTCTGAGGTGAGATGCCATTGGGTGAATTTGGAGTCGACAAGGAGGGTGAAGTTTCTCAGGATGGAGTGACGGGCTTCGAGGTTTTGCTCATGATCTTTGGGGAGGTTGCAGTTGTTGTTTGCGCCAATAAGAAGGAGGGTAAGAGCTGAAGCAACGGCCTGCTGTTTGAACTTTATTTCGGAGCGGCTTAAGCTTAAGATTTCTTCGGCATACCGACTGAGTCTGTTCAATTCGGGGAGATCAAGGTTCAAGGGGGGAGTTTTGCCGAAGTTGTTAAAGAGGCGGAGTTCTTCAAAAAACATGAGGGGGATCTGGTTTTCGACGAGAAATTCCTTTGAGAAGACAATACAGTAGCCGAAAGATTTTTCCTCCTCAATCATCTGATGGACCTGACCGGGACTGAGGAAATAGATTTGTCCGCCGGAGAGAGTGAACTCATTAAAGTCTATGATATGCCTGCCGCGCCCTTTTTTAACAAGCAGGATTGTGTAAAAATCATGGGTGTGGGGGACGTCGGGAACACCCCGGCTGCGTTCGAAAATATCCTCCATGCGGAAAACGGCGAAGGTTATTTTTTCGGGGGATTTTTCATCAAGTTTATATATTTTCATAAGAATTAAAATTCAATTTCTCAAAGTTAAGCAAAATCCGGAAAATGTATCATTTTTATGTTACTGCTTAGCCGTTTGGTGAAAACGGGGGATATATTTCAGGACGAGGAGAGGATGGCTTTACCACGGGTTTACTACGGGTTTAGGGGGAGGGGAAGAGGGACGGAAGACAGAAGACGGAGGACGGAAAGAGGGAAAAAAGGTTAAAAGGTTAAAAGGTTAAAGATTAAAAGGGAAGAGAGGAAAGGGGTGTCTGAATTAGGATTCGTAGGATAAAATCGTTTGTAACGTTCTTAACGTTTATAACGTTAGTAACGGGGGGATCAGTCGGAGGTCGAAAGGATAAAAGATTAAAAGGTTAAGAGGTAATTCGACACGTCGAAGGAAAAGAGAAAAAAAGGAGGAGATTGGATGAATAATGATTCTGAAATTAATAAGACCCTCCTCAGTTTGTTTTTATCGTTTATAACGTAAAAGTTATCCCAGAGTAGCCGGGGTGCCGGGGAACACTGCGCGATAAACCCCGACAACAATGAAAATTCAAAAAGACTTATTGCAACTCTTTATATATTGTGCGAAGACTGAATTTGATATTATATACTATTTGGCCAAGGTTGGCTTTTTTTCGTGCAATCCGACCATTAAATTTTAGTCTTTCTGTCTAAAGCAGTTCTTTTTTATTTAAAAGAATATTTCTATTTTTGTTTATCAATATATGAAATACGGAGTTGGTTATGAAGGCACGGGTTTTGGGTTTAGTGGCTGGTTTTTGTCTGATTTCTTTTTTGGGGTGTAATAAGGAGGAGGCAATTACTCCGGCACCGGCGGGGGATGAAAAGTTTGTGGTGGTTATTAATGATATTCCATTTCAAACGGAAATGTTCCTGAGGATTCCTTATACTATCCGCTTTTATGAGTTTGAGAAGGAGGGGCTTAAACTTCAAAGAATACATGTGCTTGACGCCAATACGAACACGGAATTGATGAAAATAGAAAAAGAGGAAATCACGCATTTTTATAAAGATCCTCTGCCGCAAAATCCATATATGACACAAGATAAACTTGGCTATTACTATTTTTCAATTCAGCTGCCGATCCCACTTGCACAAACAAAGCCAACTAAAATTACTCACAAGTTTGATTTCCGGGATACGGTAAATAATAAAGATGTTACTATGGAGGGGGGGATATTGGTTCCCAGGCTTTCAGAGTCACCGTTAGTTATTGCTTCGCCGGTTAAAGGAAATAACTGGATTTTTATAAATCAGTCCACACTTGAGTATCACTTCTTTACTCTCTTTTTCGTATACGGGAAAATATTCAGAGGGGAGAGATTTGCTTTTGATAATCTGAGAATGGACAGTAGTTTTACGAATTATTACAAAGATGATCCGACGGTTAACAGCAATTTTTACAATTACCGGGACACTCTTTATGCTGTTGCAGAGGGGGTGGTGACTGCAATAAAGGACGGTATGGTGGAAAACAACGGAAATCTGCATGATCATCTTCCGACTACAATTGATGAACTGGGGGGAAACTGTCTGACGCTAAAGATAGGGAATAATCTTTATGCATTCTATGCCCACTGCGTTCCGAATTCGTTTTTTGTTACTGTGGGGCAGACGATTAAGGAGGGGGATCCGATTGCGTTATTGGGGAATTCGGGAAACTCGGATGCACCGCATCTGCATTTTGAAATCACAGATGGTCCGGATATTCTTTTTTCGAACGGAGTACCTTTTGTGCTGAAGCAGTATACAAAACTGGGGGATGCGGATACGGGTCCGTCAACTCCGGCAGTATTTCAGAATGCAATGATGGAGCAGATGACGGTTATCGGATTTTAAAAATATTTTTCTGCAATGTTTTTTTAATTTACCGGCAAATAAGTATATTTGTTGTGTGTGGATTCACAAATTCCTCCCCGCTCATATGATGTTTTAATTTTATAAATTATAAACTTATTCAGGAGCTGTGTATGGATCGTGTTGAAATTCAAAACCGTATCAAGAAAGTCATTTCAAAAGTTTTGAACATTAATGAAGAGAGCATTGGGGATAACGCCAATTTTATATTTGATTTGGGAGCTGATTCCCTTCAGAGTGTTGAACTGGTAGCTGCCTTTGAGGAAGAGTTCAATATTGAAATGGAGGAAGATAAAGCCCTCGAGGTTCAAACTGTTGCGGATGCAACAGAATTCATATCCCAGTACCTGAAATAAATCATTTCAATTAAAAATTAACCCGGAGCTGATATGAGCGATGCTTTCTCTGAAAGGATGAAAAACATTGACAGGATATTCTATCCCAAATCAATAGCTGTGCTTGGTACAAACAATGTAAGAGGAACAGTGCCAAGTGATATACTTACCAATATACTTAAAGCTGATTTCAATGGAGTGGTTTATCCGGTTAATCCGAAAGAACGACATCTTTTTTCAATAAAGACCTACAAATATGTGATAGACATAGAAGACCCTATTGATATTGCGGTGATTGTTTATCCAAGTTCGGTTATGCATCTGGCGCTTGAACAGTGCGGGCAGAAGGGGATAAAGGGGGCAATTATTATTTCCGCCGGATTTAAGGAAGTGGGGGGGAAAGGGATTGAAAGGGAGGAGAAGATAAAGGAAATAGCCCGCAAGTACGGGATTTCTTTTATAGGGCCGAACTGTCTGGGAGTAATCAATACTGATCCGGAGGTTAAGCTTGACGCCTCTTTTGCAAGGAAGACTCCGGATGAGGGGGACATAGCCTTTATATCGCAGAGCGGGGCGCTGTGCACGGCAGTGCTTGATTATGCAAGAGCAAAGCACATTGGTTTTTCGAAATTTGTAAGCATAGGGAACAAGGCTGATATAAGTGAGGTTGATCTTCTTTATTATCTGAAGGATGATCCGAAAACGAAAGTGATATTACTTTACCTGGAGGAAATAAGCGATGGGACCGCTTTACTTCAGGCGGCAAGAACGGTAATACAGGAAACAGGGAAGCCGATACTGGCAATGAAGTCGGGGCGTACACATGCAGGGGCATCTGCCGCGGCAAGTCACACCGGTTCGCTTGCGGGGAATGATGAGATATGTGACGCTGCGTTCAAGCAGGCGGGGATAATCCGCTGTGAGGATGTGGAGGAAATGTTTAACAAGGCTATAGCGTTTACGTATCAGCCCTTGCCGAAGGGAAACAGGGTAGCGATAATAACAAATGCGGGGGGACCCGGAGTGCTTACTACCGATGCGGCAATTCACTGCGGACTTGAGCTTCCGAAGTTTAATCCTGAGACAACGAAAATTCTGAAAAGCGAACTTCCTCCAACGGCAAATATAAGTAATCCCGTTGACGTAATAGGAGATGCGAGAGCAGACAGGTATAACGCGGCGGTTTCGAGCATAATGAAAGATGAAAATGTGGACGGGGTTTTCGTGATATTAACTCCGCAGTCAATGACTGAGATAGAGAGCATAGCAAAAGAGATATGTCATATTGCGAGTCAGCATACGAAACCGATTTATACATCATTCATGGGGGAGGCGGATGTGGCAGTGGGAGTTGACATACTGCTAAGGAACCGGATACCTCATTATATATTGCCGGAATCAATGGCGGATGCTTTTGCCTCGACATACAAATTCACAAAATTTTTAGAAGATGTGCACAAACCGATACCGGAATTTGAAGATGTTGATGTTCAAAAAGCGAGAGGAATTCTGGATGAAGCACTGAAACAGGGAAAGAAATATCTTCCGGAGGAAGAAGCGGTCAAGGTGCTGGAGGCATATAAGTTTCCAGTGTTAAAAAGCGGGCTGGCGGAATCCGCAGAAGAAGCGGGAAAACTTGCGGATGAGCTGGGTTACCCTGCGGTGATGAAAATAATTTCGGAGGATGTGGTTCATAAATTTGACGTTGGAGGGGTGGTGCTGGATATAGGCACAAGGGGGGAAGCAGAAAAGGCTTATAATACTATTCTCGATAATGTGAAGAAAGCAAAGCCCGATGCGAAAATAAAGGGGGTAATGGTGAGAAAAATGATTCCACCGGGGGAAGAGGTAATTTTAGGACTGAAGCGGGATGAATCGTTTGGCACGGTAATAATGTTTGGGCTTGGGGGAATATTTGTAGAAGTGTTTAAGGATGTAAGTTTCAGGATAGCGCCGCTTGACAATATAGCAGCTGAGAAGCTTATAAGCGAGACGAAGGCGGCGATAATTCTTGGGGGTGCGCGAGGGAGAAAACCAAAGGATATTAATGCGCTTAAAGAAACGATAATGAGACTTTCGCAGCTGGCAGTTGAATGTCCGCAAATCAGGGAGCTGGATGTAAATCCGTTAATTGTGCTGGATGACGGGAAAGGGTGTTTTGTGGCTGATACAAAAATCATGTTATAATATAGCTTAGGGAGATTCAAAATGAGTTTAAGGAAACTAAACTTTGCCGAGATTGAGGATCTGAAAGAAAATGGCTGCAGTGCTACAGACTGGAACAAGGTGCAGATAAGCGGTCAGTTTGACACAGGACAAATAAGGAATGTTAACTTTGACGGGGAGGTGAGGATTGGAAAGAATGTAAAAATCCAGAATGTTTCCTCATTGGCAAATTATGAAATCGGAGATGATGTAACGCTTTTCAATATAGACAGTCTTAGGGTGGAAGGAGAAACGGGATTTGGAAACGGAGTTAAGATAAGTGTGCTAAACGAAGGAGGGGGGAGGGAACTTACACTTTATGACCGTCTGACTGCTCAGGTTGCCTATATGATGGTTACATGCAGGCATGACAAGAAATTTATAGAAAAGCTTGAAAAGAAAATTGATGCATACTGCAGCAAGAAAAAATCAAATCTGGGAAAGATAGGTGAGGGAACAAGCATTAAGCATTGCGGCATATTGAGGAATCTGCTAATAGAGGGACCCGCAAAACTTGAGGGGGCGGTGAGTCTGAGCGAGGGGACAATAGTAAGCTGCAAGGAAGATCCGGTAGTAATAGGAAGCGGAGTAACTGCGAAGCACTTTATTATCCAGTCGGGGACAAAGATAAGCGACGGGGTGCTGCTTGATAATTGCTTTGCGGGGCAGGGGGTGAGGATCGGGAAGCAATATTCTGCGGAGAACTGTGCTTTCTTTGCTAACTGTGAAGGATATCATGGCGAGGCGGTAAGTATATTCGGGGGACCGTACACGGTGACACATCATAAATCGACTTTATTAATTGCGGCGATGTTCTCATTTTACAATGCCGGGAGCGGTTCGAACCAGAGCAATCACATGTACAAGCTGGGTCCGCTCCATCAGGGGATACTTGAGCGGGGATCGAAAACCGGATCAGTTTCCTATATGCTGTGGCCATCAAGAGTCGGGGCATATAGTGTGGTAATCGGGAAGCACTATACCAATTTCGATGCGAGCGATTTTCCGTTTTCATATATAAACGAGGAAAAGGGACAAAGCCAGCTTACTCCGGCAATGAACATGTTTACGGTGGGGACAAGAAGAGACACAATAAAATGGCAAACCAGAGACAGAAGAAAGGATCCGGTAAAGCACGACATTATCCATCTGGAGTTGTTTAATCCGTATATTGTTGGGAAGATACTTAACGGAGCAAATATATTGAAAGAGTTACTGGAGAAAGCTAGCCGTGAACAGGAGTTTGTAACCTACAAGGGACTGCACATAAAACGACTGCTGCTAAAGACGTGCGGAAAATATTACGAGATGGCGATAAAGATTTATATGGGGCAAGAGCTGATTAAGCGGCTGGAGAAAAAAGAAGCGCTGAGTTACAATCCTGAAGATTACAGCGATAAGTGGATAGATGTTGCGGGTATGTTTATTCCCAAAGGGGAATACTTAAAACTGATCAATTCAATAACGTCAAATGAGGAATGGGGCGTGGCAGAAATTGCGAGCGAGTTCAGGAAGCTGGATGAGAAATATGAGGAGTTAGCGTGGGCGTGGTGTGCAAAACTGATAGAAAAGAGGTATGGTTGCGGCATTAGCGAACTTACCAGGGAGCAGATAAATCAAATAATAGGGGACTGGCGGGAGAGCCGGATAAAGCTGAACAATATGATAATAAAAGATGCAGAGAAAGAATTCGATCAGATGAGCAAAATCGGATTCGGGCTTGACGGAGAAGAGGAAATCCGAGACCTTGACTTTGAAAACGTGCGTGGCAAATACGAAGAAAATAAATTTGTGATTGAACTGAAGAAGGAAACGGAGGAGATCAGGAAGACAACTGTCTGAACCGCAGATTACCCAGATTAAAGGATTTTAAGGATTATTTGTGGTGGATATTTTTCTTTAATTGCTTTGTTATTTTTCATCAAGAAAAAATTAGGTTTACAAAAGTTATAAAGTAATTCAAGGAGTCAATAATGGGAAGTGAAAAAGAAAATTCTATGACAGTATTCGACTCGTTTTCAATAAGGCGTCACTATGACGAGGAGAAAGGGACCTGGTATTTTTCGGTTGTCGATATAGTTGCAGCTCTTACAGAGCAGAAAGATTTTCAGACTGCGAGGAAATACTGGAATAAACTTAAAGAACGACTAAATAAAGAAGGGAATCAGTCGGTGACAAATTGTCACCAACTGAAATTATCAGCTTCTGACGGGAAAAAATACTTAACAGATGTTGCTGATGTTGAAACTATTCTACGTCTTGTTCAATCTGTTCCAAGCCCAAAAGCAGAGCCAATAAAACTCTGGCTTGCCAAAGTCGGATATGAGAGGATAGAGGAGATAAATAATCCCGAAAACGCGTTAAACCGCTCGAGGGAGTATTGGCAGAGACAAGGGCGGAGCGAAAAATGGATTCAGCAGAGAATGACGGGACAGGAGACCCGGAATAAGTTAACTGATTACTGGAAGGAGAGCGGAGTGGAGAAGGGGGATGAGTTCGCTTTTCTTACAAATGTTATTCACCAGGAATGGAGCGGCATTTCGGTTAAGGAACATAAAAACTTAAAAGGACTGAAAACTCAAAACCTGAGAGATCACATGAGTGAGGCGGAACTTATTTTTACTGCTCTTGCTGAACTTTCAACAAGACAAATTGCCGAAACGGAAAATGCAAAAGGGGTTGAAGAAAATGCCAAGGCGGGGAAAAAGGGGGGAAAGATAGCTAAGGACGCCCGTTTGCAATTAGAATCTAAGACCGGGAAAAGCGTTGTAACCGGGCAGAATTTTCTGCCTAAAAGCCCCGAGCCGAAAAAATTAAAAGGAGAAGGAAAAAAGTAAGGAATCAGACCCCGGTGGGAATTTAAGGGCTACCCAGAGGCAAGTCAGAGGCTACCCGGATTAAAGGGGGGAGGATAAATTCTTAACATCCGGTGAATCCCATATTCCATTATTTCCTTTTCCACATCCCCTCTTCTATATTGTCATTTCCCTTTTATTTCATTATATTTCCGAGTTAAATCACATATATTCAAAGACTGAGAAAATAATGAGTACCCAAGGACAATTCAGAAAAGTAACGACAAAAACACTGCTTGTAATGAAGCAAAAGGGGATAAAAATAGCCGCTTTGACAGCATATGACTATATTACAGCGAAATTGCTGGATCAGGCGGGGATAGACTTGCAATTGGTCGGTGATTCATTAAGTAATGTTTTTCAGGGGAATGAGACCACACTCCCTGTTACTATGGACGAAATGATATATCATACCAAGGCAGTAACCAAGGGAATTCAGCGCTCGATGGTAATAGTGGATCTTCCTTTTATGTCATATCAGCTGAGTGTTGATGAAGCGTTCCGCAATGCCGGAAGAATAATGAAAGAAACATCCGCCGGCGGAGTAAAGCTGGAGGGGGGGGAGCAGTATGCAGAAACCGTGAAAAAGATTTCAGATGCGGGGATTCCGGTACTTGGACACATCGGGCTTACTCCACAGAGTATTCATCAATTCGGAAGCTACAGGGAAAGAGGAAAAACAGAAGAAGAAGCTGCGCAGATAATGAAAGATGCCAAAGTTTTAGAAGAAGCAGGGGCTTTTGCGGTTGTGCTTGAAAAGATACCCGCTGCGTTGGCAAAGAAAATAACAGAATCACTGACTATCCCGACAATCGGCATAGGTGCCGGAATTCATTGTGACGGGCAGATACTGGTAATAAGCGATATGCTGGGATTAAACAAGGACTTTCACCCAAGGTTTGTAAGATATTATGCAAATCTTGCCGATGAGATAGACAAAGGGATAAGACAGTATGTGGAAGATGTAAGGAAGCGGGATTTTCCGAATGAAAGCGAGAGTTATTAGGATATTATGCGGATTTTTCTCTTTATTCTTTTAATGACCAGTGTGGTTTTCCCACAGATAGAATTTGAGGAATTACTACCGAACGCCAATGTAAATGAGATTGTTTCGGACGGGAAAACGCTCTGGTTTTGCACTTACGGACAAGGAATACACAACTTTAATCCGGAAGACGGAACATGGAAAAGCTTCTCCACAAAGAACGAGAATCTTGATAATGATCTTTTTTACTGTATTGCGGCAAGCAAGGAATTTGTGTGGGCGGGAACAAGCGACGGGCTATATATATATGACCGTAAACGGGACTTCTGGAAGAAGAGAAAATTTGCAATGGGGGGAGAATTCGGTAACTGGATACGTTCACTTTGTTATGATGCGGAGGAGGACATGCTCTACATCGGAAGATTCCGTTACATGACCAAGCTGGATGTAAAGAAGCAGAGGTTTGATGATTATGATCTTACGGTAGGTTCGGAGATCAAGACGAATACATTCAAAACAATACGGCTGGAAGGAAAAGAATACGTCTGGTTTGGAACAGAGAGCGGAGCGTTCAGATACTCGAAGAAGATGGATCTTGGAGACAAGAAGTCGCTTCAATATTTCAGCAACAAAACAAACGCATTCCGGGGAGAAGGGGAATTTGTTTCGATTTCAGAATTTCTTTTTGAGCCCAATTTTATCTGGTTTGGAACAGATGAGTTCACGAGCAAGGAAAGTCCCAACTTTAATCTTGGAGGGATATACAAGTTCAACCGGAGGGCTACCTGGGAAAGGATTGACACGCGCAACGGACTTCCGGGGCAAGGGATCTACACATTAGCACGAGTGGGGAATTATATCTGGGCGGCGGTGTATTACTTCGACAGAAAAGAAAAAAAGGAACACGGACGGGGTTTGGTATTAATCAACCGGATGACGAATGAAGTTATAAGAATCAATCCTGACGATATCCGTCTTGCGTCGAATAAAATCAATGCGCTTTATTTCGACGGGGCAAATATGTGGATTGGTGCGGAAAACGGATTGTGGCGGGTAAGAATTTTGAATGAACTTGCGCGATGGACCGGAGACCAAATTTCGAATTATTGATATGAAAATGAACAGGAACTACAGATGATAAAAATGACTTTAAGAAGACTCCTATCGCTGGAGAAGAATTTTGCCGGGAAGAAAATAGCAGTAATTGGTGATATGATGTTAGACAGTTACTATTGGGGGGGGGTGAAAAGAATATCGCCCGAAGCACCGGTGCCGGTAGTTGAGGTGGAGAATGAATTTAACCGTTTTGGCGGGGCAGCCAACGTGGCACTGAATATAGCAAAACTCGGGGGTATTCCGTATCCGGTTGGAGTAATCGGTTATGACAACGACGGATCAATTTTCTCGTCACTTCTGGAGGAAGAAAAAATCAATTCTGCAGGACTTATAACAGATGACAAAAGACCGACAACCGCGAAGACCAGAGTGATTGCGCAAAACCAGCATGTGCTAAGGATAGACAAAGAGAGTAAAGAATATATTGATGAAGGAACAGAGAAGAAACTGTTTAATTACTTTGAGTCGATTGCGAGTGAAATTGACGGGATAATTTTACAGGATTACAACAAGGGAGTGTTAACACCGACATTAATAAAGAAAATCATTTCACTTGCCAGAAAAAAAGAGATACTTATCACCGTCGATCCGAAATTCAATAATTTTTTTGAGTACAAGAACGTAACCGTTTTCAAGCCAAACAGAAAAGAAGCCAGTGATGTACTGGGGTTAAAGATCAAGAGTTCAGAAGATATAAAACATGCGGGGAAGAAATTGCTAGGGAAACTGCACGCGGAATATATTCTTTTAACATTGGGGGAGGAAGGAATAGCGGTGTTTGAAAAAGACAAAGAAGAAAAGCGAATGCCGACGAAGGCGATAAAAGTTGCGGATGTATCCGGGGCGGGAGATACAGTAATTTCCACACTTACAATGTCGCTGGCTGCCGGTGCAAACATACTGGAGTCCTGTTATTTAGCCAACTACGCTGCAGGGATAGTATGCGGGGAAGTTGGAATAGTGCCGATAGAAAAAAGCAAACTCTTTTCCACTGTGGCAGAGGTGTTATAATGGAACATTTAGTATCGAGAGATGAGATAAAAAGAATACGAAAAGAGTTAAAAGAGAAGGGGAAGAAAGTAGTTTTTACAAACGGCTGTTTTGATTTAATTCATGCAGGGCATGTAGATTACCTTTCGAAGGCAAAGGAATTCGGGGATGTGTTGATAGTAGCAGTGAACAGTGATGAGTCGATAAGAAGGATTAAAGGAGAAAAGCGTCCAATAACACCGTTAAGCGAAAGAGGTTTTGTACTTGCAAATCTAAAGCCGGTGGATTACGTAACCCCTTTTGATGAGGATACGCCATTCGAGATTATAAATGAGCTTGTGCCGGACATACTAGTAAAGGGGGCGGATTGGTCGATTGAAAACATAGTAGGCAGGGAGACGGTGGAAACAAACGGGGGAGAGGTGAAGACGATAGAGTTTGTAAATAAGCAGTCAACCTCGAACATAATAAAAATAATAGTGGAGCGATTCGGGAACAAATGAGTGATGAAGAGAAAAAAGAAATAAATCCTCCGCAGAGTGAAGAGACTCCGTTGTCACCTGCGCCCAAAGTGAAAAACAAAAAGAAGCGTTCATTATTTCACAAGATAGTAAATGTTTTTCTGGGGATAATACTCGGATTATTGGTAATAATAATTCTCTTTATCGGATTTATGCAAACATCAACATTCAGGGAAATGCTGAGAACAAATCTCCTTGAAATTGTGAACGAAGAGATAAACGGGAAAATAAATTTAGAAAAGATTGACGGGACATTTCTTACATCGCTGATTCTGAGGAATGGTTCACTCACTTATGAAAAAGACACTATTGCCGCATTCAAAGACTTATCAGTAAAATTCAGTCCTTTCCGTCTTTTATTCAAGCAGATAGCGGTAAGAGATGTCAGGTTGAACGACATGGATTTCAGGCTAGTAGAAGACAGTTCGGGAGTTTTAAACATTGCGAAAGCCTTTCCATCCTCTCCTGATGAAGACACCACAACTTCAACGTTCGACTTTGAGATAATAGTATCGAATCTTGACTTCAGAAATCTGAATATTTCATTTCAGAAAGAAGCTTTCGTAAAGTCGGAGGCAAGTTATGATTATTTCAATCTTGATGATTTCAGAATTGACAATCTTAATCTGGTGCTAAGTGCTTTTGCGGATATGGAGGAGAACGAGTACGAGCTAACAATTAAAGAATTCAATTCGAAGATAAACCTGAAAAGATTTAACTTAAATGATTTCCGGGGAAAATTTGCATTAAGTGAAAAGGGGATAGAAATAAGCGGCTTTAATTTTGCGAGTGATTCCTCCCGATTGAAAGCAGATGTCAAAATAGACGGTATTAATATTTTCGGGGACATGAGTGATGATGCGCTAAAAAAGGTGACAGTGGACCTAGATCTGAGATCAGAGAAATTCAATTTTGCGGATGTGGCATCGTACGTTCCGGCTTTGGACATGATTAAGGGGGCTTTAGCAGTTGAACTAAGCGGAAAGGGGAATCTGAGCGAATTTGAGCTTCGAAAGTTTGATATTGTTTATGGAGAAACCGAGTTAAAAACAACGGGTAAATTTTATAATCTTAATGACCCGGAAAAGTTATACATATCAACTTTGACATCCGGTTCAGAGATGAACTTTGCGGATATAATAAAAATGCTACCGGGAATTGCGCCAGAAATGATTGCTAAACTTCCGGTAATGTCGATTGACACTTTAAGATTTGCTGGTTCACCGACGAACTTTTCCACTTCATTCGGAATGAGACTTGCACAAGGGGGTGTGAGAGGTGAAGTGGTAATGGATATGGACAAACCAGATATGGTTTACGATGTTAAACTAAACACGCATAATCTTGATGTCAGTCCGATCCTAAACATGCCATCCAACATTTCCGCTTCGATTGATATAAAAGGAGCCGGAACAGATTTAGGGAAAATGAATCTGGATTCAAAAATCAGTCTGAACAACAGCAGAATCGGATTATATAATATCAACAGACTATTTATGAAGGGGGATATGAACCGGGGTAACACATCAATTGCTTTAACCGGAGATGTGGATTCGGCATTCATTGACTTTGCGCTCAAAACTGATTTGAGCGATATGAAAAACTTACCGTATGATTTCAGTCTGGGAGTGAATTCACTGGATTTAAGCAAGACTATGTTGCCAGACTTATTTACGGGACGATTTGATTTGTATTTAGCGGGGCGAGGAAGAAATTTTGATCCCGAAGACCTGGAATCGGAGATAAGTCTGGATATCAGAAATCTTGAGTTAAGGAATAACTCTCTCGATTCGCTTGATTTTGATTTAACAGTAAAATCAGAACCAGGGAGAGCTAAAACTATAGACCTTAAGTCCACGCTTATGGATTTTAATCTTGCCGGAGTATTTGCATACGAGGATCTTGCCGAATTTGCAGGGATGGAAGCCGACAGCCTGCAGAAGAGAATAATGGCAAAGATGGAGAATTACTTTCCACCCAAAGAGGAGAAAGTTGAAAACGTTGTAGTCAATACCAAGAAGATCAATAAAGTCAAGTTACCCGGAAAAGAGAAAGAAAGCACACAAGATATAATGATGAATTTCAGAGCAGCATTTAAGGAAATGGACCTGATCTCAGCGCTTTTGGAATTCGAGGACTTTTCGCTGGATGGAAAACTTGAGGGGAGTTTAGTGCGCAACGGAAGCATTACTGCATTTGCAACGAATTTGAATTTAGATTTTTTAAAATTCAAGTTGGATGAAGAAGGGTTGTTTGTAACCGATGCAAAACTAGAACTTGCGGCAGCCCACCCGACCAATAAGTTTGACACCGATAAATTAAAAATCAACACGGAACTTGCAATAAAGCGACTTTTTCTGGGAACTGATGTTAAGAATATTGCCTTGCAGATTGGGATGGAAAACAATCTAATAAAAGCAGAGGCTTCTGCGGATGCGACAAAGGAAATAAGTGCAGAAATCAATGCGGGTATTGATATATCGCAACCGGAGCTTGTTGCGAACTTCACGAATCTAAATATTGATTACAAAGAATTTAATCTAAGGAACAAAAGAGATTTCGCGATAAAGTATAACAACGAGAAAATAAGGATCAATGATTTTAATCTTTACAGGAACGAAAGCGAAATATTAATTGACGGACTGGTAGACCCGAACGGGGAACAGGATGTGAGAATAAACATTTCCAAATTCAAGGGATATGATGTCGGATTCAATGTACTCGAAACAAATCCGCTGGATATTATTGATTTTGATTTAAATCTTGCGGCGGGGATAAACGGAACCTTTGAAAATCCACTGCTTAACCTGAATCTTGAAGTAAACGATGTAACATACAGGGAGAAAAATTTTGGTTCCTTAGCCGCATGGTTTGACTACAAGGATAAAAATCTGGATACCAAAATAGAATTCGATGATGATAAAAAAGTCAATGCACAATTACCACTAAGTATAACAGGAAATTTACCTATAGATTTGTCGCTTGGAGCAGTAAAGGACAGATTACCGAAGGACAGAGAAGTAAACCTCAAGATCTTTGCGAAGGATTTCAATTTAGGTTCGTTTGGAGATGCCCCGCCATTTATAGATGATCTAAAGGGATTCCTTTCATCGGATATTGTTTTAAGCGGAACATATGACAAACTGAACAGAAGCGGTAATCTGACGCTAAGAGACGTATCGTTTTTAGCAGAGCCGAATAACCTTTCATACAAAGCGGGGTTGACCGTGCGACTTGATGAAGAGTCGATTATTCTGGAAAATCTGATGATTGAGAATATTGGGAATGTTGCATACAAAGGAAAATTAAGCGGAAGCGGTAAAATAGATTTTGACGGATTAGACCTAGTTAATGCGCAGATGCTAATCGGCGGCAGCCTTCAAGTACTTTCATTTGATTCAAAGAGTGTGAGTCCCGCAGTATATGGTGATCTGGCATTCTCAACAGACGGGGATGTAGTTTTTGCGATGACACCGGGGAAATCATATCTTAAGGCTTACATAACAATAACCCGAGGTAATTTACACTTTCCACCGTTACAGAGTTCATACTCGGGATCGAGCAGCAATTTTATTTACAAGTATGTTGAAACAGGAAAAACGATATCGGAACGTGAGGCGGAGATACAAAGGATAGTGGCAGAGTCGCGAGCCAGGACGCAGGAAGTATTTGTTGAGGCAAAATCCACATCAACGTTTGATTATGATATAAGAGTACGGATAAAAGACGAAGCAAAAATTACATTTGTACTTGCAGAGCAAGCCAACCAAAAGCTAACCGCCAATTTGAAGGGGGATCTTGCATATGAGAGTATCGGCGGAATACAAAATATTCAAGGGGAGCTGAAACTGCTTGAGGGTTCAACCCTAGAGTTCTTAAAAACATTTACGGCATCAGGAGGAATAAGATTCGAGAGCGATATTACGAATCCATATCTTGATATAACCGCAACGTATAAGAATTACAAGATATCCACAGAGGCTGACGGAAAAGAAATAGAAGTTGCGGTAAAAATCAAACTGAGAGGAACGGTGCAGGATCTTTCGAACAATTTTGCATCGATGGAGGACAATATAGCGGTTTATGAGGGAACAGAAAACATTCAAAACGATAAGCCAAGTACAGATAAGGAAAAGGCAGATGCAATCTGGTTCATACTTACGGGGAAGTTCACAAACGAAACAACCTCTCAAGAGAAGCAGCAATCAGCCGGAATGCTTGAGGGGACAGCAGCATCCTTAGCCGGATCGTTGCTAGGGGGAGTGCTTAACACCTATCTTGGTGATTATGTGAGAACGCTTGATGTAAGATCGTCGGGGACCGCGACCAAATTCAGTTTAACGGGAACAGTAAAAAACCTGCGATATACAATCGGGGGAAGCACAAACTTTTTCCAGGACTTATCGAATGCAAACATAAGAATAGAATACCCGCTGATAGAAAACTTATTTATCAGAGTTGAAAGACGGGAGTCAATAACAGAAACGAACTATCCCAGCGAGATGATAAATGAACTGGGTATAAAATACAGATTTGAGTTTTAATGAAAAGGAAAATAAAACTATTCTTTGAACAGCACCCGGGGCTTTCAATAAAACCGAGGGAACTGGCAAAGAAACTCAATATGCTAGCCGAGTATGAATATTCGGCATTGAAACAGATATTATACGAATTATTTGAGGAGGGATTTTTAGTGAGAGAGGGGAAGAGGTATTTACTGAACCGAACAACAGTAAGTCAAATAAGGGGAAGACTTGAGATTGTTCCCGATGGATTTGGTTTTGTTGTATGCGAGAATGCAAAGTATGGGGATATATTCATATCTTCAAAAAATTTAGGTGGTGCAAAGGACGGGGATATCGTGGAAATAATTCTGTTTAAAAAGCAGAAGAGAAACAGGAAAAATTTTGAAGGACAGGTGGTTGAGATAATAAAGAAAAATCCAGAATCCCAGACTGTGGCTAAAGTGAAAAAAAAGGGGGGGGCGATTCCACCAGCAAGGCATATGAACAGGGAGGAGGAAATTGAATTCATAGCAAACGAATTTAATATTCCGTACATTTTCCCGGAAAAAGTAATAAGAGAAGCAGAGGAAATTCCCCAGAAAATAAGCGTGAAGGAGATAAGGGGAAGAACCGATTACAGGGATAAGAATGTATTTACCATTGACCCGGATGATGCAAAAGACTTTGATGATGCACTATCGATCGAGAAACTTGAGAACGGGAATTTCAGTGTAGGGATACACATAGCGGATGTTTCGCACTATGTTAAAGAAAAAGGGGCGGTGGATTCCGAGGCGGGGAAGAGGGGGAACAGTGTATATTTAGTGGGGGGAGTTATACCAATGATCCCAGAGAGGCTGTCGAATTCCATATGTTCGCTTGTACCGAATGAAGCAAGGCTGACATATTCGGTTATTGTTGAACTGACTCCAAGGGGGAAAATTGCGGGGTATAAAATAGAGAAGACGGTAATTGAGAGTAAAAGGCGGTTTACATATGAGGAGGCACAACAGATAATTGAAACGGGGAAGGGAGATTTTGCGGAGGATGTGCTGCGGCTTCATAAAACAGCACTAATTCTTAAGAAGAAGCGTCTAAAAGAAGGAAGTATAAACTTCTTTACACCAGAAGTTAAATTTGAATTAGACGAAAACTATAAGCCGGTAAATATCGTTAAGAAAATACAGAAAGAGAGCAACAATCTGGTAGAAGAATTCATGTTGCTGGCAAATCAGATAGTTGCAAGACATATAGGATTTTCGAGGAAACGGGATGAGATAAAGACGTTCCTATACAGAGTACATGATTATCCCGATGAAGAGAAGCTGAAAGAATTTGTGCGATTTGTAAAATCTTTGGGTTATAACCTAAGTGTATCCGAGGCAAAACAACCTAACGGGCTAAACAAACTAATGGAAAGTGCCAAGGGAACAGAAGAAGAGGTAGTGGTAAATGATCTGGCGATAAGGTGTATGGCGAAAGCAATTTATACCACTGATAATATAGGACACTTCGGGCTTGGATTTGACTACTACACGCACTTTACATCGCCAATAAGAAGATATTCCGATTTGCTAGTTCACAGGTACTTGTATCATTACCTGACGAAAGAAACGAAAATCAACAAGAGCAAAAAGGATCTCGAAAAAATCTGCGAGCATATTTCGGCGACCGAAAGAACGGCAGCGGAAGCCGAGAGGCGGTCAGTAAAATACAAACAGATAGAATTTTTACGAGATCATTTAGGGACAGAGTATCATGCAATAATAACAGGGGTTACAAGATTCGGATTGTTCGTTGAAATAGCGGATTATCTTGCGGAGGGGCTTGTGCACGTAAGAGATTTGGAGGGAGATTTTTACGTTTACGATGAAGAAAAATATTCTTTAATTGGAAGGCGGAATAAAAAAGTTTTCCGATTGGGGGATAAAGTAATAGTACAGCTAGTAAGGGTGGATTATGATAAGAGCGAGATAGACTTTATAATTGTTGAGGAATAAAAGTCTGCTGAATTGGGGGTGTTTAGAATTGAGGATTTTGGAAGAAGCAAAGAATAAGATATGAAGCAAACTCTATATATATTTTTCCTGAGTACCCTAATGGTAACGGGACTTTTGGGTCAGTTCGGAAGGAACAAAGTGCAGTATAAGAATTTTGAATGGTTCTATATTCAGACGACTCACTTTGATATCTATTTCTCGAGCGAGGGGACGCAAGTGGCTGAATTTGCGGCAAAAGCAGCAGAAGAAGCCCTGGCGGATATCGAAAAGAAGATTTTATACCGTATAAATAACCGTATCACACTAATTCTTTACAATTCGCAAAATGATTTTCAAGAAACAAATGTTATAGATCAATATTTGTCCGAAGGGATAGGGGGATTTACAGAACTTTTTAAAAACAGGGTGGTAGTTCCTTTCACCGGTTCTTACAGTGGATTCCGGCACGTGATCCATCATGAGTTAGTGCATGCAGTAATGAACGATATGTTTTACGGGGGATCAATACAGAACGTAATATCGAGCAACATTAACCTGAGATTTCCGATGTGGTTTTCGGAGGGTATGCCAGAATATCTGTCTTTGGGGTGGGATACTAACACGGATATGTTTATGCGAGATGCGGCAACGGGAGATTATTTTCCGGATTTGAACCGATTAGACGGATATGCGGCATACAGAGGTGGTCAATCTGTGATTCATTATATTGCAAAGAAATATGGAGATGAAAAGATCGGGGAAATAATGAATCAGATAAAGAGCAAGGGGAGCGTTGAAGAGGGAATAAAAGCCTCGATCGGACTGAGCTATGAGGAACTTAATGAGCGATGGAAGAGGGATGTAAAGACAGAATACTGGCCTGAAATAGCAATCAGAGATCAAGTAGATGATTTTGCAAAGAAACTGACAAACCCCAAGAAGGACGGGGGGTTCTATAATACAAGTCCGGCATTAAGTCCGCAAGGAGATAAGATAGCCTTTATATCCAACCGAGATTATTACTTTGATGTATACCTAATGAATGCGCTTGACGGGAAAATTATAAAGAGATTAGTTAAGGGGAACAGGAGCGCGGATTTTGAAGAGTTGAATATACTTACACCAGGATTGAGCTGGTCTCCAGATGGAAGCAAGATAGCGCTGAGCGCAAAGAGCAACGGGACTGATGTAATTTATATAATAGAGGCGGAGTCGGAAGATGTAGAGAATCTGCCTTTGGAATTTGAGGGGATTGGTACGATCAGCTGGTCGCCATCCGGGAAATATATTGCAATAGCCGGGCATGACACAAGGCAATCGGACATATATATATACAATGTTGAGACTAAAGAACTAACCAATTTAACGAATGATCCTTTTACAGATGAGCAGCCATCATGGTCTGCAGATGAGGGGAAGATATTGTTTGTATCAGACAGGGGAGAATATGAGACGAATTTAGTGTCAGATGATTTCAGGATAGGAAATCACGATTACTCGCAGAATGATGTTTATTGTCTTGATATAAAGGAGAGTAAAATCACGCGGTTAACGGCAACATTAATCGGGGATGAAGCAACGCCGGTATTCAGTCCCAGCGGAGAAGAAATTCTATACGTGTCGGATGAAAACGGAATAGGGAACATTTACAAAAAGAGTATTGTGTCCGCAGGGGATCAACTGATAACGGATATAAAGCCTGTGCCGATAACCAATTCGCTGAACGGGATTGCGCAACTTTCGCTTTCCAAGGACGGGAAGAAGCTGGCATTTTCTTCGTTGTATGAATCGTCGTACAATATTTTTCTAATGACAAATCCCTTTGAAAGCAAGACAGAGCTAACGGAATTATCACCGACTCCATTCAGGATGAGGCAAACAAACCGAGTGGGATTGAAAGGAGATACTTCGGGGACAGTAGTTTCCGCGAAGGAAGACACTTTGAAGGAAAATGAGGGGGCATTATTTTTCACGGGGTCTTATGTTGACACGGCGAAAGCAACAACCGATTCGACAAAGGGTCCTGATTTCAGTAAGTACGTATTCGGACAGAAAGAATATTACATGAAAGACACGACGAAAACGAGGGAGAAGGTTTTCAACTTAACGGACAATCTGGACAGTGCGGGGAATTACAAGGTTAACCGATATAAAATAACATTTTCGCCGGATCTTATTTATGCGAATGCAGGATACAGCACACTTTATGGATTGCTGGGAACGACGGTACTGACCTTTAGTGATATTCTGGGGAATCACAGGTTGACGGGGGTAACGAGTTTGCAGATAGATCTGAAGAACAGTGATTACGGATTGGCGTACTACTATCTGCCGAAGAGAATAAGCTACGGAGTTGAACTTTTTCACACAGCGAGATTTTTATTTCTTGAGCGGGGGCAGTATCTGAATCTATTCCGTTTCAGGAATTACGGGGCAGTACTTTCGGCATCGCTTCCGCTAAACAGGTTTTACAGATTTGATTTTGGACTTTCGATCTTGAACGCATCGAGTGAAAATCTGGACAGATCAGAGGAGCCGTCACAAAAGATAACTTACCTTATTCCCGCGATGAGTTTTATCAGAGACAACACAATCTGGGGATATACTGCGCCAATAGACGGGACGCGGTTCCGATTTGATATATTCGGGAATCCGTTGATTGAGGCGGATAAATATGGTTTTTACTCGATATTAGCAGATTACAGGGGTTATGAAAAATTCTGGGGGGATTATTCATTTGCGTACCGTTTTTCGGGGGGTTATTCAGACGGAAAGAATCCGCAGAGATTTTTCATGGGGGGAGTTGAAAACTGGATAAACAGAAGATTTTCGACGGGGGATATTCCGATAGAGACACCAACCGATTTTGCATTTTTGACTTCGGCGTTACCGATGAGGGGATTTGACTTTGCAGAGAGAATAGGTACGCGTTATTCACTGGTGAATCTTGAATTCCGCTTTCCATTGATAAGATACTTGCTAACGGGGGCGTTACCCATTTTATTCCAGAATGTTTTAGGAGTTGCGTTTATAGATGCCGGGACAACATGGAATAAGAACAGGGATTTGCAACTGTTTACAAGGAATGAGAGCGGATCAGTAGTAAGCAAGGATCTTTTAATGGGGACGGGATTTGGAGCGAGGTTGTATTTCCTATATTTTCTCCTGAAGTTTGACCTTGCGTGGAGCTACAATGTTGATTCGTTCTCGAAGCCGATATTCTACTTTTCTTTAGGAACAGATTTCTAGCAAGGAATCACCATCGGGAGATTATGGTAAGATTCTGATGGTTGAGAATTGATTTTGCTTCTGCGGTAAAGAGAAACTCTATGCGATTTGAATAATAATCAGTTATTTTGCCACGCACCATTTTAAGAGTGCTGTTAAGGAATTTGTTTTGTTCTGTGAAGCCCTCGCCAAGAATTGCGACTGCAGCGGGCAGCCATCTTTCGGGGAAGAGTCCTTCATATTTCCCGCCTTTTTTGTAATCGTTAATTGTGTCCTGAATAAGTTGCAAGGCTGCTTTCTGACCATCCGCAGACTTAATATCCAGACCAAGGTTTTTAACTTTTCTTATGACGGCTTCTTTATTTGGGTAAATTAAGGCAACCGTATAAGGGGACTGGTTGTTATAAAGCATCATTTGTTCAATATACGGGGAGCCATCGGTAATAGTTTCTTCGATTCCCTCGGGGCTATATTTTTCGCCATCACCGGCTATCAGGAGACTTTTAAATCTGCCGAGAACGTAGAGGAAATGATCTTTGTCGACATAACCCATATCGCCGGTATAAAGCCATCCATCTTTGATGGTTTCTTGAGTAGCTTTTTCATTTTTCCAATATCCCGCCATGACGTTCTCGCCTTTAACTACAATTTCGCCCTTCTGACCTATGGGGAGTTCTTTGCCATTTTCGTCGCAAATTTTTACCAGGAGATCTTTAACAATTTTTCCGGAAGAGCCCAGTTTATGAATAGCAGGAACATTAGCAGAAATTACGGGTGCGGCCTCAGTGAGACCATAGCCCTGGAACATAGGTATGCCGAGGGCATAGAAGAAGCGCTGGAGTTCAATGTCGAGAAGTGCACCGCCACCGATGAAAAACCGGAGTCTGCCGCCGAAGTTTTCCCTAATTTTAGCGAATATGATTTTATCGAATAAAAAGAGGAGAGGTTTTTTTATTTTGGATAGTCCTTTTCCTTTATTCCAGCCGTCTTTATTATAGTCATAAGCTGTATTTATGGCAAAATTGAATAATTTTTCCACTTTTTCACCTTTTTCCCTTATGCCGGCTTCGATATTTTTCCTGAAGTTTTTGGCCAGGGTTGGGACACTAAGGAGGAAGTGGGGTTTTATTTCCCGTATATTAACGGGAATATTTTTAAGAGTTTCAACTCCTGTGGCTCCGGTCTGTACAGCCGCCATACTTGCTCCGTTTGCCATGAGGGTATAAATGCCGGCGGTATGGGCAAATGCGTGGTCCCACGGAAGAATGAGGAGGGAAGTATAGTATTGCGGAATGGGAAGAAGTGCTGAGGATTGTTCGACATTTGCCGTATAATTCCGGTGAGTCAAAATAATTCCCTTGGGATCGGCGGTAGTTCCGGAGGTGTAGCAGATATTTGCATAATCATTATCGTTAATTGATTGCCATAAATCGTGAAATGTTTTTTTATTGGACTGAAGGAAGTTGTTTCCCCTTTGGAGCAAATCGTTAAGGAGGAGTTCATCCGGTTGAGGATTTTCAACAGAGTCGAGGATAATGGTTTTTTCGAGGTCAGGGAGGTCGTTTTTAATAGCCCGAATTTTCTGGAGTTGTCCTTTGCTAACGATGGCGACTTTGGATTCGGAGTGAGCGAGGCGAAATTTCAGGTCAGAGAGAGTATCAATTTTAACAGAAATCGGGATATTTATGCCGCCGGAAAAGAGGATACCGAGTTCGGAAATAACCCATTCTTTCCTGCCTTCAGCTATGAGGGCGGCGCGGTCACCTTTATTAAAGCCAAGGGAAATCAACCCACAGGCAAATTGGTGGATGAGGGGTTGCATTTGTTTGTAGGTGGTAGGTTGATAGTCGCTGGTGATTTTGTCCCACATAAGGACGTTATCAGGGAATTTGGCTACGCTATTTTCAAACAGATACGGTAAAGTTCTTTTCATCACTATGTCCAATCAATTAATCCATAAAACGGGGAGGTTCCATGTGCGAAAATAAGAAATTCTTATGAAAAGGCAAATTGTGAGGGGTATCAGAGGGGGAGCGTATTGAAGTGATATCGAAGTTAGTACGTATTCAGTACGTATTCACCACGGCTTTAGTACGTATTCAGTACGTATTCACTACGTATTCATATCGAAGGAAGAGGGGGAGAATGTGGGGGGTAAGGAGAGAGTTTGTTGAGGAAAGGGGGATGATTTGGAAATGAGGCAGGGAGGAGGAGGTTTAATAAGCGGAAGGATATGATTTATTTGTATGAGATTAAAGGGATTTTTTTAATATCATTAATTATGTTTATATTTAGTAATTAATATGATAAAATTAATAAACAAAATGATGTTAAAAAGATTGTTTTTTATTGTATTCTGTATAATGATCGTAAAGGTTTATGGGCAGAATGAAACGGTGATTCACTATACTATAGAGGATGGACTTCAGAGCAATCTAGTAAAAGCGATTTACAAAGATGATGTGGGGTATATGTGGATTGGGAGTGATGCCGGGGTGGTGAGGTTTGACGGAATGAATTTTGTTGATTTGAATGAGCATTTGCCCTCAATCTATGTAAAGGGATTTGTTAGAAAAAGCGCACAGGTTTTCTATATATTGACAGACGGGGGGATTGTTGAAGTAAGTATTCACGGGATCAAATATAAGTTTAAAGAGGTAAAGACATCGGAGAGATTTATCTATCCAAAGCAAGGGTTTACCGATAGCAAGGGGAGGGTATGGATAAGCGGGAGCCGTTCGATATGTTTGATTGATGAAGGGGGAGTAAAAGAATTTAATGTGGGAGGGGAATACGTTTCGGATAATTTTCTAAGGTCTTTTCAGATATTTGAGGGGAGGGAGGGAAATATTTATGCAATAACGACAAGGGGGGTGTTGCTCAAGTTTGATGGAGAGAGCAAGAGCTTTGGCTACATGAAAGAGCTTGAAATCGGGGCGGGAAAAAGAGTTGACGCGATACTTTATGAAAGTAAAACTAAAAGTTATTACATTGCCGGGAGTGATGGGGTGTTTCAGATTGCAGAAAACGGAGAAGATATTTCCACCAGGCAAATACTTGCACACAAGACAATTTCCTCAATAGCTTTCAGGGAGCAGGAAGGGTATGTGGGGACACATGATAAAGGACTGTTTGTTTTCGCACTTGCAAAGAGTTTATCGGAGGAGAAAGTATTTCAATTTAGCAATGTACCAATCGCAGGCGGGGGTGCTTCGGTAAAAGCATTGTTTTTAGATGATGATAAATCCGTCTGGTTGGGAACCGATGAAGGGATTTATCTTATTGTGAGACATTTTTTCAATCATATAGATGTAAAGAAGAAATATCCGGATTCGGAAGTGACTTTTATAAAGCAATTACAGGCAATAGAAGACAGGGTATATTTCAGTGATTCCTATAATCTTTATACGGCGGATTACAGATCACAAAATCCAGAGATTGAAAGATACAGAGTTAATTCGTCTTCGCCGGTGAATACATTTGCGGCAGGTGAGAAAGCGCTGTGGGTAAGTTTTGAAAATTCCGAACTACACAAGATTGATGTTTTAACAAAGGAAACTATCTTTAAGACAAAAATATCAGGGGGATGGATATCTGCTGCTTTCACCGACAAAGAGGGGAGGTTTTATGGATTTCAGCAAGACAGCCAGAAGTTAATTTTTATTGATGATAAATTGAGGGAGACTGAATATAGGATAAACGGGAAAAGGGATGTCCGTATACAATCTATAAAATCCAATAATAAAGGGGAGATAATTCTCGCGGGGAAATCGGCGGAGAGTGTTTTATTCAGGTTGGACCGAGACAAGGGACAAATAGAGAGTGTGACAATTAAAGGGGATAAGGAAATACTAAATAAAATTACCGTTTATGATTTAGTATGTGAAGCGGACGGATCATTAAGTCTTGCTACCAGTTCCGGTGTTTATATATTAAGCGCAGAGAATAAACTAGAAGCGTATAGGGTGCCGGATGATTTTCCGTTAAAATCCTTCAGAAGCATAATAAGGGACAGCAAAGGGGATTTATGGTTGGGAAGTGATGCGGGGTTATATCTTATATCCGGGAGCAATTATGTTTTTTTTAAGAAAGAGAGCGGGCTTCTAAATGCGACGGTGGTAGAGGGAGGGATAGCCGAAACGAAAAGCGGATTTTTACTTGTGGCAACACCGGGGGGGATAGCGGAGTTAAACCTAAGGGTAAAAAAGATAACCCCCACAACGAAACCGATTATCACAAGTTTTAGTGATAATAACCAGAAAAAAGAAATCAACGATGAGTTTATAATAGATTCGGACATTTTTTTCACTCACATTGCGTTACACTATCCGGCAAAGGAAATGAAATACCGGTACCGAATTCAGAATTATGACACAGTGTGGACTGAATATTATACAGATTCGTGGAGGGTGTTAAGATCACTACCGGCAGGGGATTATATGCTGGAGATCCAGGCGATCTATCCCGGGCACTTTAGAAGTGAGGTGACGGCATTTCCCTTCGCGGTAAAGATGCACTGGTATTCTACAATTTACGCATGGATTGTTTACATTATAATAATAATCATAATAATAATGGTTATTGTAATAGTGATGGGAAACTACAGAGTGAAAAAGACACAGGAGAGGGCCAGACTGCTAAAACTAATAGTGGACAGAAGGACAGGGGAGTTGAAGAAAGAGAAAGAAAAAACGGAATCGCTGTTAGCGCGGACGAAAGAACTGCTTGAGCAGACGGAAAGAACGCGGAATGATCTGGAAAAAGCGAATGCGGAGAAAAACAGAGTTATAAGAGTGGCCACACATGATTTAAAAAATCCGCTTAGCAGCGTGATGTCCGTCTCAGATATCTTATATTCAGAGGAAGAAGACGAGGAAAAGAAAGAGCTTTTGGGGTTGATGAAGAGTGCGAGCAAGTACATGCTGGATCTTATAGTGGCGATGCTGGAGGGGGCAGCTTTGGAAGACAAGGGGACAAAGTTAAATTTGCTAAGGTTCAATTTATCAGATTTGGTTGCAAATATATCGAGAAGCTTTAATCAAAAGGGAGAGGAGAAGCGGCAGAAGCTTGGGACAGAAATCGAGAAAGGAGTTTATGTAGAGGGAGATGAATTCTGGATAACGAGTGCGGTGAACAACCTTATCAGCAACGCAATTAAGTATACACCTAAGGGGGGAGAAATTATGATAAGTGTAATGCAGGAGGGGGGATTCGGGATTATAAAGATAAAAGATACCGGACCCGGATTTACTGACGAAGATAAGAAAAAAATTTTTGGTAAATTTCAAAAGCTGAGCGCCAGACCAACCGGAGATGAACCTTCGAGCGGACTGGGACTTTCGATAGTAAAGGAGATAATTGACAAACATAATGGAGAAATCGTGTTAAATTCGAAGGCGGGAGAGGGGAGCGAGTTTATAGTAAAACTCCATCAACAATTCCGAGACGAAGGGTGAAGCAGAAAAAGGAGGGGGAATAATTTATAGAGCACGGCATAATTTGATTTTTTTTAATATTTAATAAGAAGAAATTAACAGCGATGTAAAGTGGTTCTATCACGAATTTCTTTCAACGTGCAGAAATTTAAGTAAAGTGCAGACCCTTGATTTTTATGAAAATATTCGTTAATATTGTATCGGAAAGTGAGAATTTTTAGGCGGAGGATTTTGTCATACATTGTTTTTCTCTCCCCTCGCTGTTAAAAGGTATTAAATACGAGGTTAAAGGAGGTTTCATGCCTGATCGCGTAACTCGTTTCGATATGAAAAATATATATATCTTACTCGTCTTCCTGATTCTGGTGGCATTGCCCCTCTCTGCACAGAACTATTTCCCTCTTGAGAAAATTCTGCGGTACAGGATACTGACTGAAGCAACCACTTGGGGTCCACACGGTAATCAGTACTATAATTATTTTTACCGTGACTTCTTCTCTCTTCCGGAAGTTACCGTAAACGGAAAGAAATTCTATAAGTACACAGTCTACAACAGAACCCACTACTATCATTTCGATGTCCCGGCTCAAATCCTTTATATTTATAATTCCGATTCCAATGCCGTCTATAAAGCTTTTGATTTTAATCTTCACCTGAATGAGCAGGATACAACATACTTTCTCGGGACACCCCGCGCATACCAGTGTACAAAAATTGATACTCTTCCTATATGGGGAAATGTACGCCCCAGAAAAGGATTCACAATCCCCGGAGGCTATGGCGAACTAATTGATTTCATGGTTGATTTCGGAATAACCTACCATGAATATAGTTACATCTTCTCGGCAGGATCTACTGAGTATAAATCAACCCTGAACGGGCTTGTGACCGATAATGCCACGTATAACAGCTTTTTGGTGAGGCTCGATTCAACCAACCTGATGAAGGACAGGTATATTGATATGTTCCCTTTTGCCTTTAAGGTTTATGGAGTAATAGCAAATACCCTGTCGATGACTTCCTTCAATGCCGAGTTCAAGATTATCAGAAATGACACTTTAATTTTCAGCAATGTATATACGCTTAATCCAATTACCTTTTCAACCAACACAAATATCACACCGTCAATTCTTGCCCCCGGTGATATTATTAAGTACAGGGTAAATTTTAAGGACAGCTCAATTTTTCTGAATAATGTCTCCTATCCCGACACCGGATATAAAACCATCAGAGTGCTGGCTTTGCCGTCGGGAACAGATGAAAACGTCTTAACAGCGGAAGATTTTATATTATTTAATCCTTACCCAAACCCCTTTAACAACAGTGCAACAGTTGAGATTTATGTCCCTGAATTTTCGAAGCTTGAGCTGAAACTGTATGACGTTATCGGGAATGAGGTTATGGAACTATTCTCGGGGGAAAAACCTGAAGGCTTCTATTCATTCGGTGTTAACGCAGAAAGCTTCTCATCAGGAGTTTATTTTCTAAAGCTCCTGACAGGAAGGAATGCACTTTACAAAAAACTTATTTTACTTAAGTAGGCATTACATGAAAAAAATCATTCTTTTCCTTCTCCTGCTGATTGCGGTTGTTTTCCCTCAGGAAATAGAAAAAACTCTTCAGTTTAGTCCATACAGATACTACGGGATAAGTATTAATGGAAACATAAGCTATGCGCTTAGCGATATGGGGATGATTGTTCTGGAAGAAAATCCCGGTTATGATTTCAGGATTGTGAAAATAGTGGATACCTATCCCCCGTATCCGATTCACTCTCTCATATCAGGAAATAAGTTATTGCTGGAGTGCGGCGACTCGATAAAGTATTACGATATTTCCGTGAAAACTGATCCGCAGCGGATTAACAGTTGGAAAATTCCCCTGGCGATGAAAAAGATTGTGAAGTTCGGGAACTATTATATTCTGCATGATAATGTGAAGTACTTCCTGGTATCTATTGACAACGACAGCCTTCGGGTACTTCTGGATATTCCGAATAACGGGAAAACACTTGCCATCGACTATCCCTATCTGGTAATGACCTACGCAACAAGCCTGGAATTTTACAAAATCAGCGCAAACTTAGAATTTTACCTGGAGCAAACAGTTGAGGAAACTCATGTAAGGAATGCTGTGGCGCGGGATGGATTACTATCTTATATGCGGCCTACTTATCTTTCTGTGCCTCCGGCTTATTACTATGAGTTGAATGTAAGATGGAGGAACCTCACTGTTCCCGGTTTCCCTATAATAAATCAGAAAACCACAGCAAATTCAGAGGTGCAGTCAATTTATGATGCATCAAAATTTCATTACGCAACTATAGGTGGTTACTACATTTGGGTTTACTCTTATTCCGGGAACTTTCTTGGGGCATATGACAAAAAATATGTTGTTCATCTCGACACAACCAACAGATATTTTGGGCTGGGAGACGAGTTCTTTGTGAATGGTTACAGACCGAGAATCTTTGACAATTATTATGCCCTGTCACAGAAGCACAGGATTATACAACATTCGGGGAACAAGATTTACCTTGTGAAGAACGATGATGCTACGAATACTCTAGTCAAACTGGATTCACTTGAAAGTGCGGATACGCTGTCAGTCCGTGATTCCATTATTATTCTTAGAAACAAAAACTCGGTAAAGGTTTACGGAATAGACAAAAACAACTTCTTTTTTGCCGATTCATTTTCGATAAGTAACGCCGTGGCGAACTACGAATACTTCGGAGATTTACTTGTCTGGTACAGAAACACTTCATTTGAGGTTCACCGCAGAAACGGAAATACTTATACACTCTTGTTTTCTAAAACAACCCTCCCCAAGGCTAATAAATCATTTATAAAGGATTCCTCGCTGATTATAGTTGATCCGAATAAGGGGGTTGGAATATATGATTTGAGGTACAATTATCTTGGTCAGGAAAAGTGGATAAAGACTCCGGTCACGTATGGTATTTCAGCCGCAATTGCAGAAAACATATTGTGGTTCATAGAAGGAGGGAGAGTGGTAATTGCATATAATATTTCGGATTTGAATATCCCCCCTGTTGCGTTAGATACATTGTTGTTTTACGGAGGGTATGAGAAACTTTATGATTTTATTGTAGCAAACAGCGGAGTTTATATCAGAGGTATGCATACTCATACTCTTCCCGGATATCAATCCCTCGTGATAAAAGTATCCTTAGCCGGAGATTCGTTAATAAACAATTATATATGCGAGTTACCGGTGAATACCGAACCGTATCAACTGACGGAATCACATAAGACTCTGATAGTAGCGGGTATAAAAAATCTATACTGGATAAGGGACACGTCGATTGTTTCGGGAGTGGATTACACCGAAACCGGTAAGGCAGAAGAATATTCTTTGGAGCAGAATTATCCAAATCCCTTTAACTCTGAAACAATAATATTCTACAGAATACCAAGTGAAGACAGAGTGACAATCAAACTGTATGATGTTCTCGGTTCTGAGGTGGCTGAATTGACAGGCGATACTAAACCCGCAGGACGGCATCAGGTAAGGCTAAATTCGAGAAATTTAACAAGCGGAGTATATTTCTATCAAATAGTATCAGGGAAATATACAAATACCAAAAAGCTGTTAATTCTTAAATAGTATTATGATAAGTTCAACATAGGATTTACATGAAAAAAATCATTCTTTTTCTTATCCTGCTGATTACAGCTAATTTCCCTCAGGAAATTGAAAAACAATTTCAGTTTGCTCCGGCCAAATATTATGGAATAAGCATAAAGGGTAATATTGTTTATGCGATGAGCGATTTTGGATTACTCGTTTTAGAAATGAATCCGGAAAACAAGTACCTGTTGTTGAACACAATAGAAATGAGTTTTCCCAATCCCTCATATTCCCTTGTTTCTGATAACAACCTGATACTTGTATGCGGTGACACAGTTAAGTATTTTGACATAACAAACAGTGTTCACCCTCAGTTTATTAATCAATGGAAGTTCCCCTTAGCAATGAAAAAAATAGCAAAGTTCGGGGGAGATTTTATTATTCATAATAACATCAAATATTTTTTGATTTCGATAGACAATGACAGTCTTAGGATAATTCTGGATATACCCAATAATGGGAAGTTCCTTGCAATAGATTACCCGTATCTGATAATGCCTGTAAGTCCTACCCTGGAGCTGTATAAAATCTCTTCAGGATTTGAATTTTACTTAGAGCAAGTGATCGAAGTAACGCCATTCAAAAATGCAGTGGCAGGAAACGGGATTGCAGCTTACATAAGAAACGTACAAATCCCCTACCCTCCAGGCGGTTTGCAGGCTACTACTAAGGTCATTAGCTTAACACAGCCCGGATTTCCCGTTATACATGAAACTTCGATCGGGGCAGGTGATCCGCTGACACTTAACGATGCCTCGAAATTTTTCTATTCGATAAAATCTGATATCCCATCGCTTATGGGTGTTTTGGATTATTCCAGTAAGATTTTAGGAAGATACAGCAAATCACATGTTGTACTTCTGGATACAACCAACCGGTTTTTTGTCGTCGGTGAGGATTTTAGAAAAAATGATGTTGTTATACGGATTTTTGACAATTATTATGCCCTGTCACAAAAGCACAGAATTATACAGCATTCGGGGAACAAGATTTACCTGGTGAAGAACGATGATGCCACGAATACGTTTGTTAAGATGGATTCACTTGAGAGTGCGGATACGCTGTCAGTGCGCGATTCAATTATTATTCTAAGAAATAAAAACTCGGTAAAGGTTTACGGAATAGACAAGAACAACTTCTTTTTTGCCGATTCCTTTTCTATAAGTAACGCAGTGGCGAACTACGATTACTTCGGGAATTTACTTGTCTGGTACAGAAATACTTCATTTGAGGTTCACCGCAGAAACGGAAATACTTATTCACTCTTGTTTTCAAAAACAACCCTCCCCAAGGCGAATAAATCATTCATAAAGGACTCGTCCCTGTTTATCGTTGATCCGAATAAGGGGGTTGGAATATATGATTTGAGGTACAATTATCTTGGTCAGGAAAAGTGGATAAAGACTCTGGTTGCGTATGGTAATTCTGCCGCAATTTTTGGAGACATATTGTGGCTAAAACTGGGATATAATATATTTGCATATAATATTTCGGATTTGAATATTTCTCCTGTTGCAATAGATTCGCTAACAGGGGCTTATGATTATTCTGATTTTATTGTAGGAAACAGCGGTGTGTATATAAGAGGTCAGGATAGTTATTATAGATCCATCTTGACAAAAGTATCCTTAGCCGGAGATTCGTTAATAAACAATTATACCTGCTTGTTACCGGTGGACACTGAACCGTATCAGCTGACGGAATCACATAAGACTCTGATAGTGGCGGGTATAAAAAATCTTTACTGGATAAGGGACACGTCGATTGTTTCGGGAGTGGATTACACTGAAACCGGCAAGGCAGAAGAATATTCTTTAGAGCAGAATTATCCGAATCCATTTAATTCTGAAACAATGATATCCTACAGAATACCAGGTGAAGACAAGGTGACAATCAAACTGTACGATGTTCTCGGTTCAGAGGTGGCTGAATTGATAGACGATACTAAACCCGCAGGACCGCATCAGGTAAGGCTGAATTCGAAAAACTTAACAAGCGGAGTATATTTTTATCAAATAGTATCGGGGAAATATACAAATACCAAGAAGCTGTTAATTCTTAAATAGTATTATGAAAAGTTAAATATAGGATTTAAATGAAAAGGATTATTCTTTTATTTCTCCTGCTGATCACAGCTAATTTCCCTCAGGAAATTGAAAAACAATTTCAGTTTGCTGCCGCTAAATATTATGGATTAAGTATAAAGGGTAATATTGTTTATGCGATGAGCGATTTGGGATTGCTCGTTGTAGAAATGAATCAAGAAAACAAATACCTGTTGTTAAACACAATAGAAATGAGTTTCCCCGATCCCTCATATTCCCTTGTTTCTGATAACAACCTGATACTTATATGCGGTGACACAGTTAAGTACTTTGACATAACAAACAGTGTTCATCCCCAGTTTATTAATCAATGGAAGTTCCCCCTAGCAATGAAAAAAATAGTGAAGTTCGGGGGAAATTTTATTATTCATAATGAAGTTAAATATTTTTTGATTTCGATAGACAATGACAGTTTGAGGGTAATTCTGGATATACCCAACAACGGGAACTTCCTAGCAATAGATTACCCGTATCTGATAAAGCCTGTAAGCCCAACCCTGGAGTTATATAAAATCTCCTCCACTTTAGAATTTTATTTAGAGCAAGTTATAGAGACAACTCCCTTCAAAAATGCAGTGGCAGGGAAAGGAATTGTAGCTTATTTAAGAAACATATATGTCCCCCCCCCAAGCTCTTATTTTGAGGCAATTACTACGGTCAGAAGTCTCACAGAGCCCGGATTTCCCATTATACATGAAAACACTCTCGGGGCAATGGAAGGATTGACACTGAAAGATGTCTCGAAATTTTTCCATGCGATAAGTTCGGATAATCCTTCTATTTTTGGTGTTTTTAATTATTCCGGTAATGTATTTGGATATTTCAGCAAAACAAATGTATTACATTTTGACACAACCAACACATTTTTTGTTCTCGGTCAGGATTTTATAAAAAATGGAACTGTTGTTAAGATTTTTGACAATTATTATGCCCTATCACAGAAGCACAGGATTATACAACATTCGGGAAACAAGATTTACCTGGTTAAGAACGATGATGCTACAAATACTCTTGTCAAACTGGATTCGCTTGAGACTGCGGACACACTGTCTGTCCGCGATTCCATCATTATTCTTAGAAACCAAAACTCGGTAAAGGTTTACGGTATAGACAAGAACAACTTCTTTTTTGCCGATTCATTTTCGATAAGTAACGCCGTGGCGAACTACGAATACTTCGGAGATTTACTTGTCTGGTACAGAAACACTTCATTTGAGGTTCACCGCAGAAACGGAAATACTTATACACTCTTGTTTTCTAAAACAACCCTCCCCAAGGCTAATAAATCATTTATAAAGGATTCCTCGCTGATTATAGTTGATCCGAATAAGGGGGTTGGAATATATGATTTGAGGTACAATTATCTTGGTCAGGAAAAGTGGATAAAGACTCCGGTCACGTATGGTATTTCAGCCGCAATTGCAGAAAACATATTGTGGTTCATAGAAGGAGGGAGAGTGGTAATTGCATATAATATTTCGGATTTGAATATCCCCCCTGTTGCGTTAGATACATTGTTGTTTTACGGAGGGTATGAGAAACTTTATGATTTTATTGTAGCAAACAGCGGAGTTTATATCAGAGGTATGCATACTCATACTCTTCCCGGATATCAATCCCTCGTGATAAAAGTATCCTTAGCCGGAGATTCGTTAATAAACAATTATATATGCGAGTTACCGGTGAATACCGAACCGTATCAACTGACGGAATCACATAAGACTCTGATAGTAGCGGGTATAAAAAATCTATACTGGATAAGGGACACGTCGATTGTTTCGGGAGTGGATTACACCGAAACCGGTAATGCAGAAGAATATTCCTTAGAGCAGAATTATCCGAATCCTTTCAATGCGGAGACTATAATTTCTTACTCCCTGCCGCGGGAGGAAAAGGTTTCTATAAAAATCTATGATATACTCGGTTCAGAAATCATGACGATATTAAACGATACACAACCGGCTGGAACACACAAGGTAAGAATAAACTCAGCTATCCTCCCAAGCGGGATCTACTTCTACCGCATATCTGCCGGTACATTTGCGAAGACGAAGAAGATGGTGCTGCTTAAATAGATTAAAGATGATAAATAAAATCACCCACATTTAATCATTGACAATTAAAACGGATATTATTAAATTTAATAATTGTTTTTCCACAAACTGAGCTTTTGAAGAAACGTTATATTTAACAAATGAATTGGCATGTGAATTTTTACTAAGAAAGCAAAACAATGAGAAATTTATTTCTGATCTTGTTTCTTTTTAGCACTCTTCTTTTTTCTCAGTATTACGAGGAGAGGACATCAGAACAGAACTCTGAACAATCCGACATCTATTTCAAAAGTCATTTCTTGAATCCTTTCGGCTTGTCGGGTTTTAAGGCAATAACCGCCGGCTTTATAGACAATCCTTTTCTTAACCTTAAGATTAACCCCGCTGATTTCACTATTCCCAAAGGGAAGGATTTATATCTCTATGTCGATTTCCGGGGCGACAGAAAAGAAGCTTCGTTTGATATAGGTTATGCTGTCCCTCTCGATTATACAGGGCTTAACAACTCAATTTATCTTCCCGACAGAAGATGGATCACAGTATCCCGTGAGGAACCTGAACCGATAATATCACTTGGCATTATTTTGCGTCCGATTAGTGAGGTCTCTGAGAAATTTTTCGTCGGGGGAAGTTATCAGTTCCTCAGAAAAAACGAGAGCTACTATGATTCGCCTTACGGGATTTACTATTACAGGTACTATAACGATTCCTTCGGCGCGGCTAATGAAATCGGACAAGGTGTCCCCGTAACGGACAGATACAGAGGTGCCGATGAAATGACTAATGTCGGGCACTTTCTTTCTTTCTTCACCGGTTATGAATTCAGCGATGAACTCAAAGCGGGAATCGGTCTTAACGGAGTTATACATTCAAAGGAAGGCGAATACTCGAATTCTTATAATGGTGAATATGGAAGCTCTGATATTGAAAAGTGGGAATCGTTTCAGTCCGAAGAAAGAGCACAGGATTACAAACACATTGATCTCTCCCTGGGCGTGAAGTATAGTCCCCTCTCAACATTTGCCCTCGGCTTAAAAGGTGGTTACCTTAACGGAAAAGGGAACCAGTCTTATTCATATTTTGGAAATAATTTATCCGCAAGGAATAAACCGGGCGTATCCTCCGAATGGTACTACTATTTTTATGATGCCGCCACCTCCCAGAACTGGGAAAAGAAAGGCGGAACTGTTTACGGCGGAATAGATTTCCAAAAAAGTTTCAAAGAGGATAAGGTTATTTCAGGTTATTATTTATATAGCTCGGCTAAGATTGACCTGACCACAAATTCAGTAATCAGGGACACATCGAATCATAACAGCAGATGGGTTTATAATCAGGAATGGTTCAACTACAGCGGTTATTCTGCGGTCTCCGACATTCGAAGCGGAACCGGGGAAAGAAATATCAAAACTCATGAGGGTATGGTAAACCTGAAATGGAAACTGAATGATAACACAACCCTTTCAACAGGCATTTATATAAACAATACAAACACAAAAATAACCTCCACAGAACCGGCTTCTGTCTATAGGGTTTCGAGTAACTCTTCTGCCACCTGGCAGGGAAATTATAACAATTATTTTCAGAGCAGGAGAGAAGAAAAAACTCTCGAATGGGAATATGTGTCTGATTTTACCACGGTTCAGATCCCCGTGCTTCTCAATTTCCGTTTAAGTGATCAATGGGAACTGATGACGGGAATTTCAAGAATTGCAAATGCCTGGGACATTGAGGATGTAACAACTGCCTATTTCACAAAACGGGTGAAAACAGATCTTGACACATCAACAACCGAACTCAACTTTGGCGAGAGATATAAAATGCCAAGACAGAAAATATCCGAGGACCTGGTTAAATTTTTAATGAGTCTGAAATTAAATATCTCTGATGAATTCAGTGCGAGAGTAATGTTCGAACCGGAATTTGATCCGTATATAAGAGTTGCTCAGTGGTGGTTTGCTATCGAAGCAAATTTATAACGAATATTCTGTTAAAAACCCACCTTCTTCACCCTTCATTCTCCCGTCGGTAGAATTACCTGACAAAATCCAACTTGTGACATTTTAAAAACCCACATAGCGAAAAAACGCTAAAAACGCCACTTTTATTTTTAAAAATCAGGCGCCGCCTGATAGACTCGCCTTGTTTTAATTTGTAAAATGGGTACGGGAATTTGGGAAATTTAGGATTTTTACAATTTTAAGAAGCGGGAAAAAATCTGTGGGGGTATGAGCATTTTATGCAATAGTATTTTGATAAATTACTAAAAATCAGGGTTTATAGAAGTTGTTCCGGAGACACAAAACGAGCCGGGAGTTAATCGGTCTCCGGCACTTCTGTTTTTATTATTGAAAGAAATTACAGAATTAACAAAATTATTAATATGGACACTAATACATTTTTTATTATAACTAACGGCTGGCAGTTTCTGCTGATGCAAATCTTTATGTGCGCTTTGCAATTCGGGTTTTATAAATTTCACAAGATATCCGGAATGGCGGGTCTGGTTGTTATGGTTGTTATATTGGTTGCCGGCGCCCTTCTGATTCAGGATATCGACTTCTTCAAAATTCATCTGATTCTGCAGTTTCCTCTGTTCGTTGTAATCCTTACAAAAATAGAGGATAGACTCAGGAGCAATGAGGCGGTTCATGGGGAAAAAAGAGAAAACGAACGGGTAATGTCCCGTGATGAAAACAAAAATAATTCACAGGATTAATTAATCTTCTAAAAACACAAGCGAGGCAATATGTCTAAAGAAAAATCAGATAAAATTTCAGACGCAATAGTTAAATCAATCCTGACCATAACGATAGTGCTCACTTGCTATCTTATACTCGGCCCATATTCACTGCCGGTATTATTTTTCGGCTGGATAATCTTCATGTTTGCGAGAGGATCAATTAATTGATTAATTGTTAATCTTTCTCTCTTTCCCTCATTCTGCCTGTTTATCTCCGCACTTTTCATTACTCATTTATCGAAAAATTATTTACATTTGTATAACCTTATTTTATTTCATTAACAGAACAGGTACTCAATGGCACTCAAAAAAGCTCCGCACTACAAACCCCTCCCGCCGGAAGATCTCCGCTGGAGTTTCGACTCTTCGCTACTTGACTTCGAGTCAACAAAAGAAATTAATCCTATCGAGGGAATACTCGGTCAGGACAGGGCGCTCAGCGCTATCAATCTCGGCATTAATATTAACAGCCCGGGCTATAATATTTATATCTCCGGTCTTTCCGGAACGGGTAAAACAACAACAGTTAAGCAGATTCTTGAAACAAGAGCTACGGACACCGTTCCACTTTTCGATTATGCATACGTAAATAATTTCTACGACCCCGATGAACCAATTCTGCTTAAATTCCCCGCTGGTGAAGCAAAGGTCTTTCGTACCGAGCTTAACGCTTTCATCAACTTCCTTCAGGAGAAAATACCCCAGACTTTTGAGGGTACCCGTTTTACCAATAAACGGCAGTCAATAATCAAAGAATATTCTCAAAAGGAGCAGACTGTAATTAATTCATTCCAGGAGAAACTTACTGCGGACAACTTTTCCCTTGGCTCTGTTCAGGTCGGCGAAACGGCACGCCCCGAAATTATTCCCGTAATAAATCAGAAACCGGTACCTGTTCAGAATCTTCAGCCCCTTATTGCCGATGGGTCTCTGACCAAAGATGCCGCAAATGAGATAATACAAAAGTATAACAAATACCAGGATGAACTGATTAAGATTTTCAAGAAGGGGATGAAACTTAACGGGGAAATGAAGGCTAAACTAAGCGAACTTGAAAAAGAGGAAGTCCGGGTGCTTGTTAAAGGAGCCGTTTCAGCCTTCTATGAGAAGTATGATGACGAGGCGGTTGTCAACTACCTTAACCAGATAGAAGAAAGCATCCTTGAGAATCTTCAGGTTTTCAAAGGAATGAAACCCGAAGGGGATACTACTCCGGAAGGATATTACATTGACTACTTCCGCGAGTATGACGTCAATATAATCCTTGACAATTCAAATCAAAAACAGCGTCCAATTATTGTTGAAATTACACCCTCTTTCACCAACCTCTTTGGCACAATTGAAAAAATCAGCGATGGCAAAGGCGGATGGTATGCAGACTACACAAAGATAAAATCAGGTTCATTCCTTAAAGCAAGCGGCGGTTTTCTTGTCCTTAATGTGAATCACCTCTTTGAGGAGCAGGGCGTCTGGCGCACTCTTAAGCGTGTTCTTACTTTCAGGAAACTTGAAATTCAGGAGACACCTAACTACTTCCAGTTCTCACCTTCTATTCTGAAACCTCAGCCAATAGATGTCGACACTAAAGTTATTCTGGTGGGAAGCAACTATGCTTATTCCCTCCTTTCGGGATTTGAGGATGACTTTAAGAAAATCTTCAAGGTGAAAGCAGAGTTTGATTACGAAGTGGAACGTACTCCCGAAATTACTCCGGAATATGCCCGCGTTGTGAAGAAGCTCATCGAGCAGGAGAACCTCCTTGAGTTTGATAAATCGGCAATCGCTTACCTCTTTGAACTCTCTGCAAGATACGCCGGTGAAAAAAATAAGCTCACAACCCGATTTTCCGTGATTGCGGACATTGCCCGCGAAGCAGACTTCTGGGCACGGGAGGATAAAGCAAAAATTGTTACCGACTTTTACGTCCGCAAAAGCTTCGAACGCGCCCGCTACAGACACTCCATGTCCGAGGCCAAGTTATCCGAAATGATCAAGAACGATGTGATTATGATAGAAACGGAAGGGGAAAAAATCGGGCAGCTCAATGGCCTTGCTGTCTACGGAAACGACTTCTACGCCTTCGGAAAACCTTCCAAAATAACCTCCGCGGTGGCTCTCGGAATTGGAAATATCATAAACGTTGAGCGCGAAGCCGGTATGAGCGGAAAAACTTACGATAAAGGGATTCTCATTATTTCCGGATATTTCCGCGAGACGTTCGGGCAGAATTTCCCTCTTTCGTTTTCTGCCACACTGGTGTTTGAACAATCATACGGAATGATAGACGGGGACAGTGCTTCTGCGGCGGAGATATTTGTGTTACTTTCGAATCTTTCGAAGATCCCTTTGAGGCAGTACATAGCGGTAACAGGATCAGTAAATCAGAAAGGGGAGATTCAGCCGATTGGGGGGGTGAACGAAAAGATAGAGGGTTTTTACGACACGTGTAAGATGAAGGGATTAACGGGAAAGCAGGGGGTAATTATACCTTATCAAAATACCGGGGAACTTATGCTGAGAGATGATATAATCGAGTCTGTAAAGAAAAAGGAATTTTCTATTTACACAATAAAGACAATTAAAGAAGGAATAGAGATACTGACCGGGATAAAAGCGGGAAAATTCATTGAGCAGACCGGACACTATGAACGGGGGACGGTATTTGGCGAAGTGGAACACAACCTAAAACTATTTTATGAAAAAGCAAAGAATCCATTCAAGCACAAAGATCACAAAGAAAAAAAGGATGGAGAAAGCAAAACTGCAGAAGTGAAAGAAGTGCCTGCGACTGAAAGGGAGAAGCCGGAGAAGGGGAAGCCAGGAAGGAAACCAAAACCGAGGAAAAAGAAATGAAAGAGAAAATCAAGTCGCCTTACGAAGAAATTGTTGAACATTTTGCGAGAACAAAAATATTAGCCACATTAGGTCCGGGGACATCAAGCCGCGAAATGATAGGGAAGCTGATGGAGGCTGGGGTTGACGGAGTGAGACTAAACTTCTCACATGGAAATTTCGAGTTTTTCGAAAAGCTTTTTACAGAGATAAAAAGGGGAAGAGAAATTGAGAGATATCCATTATCAGTGCTTGTGGATCTGCAAGGACCGAAAATAAGAGTGGGGGAGTTGTCAGAACCGGAAATTGAACTTAAGGAGGGGAAAACAGTAGAGATAACAACGGATCAAATCAAGGGGACTGCAAGCAGAATTTCCACTTCGTATAAATGGTTAAGCAGGGATGCAAAGATAAATGATTTAATACTGATAGACGACGGATTGTTGAGGCTGAGAGTGGTGAAGAAAAAAAAGAAATCAGTGATCGGTTTAATAGAAAACGGGGGGATATTAAAACCGAGGAAGGGAATGAATTTGCCGGGAATGGATCTGTCGACGCCGGCGCTTACAGGGGCGGACATACGTAATTTAAACTTTGCCCTGAAGTTTGATGTTAACTTCATCGCCTTATCATTTGTAAGGAACGAGAAAGATATTTTACAATTAAAAGAATGGTTAAGACTAAAGAAAAAGAACAAGCCGGTGATTGCAAAGATAGAGAAAAAAGAGGCAGTAGATAACTTTAGCGAGATATTAAAATATGCAGACGGAATAATGGTTGCGAGGGGGGATCTGGGAGTAGAGATGGAGACGCATCAAGTGCCGATAGTACAAAAGCAAATAATCCGTGAATGTAATGTAGTTGGGAAGCCGGTAATAACGGCAACGCAAATGCTGGAATCGATGGTGAACAATCCCATACCGACGAGAGCAGAAGCGAGCGATGTGGCGAATGCAGTATGGGACGGAACTGATGTGGTGATGCTGAGCGCAGAGACTTCGGTTGGGAAGTATCCAATTCAAGCGGTTAAGGTTATGAACAATATTATCAGGGGGGCGGAAAGAGTGGGATCGAAGTCAACTCCGGTTGAGTATCATATTCCCTCAGGAAGGAATGAAAATCTATTTGATTCCTATTGTAAAGCGATAGTCTCGATAAGCAAGCAGACAGGCGCAAAAGCAATTGTTGTATTTACGCATAAGGGAAGAACGGCTGAGAGGATATCGAAGTACAGGCCGACAGCAAGAATAATAGCACTTTCCGATTCTGTGGAGACAATGAACAGTCTTTCGTTGAAGTGGGGAATATTACCAGTATTTTGTGAGACAATTAATCATCAGGAGAAAGCGATAAGTGAAGCAAAAAGACTAGTGGTTGAAACGGGGAACGGAAAGAAGGGGGACATAATAGTCGTGACATCCGGTGCACCAATAACAGATCAGAACAGGATAAACTGGATGAAATATGTAGTAGTATAAAGAAGAATGGAAACCCCCGCATGGAAGCGGGGGTTCAGAGATCAAATTTCTTAATTATTTTTTCGAACCTGAAGCCTGAATTTTTTCTCCAATCACGCCACCAATAAGCGCGGCAATCAAACCAATTACGACAGATAAGAGGATGCTACCTGAAGTGAGAGAGGTAGTATCCGGGTCAAGCGTAAATTTGAAGATGTCGAGTATAATTACGGCTGTCAGAATACCAGCGATTGCACTTTCCTTTATTGTAACGCCGGGGGATCGCCATCCGACGACGAGTCCAGTTAAAAGAATACCAACAGCGAGGACGATGAAAAAAGGTGTAAGGGTAGCTGTAAAGGCTTTGATTATAAGTCCAGCAAGGAAGATACTTGCAGTTACCCCGATAATAGTACCTGCTATTATCCAACCCCATTCAACGACGTTTTTAGACTCAACTTTATTTTCAAAAGTAAGTTGAAATTTTTCGCCAGTCCATGCACCTGCAAAAGCGAGGATAATACCGTTAAGAGTAAGGAGGAGCATATTAACAGCGAAAACATCACCTGCTAATAATTTGAAGCAGCTAAGATTCATTGCGGTGATAATAAAGTAGGTAACGACACCAGTAATTATGGAGGCTACTCCGGGTTCAACGATAGTTTCCCCTTTAGAGGTAAAACCGATTACTATGCCGCTAATAATATATGCAGAAAGGACTGCCATAAAAGGAAAAACGGGAGCGCCGAAGTCATCTCCGGTAAGCCACGCCATAAAAAGAACCAGCACTATCCCGATTATAGTAGATAATGTGGCGACTTTGAGATCGAATGTTTTAGTCATTAATCATCTCCGAATTTAATGGTTACAAATGAAGAACTAAATTAATCTGAAAATCCAACAGGATATTTCAATAATTTAAATAAACAACACAATTTTGGTTTAAAAGATAACAAAATAATTGAACATATTATATGTGAAATTTTACGAAAAGGGGGGCTTGAAGTTTGAGGTTATAAAAAAAGAGATATAAAATTTCATATATCAACGCCTTATTTAAAACGAAAAAGGTTATCATTCGATAACCTTTATTCTTAGTAGCGGGGGCAGTACGACGCGCAGGCTGTTGCAGTGAATGTAGAATATTTTACTCAGACAAAAATTTCTAAAGTTTCTTAGTTGCGAGGGAGTATTCTAAGCGAAAATCAGCTCTTAAACGCTAAGTACGCAAAGTTTTTCGCAAAGTAACGCCAAGTAAAAACAAACACTGTGACGGAAAGTACTCATTGCAACAGCCTGCGCGTCGTATTGAACCTACAACCCTAAATATTAATTGATTTGAGAAAATCTCTGCCACTTCCCCCTTTGAGCCATTTTTCTCTATTAAGTGCGTCAGATTTAGAAGTAAATTCTTCATAGTAGATTAGTTTCCAATCGTTACCTCTCTTCGTCCAAAAGGACAAATTTTTGTTGTTGTGTTCAGCTAACCTTTTCTGAAGATCCTCAGTCATCCCTGTATATCTGAAACCCTCAATAGACTTAATCACATAAACGAAAAACATAAATCACACCATATTTGTAAAACGAAAAAGGTTATCATTCGATAACCTTTTTTCTTAGTAGCGGGGGCAGTACGACGCGTCGTATTGAACCTACAACCCTAAATATTAATTGATTTGAGAAAATCTCTGCCACTTCCCCCTTTGAGCCATTTTTCTCTATTAAGTGCGTCAGATTTAGAAGTAAATTCTTCATAGTAGATTAGTTTCCAATCGTTACCTCTCTTCGTCCAAAAGGACAAATTTTTGTTGTTGTGTTCAGCTAACCTTTTCTGAAGATCCTCAGTCATCCCTGTATATCTGAAACCCTCAATAGACTTAATCACATAAACGAAAAACATAAATCACACCATATTTGTAAAACGAAAAAGGTTATCATTCGATAACCTTTTTTCTTAGTAGCGGGGGCAGGACTTGAACCTACAACCTTCGGGTTATGAGCCCGACGAGCTACCAATTGCTCCACCCCGCGATATAAAAAACTTATTTGTTTTTGCAGTTATGAGCCCGACGAGCTACTCCCGATTAATCGGGACTCCACCCCGCGATATAAAAAACTTATTTGTTTTTGCAGTTATGAGTCCGACTGAGCTACTCCCGATTTATCGGGACTCCATCCCGCAATGTATTAAAACTTTATAAATCAGAGTGCAAATATAATAAAATTTTAATTCTCAGGCAAATAGGGTTTATACTTTTCTTAATACCCTTCCTGCCAGGGCATTTATGTACTGTCCATCTTTGATTGTGTGGACACCATTGACCAAAACGTGTTCGATTCCTTCCGGGAACTGGTGAGGATCTGCGAAGGTTGCTTTATCAATCACTGTGTCGGGATTAAATACAACGACATCGGCATAATAGTTTCTTTGCAGGATACCACGGTTTCTTATTTTGAGTTTTTGTGCCGGCATTGAAGTCATTTTTTTGACCGCAGTTTCCCAACCGAATAATTTTTCTTCCCTGCAGTATTTTCCTAAAACCCGAACGTTTGAGCCATATGCTCTTGGATGGGGACGACCTTCGCCAAGTTTTCCAAAAGGTGTAACGGCGCTCCCATCGGAGCCAATCATAATCAGGTCGTGGGACAAAATTCTTTTGAGGTTATCCTCGCTCATAGCGAAACCGACGATACTAATATTCATTTTTTCCGCGATAAGGATTTGGGTAATAAAGTCAAACGGGTCAAGACCTCTTTCTGTTGCGCATTCTTTAACGGATTTGCCGATACAATTTTGATACTCTTCACCCCGAATTCCACTAAAGACTACATTTTGCCAGCCACCAATTCTTTCTCCGCGACTTTCGGTATATTTTCTGATTGAAGGAATCAATTCTTTATCCTTAAGTCGGGCGAGTATTTCATCCGTTGAGCCTTGTCTTATACCGATTGGAATAAAATTACCGAGTCCGGTAGAGTAAGCGATATAAGGATATCTATCAGCATTTATTCTTAAACCAGATTTTGCGGAATTGCTGATCATTTCGAATATACTATCGATTTTATGCCAGTTAGCGGGATTGCCGGTTTTAAGGTGGGCGATTTCAAGAGAGCAGTTAGCTTTTGAACAAATTTCAATAGCTTCGGATATAGCCTCTTCAATTGTATCGTCCTCATTTCGCATATGGGTGTTATAGATTGCATCGTATTTAGAAACGATTTTACAAAGTTCTGTTAACTCCACTTTATCTGCGTAGCTGCTTGGGGCATACTCAAGACCACTTGACAGACCCATGCATCCATTCTGGAGATGTTCCTCAAGAACATTTTTCATTTTGTTTAGCTGGTCTTTAGTTGGTCTAATATCATTCCTTCCGACAGCGATAGCACGAATATTTCCGTTTCCGACGAACGAAGCAAAGTTGAGAGCGATTTTTCTTTTTTCAAGAAGGGAGTAGAATTCATTCATTGAGCGCCAAGGAGTATCAATAGAGTGGCGTTCTTTCAGGGAGACGGCATAATCGGCAAAGTCCTCTTCGTCAAGCGGGAAAGCGGAACCACCGCAGTTGCCGCCAATTTCGGTAGTAACGCCTTGCCGGAGTTTACTATCCGCGGAGGGATTAATCAGGAGGTGAGTATCGGTGTGAGTATGAATATCAATAAAACCGGGGGAAACAATTTTATTTTTTGCGTCGATTATGAAGTCGGCGGTAGCGTTTGAGAGATCACCGATAAATTCGATTTTATCGCGATTAATTCCGAGATCGGCTTTGAACAGAGGTGCGCCAGTGCCATCGGCAATAGTCCCGTTTTTTATGATTATGGAAAAGCTATTTTTAAGATTTAGCCCTAAAGAAAAAGCGGCAGTAACCACAGCGGTAGTTTTGATAAAGTTACGTCTATTAATACTCATATTCTATCCATAGTTAAATTGGAAAAAAGAAATGTCAAAACAAGCAATCAAAATATAAACCATCCGAATTTTTAATATTACTTAATGAAAGCTAAAAAAAATATATCAAATAAAAAAGATGCAGAAGGAGCACAATTATTTATTTGGCAAAAATCATTTTTATAGAGCTTAAAAAATTTTCTGCATGTAAACGGCAGAAGTAGATTCCACTTGACAGATTTGTTGCATCAAATTTAACTGAGTGAAATCCGGATGATTGAATTTCGTTTATAATCTGAGTGATTTCATTTCCCAGGAGGTCGAATACAGTTAAATTAACATGACTGATTTGAGGCAAGTGATAAGTAATAGTAGTAGTTGGATTGAATGGATTGGGGTAATTCTGACTGAGGATATATTCTGAAGGGAGGATATCCCGCTGCGGAATTATATCCGTTAGGTTTTGGAAGTAATTGAGAACAGCGTTCATGACTTGATTTCTCTTATCCTCAGGATAGATAGTTTCAAATGGGAAACCAAGGATAATTACAGCGCCATTAGTGATACTCCCGGGAAACAAACCCTTGTAAGCAACGCCTGCCACATTATTAGAGGTTAATCCGGAATAAGACATAGAATTTACGCCACCGTTTTTTCCCTGCAAGACGTCAGGATAACTGGCGTTATATGTTCCGTGGGTGCCATTATCGAAATCAATATTAGTCAAACCATCAAAAACGGATGCCGGAATACCTTCGGTTCGATAGAATGTATTTGCCTGATTATTCGGGGCATCAGCAACGTACTCGGATTTTAAGTAATTCCAGAAAAAATTTTTATCATCAGCGGACCCCTTATAATCAATGTCCCAACCAATTTCGGTACCAGAAACGAACAGAGCTCCACCATTTGAAAGAAAGGTCTTCACATAATTTTGTTCGGAGCTGCTAAAAGTTTCATTAGCCGTGCTTTCCGTTCCAAGAATCCAGTCGACAATATCATAATCATTCAGGTTAAACAAGCCATAGGTAATTGCCTCATTGGTGGCAGAGGCGAAGTTCAGTCCGAAATTTTTAATTGGCGGGGCATGCATCCGGACAAAATCGTAAGTATTTCCGGTATAGGAACGGTCAAAGCCATTCACGATAAGGACTTTCGGAGCATCGAGGGAAGGGGTTGCGGCGAGTACTTCTGAGAAGGAGCTTGTATCGGCACCGACTGCGCGTAATTTAAAGTAGTAAATTGAATCGTTTTGCAATCCGGTCAACACCAAATTAAATTTATTAAGCAAGACTGAATTTTGAAAAATCTTTCCGTCACTACTAATATGAACATAGTAGTGGGTAACATCGGGATTATTGTTAACTACAAAGCGAAGACTATTTGCCCCATTTGAGAGGACGCCCCAGACTGAAGGGGCAGGAGTGGCAGAGGTGCCGAGGGGATAATAGGGAACAGGGATCTTTCCTTCGTCGCTAAAGAGCGGATACAGGAGATCATTTTTTAATATGTCAGTAATCTTGCCGGGCTGACCATTTATGGTAATGCTATCCTGGATCAATCTAATACCGTGGCTATAGTCAGCATAAGATTCTTCGTGTCCGCTATAGAGTGGTTGTATGGGAGAACCGTTGAGGTAATGCCACCCATAAATCACTACTCTGTTTGGGGAAGGATTGCCATAAATTTTGTTTGAGATTACAACGTCTTTTTTTGTACCACCCACGAGTTCACCCAAGGGGTGTGAGGAGAGGAGCGGTTGTCTCTGAGACCAGACGGTTTGGTTATGCTGCCACATCACAGGAATAGTAGTCATAGCCGGACTAGGAGCAATGGGTGATGGAGATAGTTTAACAGTTGCGTTACTCCAGATCTGATCAACCATTTTACGAGTAGGAAGGGTGGATTTAAGAGAATTACAGAGTCTTTGCGCAAGGACGGGAGTCATTGGTATAAGGAAGTAGTTGGTATCGTAACCGACTGCCATATAATCGGGAAGAACATAGTAAGTGATATTATAGGATGTGCCATTAACAGTCTGATTATATGTTATTGGGACAAGATTGCGTTGAAAATCGGGGATGTTACCACTCATGATCTGAGAATAGACAGCATTTTCCCTATCCGTCAGAGTAAAATCCCACACAAGAGTTGCAAACTGACTTCCTGAAAGAGCTCCAGCGGGTCGAGGCGGCAGGTTTAGAGTTTGAGAAAAAGAGACAGAAAGAACCTGAACAAAAAAGAGGAAGTAAATAAATTTTTGCATTCCAGTTGTACCTCCATAATAAAGGGGAAATTATTAAAACCAGATAATTATTTTGTGAAACTAACACGATTTTTTGTAAAAAGCAAGAAAATGAAAATAAAAGGCGAAGGAAAAGAATAAGAAAGAAAAAGGCTGTCCATGGACAGCCTTAAAAGAAAAAATTATACGCTAATATGATATCAGGTATTCTTTTTTGCCATCAGCGGAACCAGTGACAACAGTAATAATCACATTATGTTGCGCACCATTCACGTTACCAACAAATTCAAGAAGGTAACTGTTAGATAAGGCACCAGAGACGGGCAGATTAATAAGATTCAAGCCTACAGCATTGGATGGTAGCAAGATAACCGTGCCGCCTGTGCATTTAGACATATCCCAAGGTCTTTCATTAAAATTGTTCCAGTTATTATAAGCCTGTGAAGTATCGGAAGGACCACTCCAGACAGTATGAACGGTGGCTTTTCCGGACAATTTAGAGCACATATAAGAAGTGTTTAAGTATTTACTGTTGGGTTGAGTAGGTTCATCGGTAAATGCTATAAAAATTCTTTGAGCACCTGATCGCCATGTGTAAAAAGTATCCGCAAAGATGCTTGCTTTTACTAAATTTTCGCCATATACTCCGGTACCGAAGGAACTGACGGAATTGAAGAGAGTTGCGCTATCGGGGCCCGAAAAACCAGTAGTTCTGCTCGTGCCAGATTTGCCCGGACGAGAAAGATAGTTAGAAATTGTAGTTGCGTCAGTAAAATTTATTCCACCGCTGATCTCACCACCGGAGTAACCCTGACCTACGATAGAGAATTTAACATCGAGACCACTAGCCTGGAGGAAGTTAGCGAATTTAATTATTCCAGCGGCAATTGAGTCGGCTTCCTGACCCATACTTCCGGAATTATCCACGAGGAAGCAAATATCGGCCTGAAGAGTTGTTCCGCTTCCAACCTTAGTGACCTTTAATCCCTTTGGTTTCCCATCTTCAGTAACGAAAACATTTGAAAGGGCAGGATTTGATGAATTATAGGTCAACGAGATCGGGGTATTTGAAGTTGGATCCAGAAGTCCGGTCAGGTTAACGAGGATCCTATTCGGATTACCATCTTTTTGAGTAATGGTGGCAGTAGGCTGGACGTTATTTTTTACGGGAGCGGGTACAACGAGATTAACGGGATCAGCCGGGATATCCGAATTGTCATTGTTTGGAGTCAAGGGATCCTCATCTTTTGAGCATCCGACATAAAGAAAAGTAAGAACCGAGAAAAGGAAAAGCAAGTATTTTTTCAACACACACCTCATTTTGTTGATGATAATTATTTGTTAACTGTATCATAAATATACAAAAAAAAATTAAAAATCAATATGATGCAGATCAACATTTTACAAAAGACAACAGAATCACTTAAGATTTGGTTCAATTTTTCCTTGTAAAATATCATCATAAATGATGACCGGACAGAAAATCCCCGAGGAACAATCAATTGAGAGAAGGGTAAAGGACAAAAGCCAAAGAAAATTGTGAGTTATCAGAAAAATCCGTAATTTCACACTTAATGTTTAAGTGATTTAAATAGAATTAAGATTTATGCAAGTTTATTTTGAGACTTAGCAAGAAGAAGACTTTCTCCGTGAAAAAAGTATGTATTTAAGGATTGGAATTCTATATTTTCTAATAATTGCTGTAACCGGGATATATCCACAGAACCGCAATAAGGCGATCGACTCTCTGAAAGCGCTTTTAGAAGCGAAGTCAGGTATTGAAAAAGTTGATTTAATGTACGAGTTAGGAACGTACTATCTTGAACCGCTTGCATTGGAAAGAATTAAGGTGGGAAATGAAATAATCCGACTTTCGGAGAAATTAAAATATAAAGAGGGATTAATCAAGGGGCATATACATACAGGGCGAGGGTATTACTATACATATAAGCCAGACAGTTCCCTGCTTTTTCTTCAAAAGGCGGATGATCTTCTAATGAGAAGCAACAACCAGAGACTGAAGGCGGTGACCTTAGGATACATTGGTGACAGCCAAGAGAGGAAGCTAAATTTTTTACTTGCAAACGAGTATCATCACAAGTCACTCGAAATCAGCGAGAGTATAAAAGACACACTTTCCTGGGGAGAAACCGCAAACAACATTGCGCTAAATCACTGGCGTTTAGGGGAGTATCCAGAAGCAGAAAAGTATTTCAGAATTTACCTTGATTTAAGCCGTAAACTGAGACATCTACCGGGGATAGCGGATGCACTTAATAATCTGGGAGTGCTGAAATGGAATTGGGGAAAATACTATGATGCGTTGGTTATGTATATGGAAGCGCTTAAGACAAGGCAACAGATACGAGATACCAGCAATTCGGTTGTTACCATGAACAATATTTCTTTAATCTACCAGAAACTTGGTGATTCCCTGAAAGCGTATGAGTATCTGACCAGGTCACTTAAACTTGCAGAAAAGACGCAACACAAATTTTCATTAGCTTATACGCATGAAAATCTGGGGAATTATTATTTATTAAAAGGCAATTATGATAAGGCGTACGATCATTTTACCGAAGCATTAAATAGTTATACGGATATTAACTTCCGGGCAGGAATTACGGATATCAACAATGCTTTAGGCAACCTTTATTTTTCACAGGAGGACTATCATAAAGCGCTTCCTTACTTCCGAACAGCATATGAACGAAGCAGTTTGGCAAAAGACAAAAAAGCAGTGATTGCTTCATTGAATAATCTGGGAAAGGTTTTTATACATTTAAAAATGTATGATGACGCCGAGAGTTCATTAACAAAGGCAAACCTGCTTGCAAAAGAAGCCGGTATTATTGATTATCTAAAAGATACGTACAAATATCTTGCGGAATTATATGAGTTGAAGGGGATGACCGAGAGAGCTTATCCATATTTGAAAGCATTTACAGAAGTCAATGATTCTCTTTTTTCAATTGAGACATCCACAATGATCAATCAAATAAAAGAACAGTATGATACAGAGAGCAAAGAGAGGGAGAATGTACTTTTGCGAAATAAATCAGTTTATCAGGGCTCTGAACTTGAAGTAAAAAACTACGTGTTAATATTTTCAGGATTTGTATTTGTATTTTTTATAGTTCTGGCGATAGTACTCTCCGCTTTCTACCGAGGAAAAAAGAGGGCAAAAGAGGAAGTTGAGAGATTAAATGAAAATCTTAAAGAAGCTAATATAAGATTAAAGGAATCTGAAAATGAGCTCATGGCACTAAACAAAGCCAAAGCAAAGTTTTTCTCGATAATTGCACACGACCTAAAAAACCCATTTCATGTAATGATGGGATTTTCGGAGATATTATATGAAGGTTATGAAGACTTCAGCGATACAGAAAAGCGGGACATGATAAAAGGAATTAATGAAACTTCAGTAAATGCTCAGAAGCTTTTATCGAACTTGCTGGAGTGGGCAAGATTTCAAACCGGGAGATTAGTTATCAAAAAAGAAAAGACAGATATTTCCGCATTAATTCTAAAAGAAGCAGCATCATTCACACAAACCGCAAAGTTAAAGAACGTGACCCTTTCTCACCGATTATCACCGAATTCCGAAATAGTAGTAGATCGGGAAATGGTCAGTACAGTAATAAGAAATCTTGTGGCAAATGCGTTGAAGTTCACTCCGGAAAATGGCAGTGTTGAAATATCAGCAAGGAGCGACAATGAGTGGTGTTACATATCTGTAAGAGACACAGGTATCGGGATGCAAGAACAGACCGTAAAAAATCTGTTCAGTCTAGGGGATGTAAAATCGTTACCCGGGACGGCGGGGGAAAAGGGGACGGGTTTGGGGCTTATACTCTCGCGAGAATTTATTGAAGAACATGGCGGGAGGCTGAAGGTTGAAAGCACATACGGTGCCGGAAGTACTTTTATAATTATGCTCCCTTTGGAGAGAAATCAGATATAAAAGGGAAACAACAAAAGAGAGCAATTTTTTTACAAAATCAGCTAGTTAAAGACAGATTGGATTTTACGGTGTTTAAGACTTTTTTAATATTTTTGCGTCTAATAATGAAAAAAGCAGGTAAAAAATGAACTTTGACATCAATAAATTTACAATAAAAGCACAAGAAACCATACAAAGCGCAATCGAAACAGCGCAAAATTTCAACAACCAGATATTAGAACCGGAACATTTGCTTGCTGCCCTAGTAGAAGAAAAAGGGAGTGTAGCGGAGAGTATTATACAGAAATCCGGTGCCAATTCAGACAGAATAAGGATAAAAGTGACCGAGCTTTTAGAGAGGCTGCCCAAAGTATCCGGTGCGGGAATTGGGAACCAGCAAATGTCGCAGGCACTTGCGAAGCTTTTTGATATTTCCGCAGCAGAGGCAAAAAATCTAAAAGATGATTACATTTCGAACGAGCATATATTAATAGCGTTATCCGATAATCCAGGGAAAGCAGGTCAACTGATGCGTGATAATGGAGTCAACCGAGACATAATTCTCAGAGCATTAAAAGAGGTAAGGGGGAATCAGAGAGTTACGAGTCAGAATGCAGAAGACACATACCAAGCGCTAAAAAAATTCGGAAGGGATTTAAATGAACTGGCCAAACAGGGAAAACTTGATCCAGTTATAGGGAGAGATGAGGAGATAAGAAGAGTACTGCAGGTTCTTTCCCGAAGAACAAAAAACAATCCTGTGCTTATCGGAGAACCCGGAGTAGGAAAGACTGCGATAGCTGAAGGAATTGCCCACAGAATAATTTCAGGGGACGTTCCGGAGAATCTGAGAAGCAAAAGGATAGTTGCACTTGATATGGGGGCACTTATTGCGGGGGCGCAATACCGAGGACAATTTGAAGAAAGAATTAAATCAGTTCTGAAGGAGGTTCAGAAAGCAAACGGAGAGGTAATACTTTTTATTGATGAACTTCACACACTTGTGGGAGCCGGTGCGGCAGAGGGGGCAATGGATGCGGCAAATATTTTGAAGCCTGCTTTGGCAAGGGGGGACCTGCACTGCGTAGGAGCCACGACACTGAATGAATATAAAAAGCACATTGAAAAAGACGCAGCACTTGAGAGAAGATTCCAACCAGTTTTAGTTGAGCAACCTTCTGAAGATGATGCCATTTCAATACTCAGGGGATTGAAAGAGCGCTACGAAGTTCATCACGGGGTCAGGATAACCGACAGCGCGATTGTAGCGGCAGTACAGTTATCAAACAGATACATATCAGACCGCTTCCTTCCGGATAAGGCTATAGACTTAATTGATGAAGCCGCATCGAAATTACGAATCGAAATAAACTCCATGCCTGAAGAGCTTGACACGATAGAACGAAAAATCAAGCAGCTTGAAATAGAGAGGGAGGCATTGAAAAGAGAGAAAGATGAACCTTCAGAAAAGCGACTTGATGAGTTAATAATTGAACTAAACCAGCTACAGGAAGAATCCAATAAGTTGAAACTGCACTGGAATCTTGAAAAGGAAATGATACAGGCAATCCGAGATAATAAAAGCGAAATAGAGAGTTTAAAGGCAGAAGCTGATCGTTTTGAGCGAGAAGGAGATTTCGGAAGAGTAGCAGAGATACGCTACGGAAAAATTGCATCCTTTGAGAAGAAGTTAAAGGAAGATACAGTCCGACTTGCGGAAATCCAGAAAGATCAAAAGATGCTAAAAGAAGAAGTGGATGCCGAAGACGTTGCCGAGATTGTGGCAAAATGGACAGGCATTCCGGTAAGCAGGATGCTGGAAAGCGAAAGGGCAAAATTATTAAGACTGGAGGATGAACTTCACAAAAGAGTTATTGGTCAGGAAGATGCAGTAATTGCGGTTGCCAACGCAATACGGAGATCGCGCGCGGGATTGCAGGACGAGAACCGTCCGATCGGCTCCTTTATATTTATGGGAACGACGGGTGTCGGGAAGACTGAACTTGCGAGGGCACTGGCAGAGTTTCTTTTTGATGACGAGAAGTCAATGATACGAATTGACATGTCGGAATATATGGAAAAATTCTCAGTCTCACGGCTTATCGGAGCGCCTCCGGGATATGTCGGATACGAAGAAGGGGGACAATTAACAGAAGCTGTAAGAAGGCATCAATACTCGGTAGTACTTCTTGATGAGATTGAAAAAGCCCATCCGGATGTTTTCAATGTACTTCTGCAAGTACTGGATGAGGGGCGGCTTACCGATAACCAAGGCCGGACCGTAAACTTCAAGAATACTATTGTGATTATGACATCAAACCTTGGATCGCATATCATACAAGATTATATGGGGAGGGTTGCCGACAACAATCTTTCAGAAATCATGGGGGAACTGAGGATGCATCTTAGTGACATGCTAAAGAAAACAATCCGTCCGGAATTTCTAAACAGGATTGATGACGTAGTACTCTTTAAACCGCTTTCAAAAAAAGAGATAAGGAAAATAGTTGACATACAACTTAATATTGTGAAAGAGATGCTTCTTTCAAAAGAAATAGACATAGAAGTTCCCGAGGAAGTGCGGGACTGGCTAGCGGAAATCGGTTTTGATCCAAATTACGGAGCCAGACCACTAAAACGAACGATCCAGAAATATTTGATAAATCCATTATCACAATATCTCCTTGCTTCAGCATTTTCGAAAGGGGATAAAATAAATGTTTCGGTAGGGGAACGCGGGCATCTGGAATTCAAGTAAACCAATTGCCGGGACAGAGGGAACCGAGTCCCGGCAATCACCAATTCTGCTTTGGAGTTGGGGTAAAGATAGTCCGAAAGCCGTCATAAAGTACCGGTGAATACGTACTTTAGCCTTCCGCGGAAAAAGCTAAACGCAGTCGAATTACATTAAGTAAGCTTACATAAATCTGTTAATTGCTTTAGCAATAATTTCCACTCCCTTTGGGATAATTTCCTCAGGGGTATTAGAGAAAGCCATACGCAAACAGTTGTTTCTATTGCCCTCGGGATCAAAAGTTTTGCCGGAAATAAAAACGGCTCCATCCTGCAAAGAAGATTTCAGAACATCAGTTGCATCCACTCCCGCGGGCAACTGCAGCCAAATATAAAATCCTCCTTTAGGATTAACCCAAGTAACTTCAGGGGGCATAAAAACGTTAAGAGCTTCCACCATAACTTTCGCCCGTTTTTTATATTCACCGCGAACCCATTTGACGTAATCAAAGAGTTTACCACTGGAAAGGAATTCATTTGCAAGAACCTGCACATAAGTAGAAGTACAAGCATCCATTGACTGCTTAGCCACTTCGGTTTTGCCTATTATTTCGGGCGGACCAAAAAGCCAGCCAATCCTTAATCCGGGTCCCATAATCTTTGAAAAACTGCTGACATAGCAAATTTGAGGAGATTCGGGTTCAACAGTTTTCATCGGTATACAAAGTTCAGCATCGCTATCATTAAAATAAAGTTCGCCATAACAGTCGTCTTCCAGAAGAATTATATTTCTTCCGGCGAGGATTTTTAATATTGCTTCCTTCCTCTTTTTCCCATAAATAATTCCAGCGGGATTGTGGAAATAGGGGGAGAGATAGATCATTTTGGGGGCGGGTTTTGAGTCGAGGGCTTTTTCCAGTTCATCGGGAAGAATTCCGTCCGCATCCATTGAAACGGGGATTAATTTTGCGCGATGAGCCAGGAAGGATGCTAAAGCACCAATAAAAGTCGGGTACTCAACAATCACGGCATCACCGGGGTCAAGCAAGATCTTATTCACCACGTCAATTGCCTGAAGAGCGCCGGTAGTTATCAGAATTCTGTTTTTCTCAACCTGCATTCCTTTCCTTTGCATATAATCCATAAGCGATTTAATCAATGGGGGGTAACCGCCAGTGGGACCATATTGAAAGGCAGCTTGTTTTACAGAAAGGGGTAACTGATTATACAAATCTTCGACTTCTTTTATTGGGAAGAGAGTGTTTCCGGGCATACCGCCGGCGAATGAGATTATATCGGGTCTAACAGCCACACTCATCATATTTCTAATTTCCGATGAGCGTAAATTTTCAACGCATTTTGAGTATTGTATTTCCATTATTCCTCCGTTTGATATATCGGGTTCGATAAATTAGCGAAGAAGGTATTTCGATTGACAGAATAAAAATAGTCTTCAAACAAAGATAGAATTTTATTCGCAATTAAACAAACACAAGCAAAAGCGGAAAGAGGAATAATTATTTAACATCAAGGGATTAATGTGTGATAAATTCATATCTCCAAATGTTTTTCGTATTTTTGCAACAGATAATCAGAAGAAAGCAGAAATGATTTTAGAAAAAGAAGAAATAAAACTTCCGGAGCAACAGTTGAAACTGGTTACAGCCGGGTGGGGAAATGAAACAGTTGAAGAAACTGCAGTGAGCAGCATAGTTTATAATTCCGATGGATTAAAAGTAAAGGGGTACGTTGCATATCCCAAAGACCAGTCCAAAAAATATCCATGTATAATCTGGAACAGAGGAGGAGCAAGAAAGCGGGGGGTTATTGATGAGTTCAATGCAAGGGGAGTATTCGGGAAAATTGCGAGCTGGGGATATGTAGTTTTTGCCTCGATGTACAGGGGGTCAATAAAGGGGGAGGGGTGTGACATGTTTGGCGGGGAAGATGTTAACGATGTACTAAATCTCATTCCGCTTGCTGATGAAATTCCGGCAGCAGATAAAAACAGCTGGGGAATTGAGGGATGGAGCCGCGGAGGGCTAATGACTTACCTTACTTTACTCAGGAGCAATATTTTCAAGGCTGCAGTGACAACCGGAGGCATAAGCGATTTGGGGAAGATTTATCATGCCAACAAATTATTTCATACTTATTATACTGATTTTTTCAAAGGGAAGGAGCTAAATGAAGAGTTAAGCAAACGTTCCCCGATAGAATCTGCAGAGAAGTTTCCGAAGGGGACAAATTATCTGATAATGCATGGGGGAAAAGATGAAACAGTCCCACCGAATCAATCCTTTCATTTAGGAGAGAAGCTAACAGAATATGGGTATAATACAAGGCTTGTAATATTTGAAGGGGGAGACCATTATCTAAAAAGGCACAGAAAAGAAACAGAGACACTCAGGGAATACTGGTATAAAAAATATTTAGGATAAAAAGAGAAAAAAAGACCGGGAATTATAATGCGGGGGATCCGGGGAATATAATTTCCTGAGTTCTTTTACTGCGGGGGAAACGGCTCTTAATACTTCCCTGGTTTGAGAGGGCTGTCCCAAGAATTTTACCGTTAAACTTAATTGCCACCTGTCCATTGAGTCCGCATTCAGTTTTTATCGTACCGCCGGAGAGATAAGTTTTCAAGTGAGAAATATCAGACGCCTCAAAAACTCCGCTTGTAAAGTGGTTGCCGAGAATCTGAGCCGCCTGAGTATGCAAAGTAATTTTTCCGTCTTTATCAAAAGAGCCGAACTTAGTTCCTATTCGAGTAAACGAATCAAGGTTCTCGTCATACCAGCCTGAATCCAGAAAGAAAATATCATTACCCCGGATAATATAGGCGTAATCAGCTAACACATCCGGGGGGAATCCAAAAATATCGGACAAGTAAGAAAAATTAGTTTGGAGTTGTTTTGGCGAGGCAAAGCTAATCCGAGGTTTTGGGAACTCCTGAGGTTTAGCCGGTTCGGTTTTTCCGATTTTCCTAAACTTGACTATAAAGAATCCCTCGGAGAAGAATTCCCAAGGATTGAGGCGCAAACTCAGTTCAAGCGAGGGGTGGAAATTTTTATTTTGATAAGCAAGAAATCCCTTATTTGCAGAGAGTGGAAGAGTTACGGGGATTATCTCAACGGGATATTTCTCAAGGATTTTATTAATAACCGCTTCGTTCTCTTCAACCGTCAAAGTACATGTTGAATAAACAATTTCTCCTCCGATTTTCACCATTTTGAGAGCAGAAACGAGGAGTTTATACTGCAATTCGGAAAGTCCGTTAAGCTTATCCTCATTCCACCAATTACCAATCTCGCTTTTTTTCTGAAGGATACCAAGTCCGCTGCAGGGGGCATCGACGAGGACTTTATCAAAATAGTGGTCATAAATTCTAGACAACCATTCACCCCTGAAATTAAGGACTCCGGCATTCACGGAATTCATTCTATCAATATTAAATATCAAAGATCTGACGCGGCTTGTTTGAATCTCGTTGAGAATCAGTGTTCCCTTGTTTTGCATCATCCAAGAGAGTTCAGTTGACTTGGAGCCGGGGGCGGCGCATAAGTCAAGTACCTTATCTGCCGGGGAAGGATTGAGGGCAAGGGGGGGCAACATAGATGAAAGACTCTGGATATAATAGTCGCCGCAAATATGCTCAACAGTTTTACCGGCAAGTTTATTGCCTTCATCAATCCTCAGAGCAAAGGCGAAACGATCCACCGGAGAAGAAGTGATTCCATAGCCAGTTTGCAATTGATGAGCAAGATTTTCAAGAGATGTTTTAAGAGTGTTAACGCGCAGAAACTGGGTTGAGTCCAGTAAGGCAAGTTCAGAATACTTTCTAACGGCATCCTCACCAAACAATGCGATAATATAATCATTAATATTTGATCCGAAGTCAGTCATAACGAGTTAAATCCGGGTCAGGTTCAGAATCTGAAAGATTTTATTAACCGCCTCGGAGTGATCCCTTTTTTCTCCAAAAAGGAGTTTAAACTTTTCGACAAGAGTTTTAAGAATGGAATCGAGGTAAGCGTTATAACCAGCGAGCACCGAAGTTATATCCGCCTCATTTTCCGGTATCAGGATTTCACCCTGTTTATGCCGACCGGCATAAACAATGTACTTGGCTTTTTCATAAGAGTTCACAATCATCACGGGTTCGCCATCCGAAGTAAATATTTCGAAGGCACCGAACAATTCATTTCCCAGAATCAAGCTTTTAAGGGGGAGAAGCAGCGTGGTGGCAGGGCAGGGGAAAAGAAAATCGTCAGGAAATTTCTTTAATCCCGAAGCCAAAATTGCGGAGACAGAGTCGGCGATAAATTTTTTTGTTTCCAATTAACCGCCCAGCACCTTTTCATAATATGCCTCATATTGAGGGATGACGATATCGGTTCTGAAGAAATCAACCGCACGAGAGCGGGCGTTCTGGGAGAAGACGGAATATTTCTTTTCATTGGTCAATAAATCGAGAACGTATTTAGCCATTCGTTCGATATCGCCAATTTCGGCAATAAAACCGGTGCGGTTATGGACAACAAGTTCAGGAAGACCGCCAACGCTAGAACTAATAACGGGCAAGCCGCAGGACATAGCCTCAAGCGCAGAGAGACCAAAGCTTTCAGACTGAGAGGGAATCAAGAAAATATCGGAGCAGTTAAGAATTTCAGTCAGAGCTTCCTGTTTACCAAGGAAGACGACTTTATCGCTGAGGTGAAGTTCCCTGGAGAGTCTTTCGCAGTCTCCACGGTCGGGGCCATCACCAACGAGAACAAGTTTTGAAGGGATGGATTTCTGAACCACATCGAATACTTTTATAGCATCCTGAACTCTTTTAACAGTTCTGAAATTAGAAACATGCACCAACACTTTTTCGCCATTAGGGGCTATATTATGCTTAAGGGGGCTAGTTCCATCAACAGGGCGGAAAAGATTGCAATCAATAAAATTTGGTATTACTTCGATATCCTTCTCGATATGATAATTGGTAATAGTTTTTTCCTTAAGATAGCGGGAAACCGCAGTCACACCGTTACTTTCCTCGATACTGAATCTAACCAGATGAAGAAAGGAGGGTTCCAAGCCAACCAAAGTAATATCGGTTCCGTGGAGGGTGGTGATTATTTTAAGTTGTTTTTCCTTTGCCATAATTTGCCGGGCAAGATATGCACTGGTGGCATGAGGGATGGCGTAGTGAACATGAAGGAGATCAAGTTTTTCGTAAGTAGCGACCTCGACCATTTTGCTTGCAAGTGCAAGGCTATAGAGGGAAAACTCAAAGAGGGGGTAATTGCTGATTTCCACCTCATGGAAGAAAATATTTTTGATATAGTGATTCAGCCGGAAAGGCATAGCGTAGCTTATAAAGTGAACCTGATGCCCCTTAAGGGCGAGTTCCTTTCCAAGTTCAGTTGCAACAACTCCGCTTCCTCCGTATGTGGGATAACACGTTATACCAATTTTCATCTGAAATCCTTCATGCACAAATAAAACAAAAAATCAACTCCCCTAAAATAACATTTATTATGGAAGATGGCTAAAGGGGGGCTCTTAAACATTCAAAAACAAAAAAGATCTCTCACCGGTTTTATTCTTATCTGGCGTTCTGCTGAAGCTTTGGCTGGTTATCATTGCTTTACGCAGGTAAACCGCCCGGGACATCCACGGGATTCAGACGATTTTGTTTGTATTTTATTCTCCATTTTCCCATATTTATCAGACAGTTTTTTGATAATTACCAAGGTATTCAAATCAATTGTTTTAAAGGCTATTATATGATAAGATTATTCTTTACTTTCCTGGTATTCTTCGCATTCAGTTCAGGCGTATTTTCCCAGATCACCTGGATGCAAACCAACGGCATAAATTCCGAGAGGGTTCAGGCACTTGCCATTGACACTTCCGGGAATATCTATGCGGGGACAAATGCAAGCGGAGTTTTTATAACTACAGATAAAGGGTTTAGCTGGACAAAAATTGATTCAGGTATGCAGTATAAAAACACGCGTGCACTCATTGTTGACACTTCCGGTTATATTTTCGCAGGTTCTTCCGGTGGAAAAGTTTACCGCTCCCCCATTACGCCCGTGATATGGACTCAGATGAGCAGCGGGCTCACCGCTTCCGATGTCCGCTCCCTCGCAATGGACTCTCTCGGAAACCTCATTGCCGGTTCATATACAGACGGTATTTTCCGCTCGACTGACAAAGGAGTCTCCTGGGGAAAAACAACTACAGGTTTAACTTCCGGTACGGGGCTTTCGCTTGCGGTTGATATGTCTCAGAATATATACGTAGGCGGTTTTAGCGGAAAAGTTCACCGCTCCTCCGATCACGGACTCTCCTGGACGCCCGTAAATATCAGCGGTGTGTTTGCTGATGTAGCTTCCCTTGCCATTCATTCTGATGGTGCCCTTCTTGCCAGCACTCTCGGTTCAGGTTTTTTCCGCACAACGGATATGGGTTCGAGCTGGACGGAAATAGGGGGAGGCTTCCTGAATTCCGGAGTGAGGGGAATTGCACACAATCATGCCGGAGATATACTTGTTGCTGCTGGAGACGGTTTTTACTTATCGAGTGATCTTGGTCAGAACTGGACCTACTATAATGATGGTCTTACAGTCCCGTCACTCCTTTCAATTCTGGTTGATCATGACGGATACGTTTACGCAGGCACATATGGCGGCGGAGTCTTCCGGACAGCAACTCCCCTGACGGAGATAAACAAAGAAGACTATCCCCCCTCTGAATTTTCTCTGTTGCAGAACTATCCGAATCCATTTAATCCGGAGACAGTAATCAGTTATCAGTTAGCAGTAAGGAGTAAAGTTACTTTAGGGATATATGACATTTTGGGGAGGGAGGTTGCTATACTTTTGGATGAGGAGAAGGAAGTTGGAAAATACACAGTCAGGTTCAATGGTGAAAGCTTACCTAGCGGATTGTATATCTGCCGGATAATCGCCGGTGATTTTGTGAAGACGATAAAGATGATACTGGTAAAGTAGCGTTTATAACGTTCATAACGTCATAACGTCATAACGTTCGTAACGGATATGAGTTGATGGGATTATAGGTTGATTAGTTGATTAGTTAATAAGTTTATTAGTTTAGAAGAGAGAAGAAAATGAATAAGTTAAAAATAATGTTTCTGATTTTACTGCTTACTGAAGCAGCGTTTGGAACCATCCGCTATGTAAGCAAGACGGGTAGCAGCACACCTCCTTACACAAGCTGGGAAACAGCAAGTGATTCAATTCAGAAGTGTATTAGTATCTGTGTTGATGGCGATACTGTAATAGTAGCCAACGGAGTGTATAAAGAAAGCCTGATAATTAACCCCGCAATTACTTTAATTGGCAGTAGTATGGATAGCTGTATTATTGATGGAAGAGGATTGGCTTTAATAACAATTTCTTTGGAGGATCATGGCTATATCAGTGGAATTCATATTATTGGTAGAGGAAAAGAGAATATGAACTTTAAAGGAGTATTATGTGGCGACTTTAAGAACTTAGATGTAATGAATTGCAGAATATCAAATTGTTATGATGGAATTTATTTTACAAAATCTAGTGGGGAAATAAAAAATGTAATTATGCAAGAAATTGTCTCAGGAGTTTTTACCTTTTGTATGTCAGATACATGCAAACCGAAACTATACAATTCTTTATTAGTCCTTGATGCAGAAGAAGGAACTCACGCATGGACATCCTTTGATGGCGGGCAGCCAACAATTGAAAACAACATAATGGTTGGGAAAATACGCGACGAGTTTTCAGCTCCATCCGGGATATCAACTTCATTTCGAAATCATAAAACAATATCTGTAAAGAATAATTTAATGTCGGGATTTGTTTATTGTATACCACAACAAGACGGGACCGATTCAGGAATAGTAGCAAACAACGTAATGACAGAGAATCTAAAATATCGTGGCATAATTGACTACCCAAATAATATATTAAGGATAAGGAGCAACATATTATCAAAAGGAGGACATGCAATAAAGACTCAAGTACAACCAAATGTGAACTATAATCTGTTTTGGGAAAATGATAAGAATATAAGCTCTCCTTTTAGTCTTGGCAGCGGTGATATAGAAGCTAATCCGATGCTTGTGAAAGATACGTTAGGATATAGCTTAAAGGCTGATTACCACTTACAGAAATATTCACCCGGAATAGATGCGGGAGACCCAAGTATCCTTGATATTGACGGCTCAAGAAGTGATATAGGGCTGTTTGGAGGACCTCTGGGACAGATTTATACTTACCTCGACCTCGCCCCCAAACCACCTCGCAACCTTACCGCTCAGCTCTCTGAAGGACAGATTCTCCTTTCCTGGAACAGGAATTCCGAAGCTGACTTATTCAGGTACAGGGTTTACAGGGATACTCTCCCCGGCTTCATCTATGACACATCAAAGATAATAGGTGTGGTCTCTGATACATTCTTTGTTGACAATCTTCCTGATTACTACAGGGCAGGAACCTATTATTACAAGATAACTGCAATAGACAGTGCGTTTAACCAGTCCCCCGCAAGTGAGGAGATAACGGTTGTGGTGACGGGAGCAGCGGAGGGACCCCCTGTTGTAACTGAAGAATATAAGCTGCTGCAGAACTATCCTAATCCCTTTAATCCGAGTACAGTTATCCCATACCGGTTGAAGGATGGGGGATATGTAAAGATAATGGTATATAACTTACTTGGAGAGCTGGTAAGGGTATTGCAGAACGGATATCAGAATCCGGGATATTACGAGGTGGAATTCAGTCCTACTAAGGATGAGAGGAGGAAGGGGGAGGGGATACTTGAATTTGAGACATTTTACAGAAATGATGTGGTGAGCGGAATATACTTATACCGCATAGAAGTAATCGGCGAAGGAAACATCCCCCGTTTCATGGATATGAAGAAGATGATGCTGGTAAAATAAGGAAAAGGCAAAGGAAAAGGAAAAGGAAAAGGAAAAGGAAAAGGAAGAAAATGAATAAGTTAAGAATAATATTTCTGATTTTACTGCTTACTGAATGTGTGTTTGGAACAATACGTTATGTAAGCAAGACAGGGAGCAGTACTCCTCCATTCACATCCTGGGAAACCGCCAGCGATTCTATTCAAAAATGTATCAATATCTGTGTTGATGGCGATACAATAATAGTTGCAAACGGCAGATATAATGAAGCGCTGGTAGTTAATGTTGATTTAACATTAATCGGCAGCAGTATGGATAGCAGTATTATTGACGGAACGGGATTATGGGCTAATTCACGAATCACGATTAATGCTAATTCTGATTTAAAGATAAGCGGATTCCAGATTATTTCAACTAATCCGACCATTGGCGGTAGCTGTATATTTACAGGAAATAGACTTGAAGTATTAAACTGCAGGATTACACGAGGAAAAATAAATACTTATGCAAGTACTCCTTATGCACTGCTTAAAAACCTTATTATGGATAAGTATGTTATTGGTAGCATATCCGGAGATGGCAGAGTAATAGAAATTGATAACTGTGTAATCATTAAGGATATGGATAATAGTGCAAAATGTGGCATGGATATAAATGTTGATAGTGCAAAAATAGTTAATAACATTGTAATAGGTAAAGTACCTGGGTATGACTATGCTCAAGGTGATGGAATATCAATAGAAATATTAAGAAAAGCATATATTGCAAATAATATAGTTTCTGGATTTTGGAATAATATTCGTGCAACCTATGCTGTTCCCGGTTATTCATGTGTAATAAGTAATAATTTAACATGTTACTTGTATACTGCGTCATATTTGCCAAGCATTATAACAGTAAGCGGTATAAAAGTCTATAATAATATACTGTACAAAGTAACAAATGGAATTACTAGTGATGGAGAAGACGTTTTCGGAGGATATAACCTGTTCTGGGGGAATACAAGAGATACAGTTGGGGGATATAAGATAAAAGAGACAGACGTATTTGCAGACCCTATGTTTGTAAATGATAAGAGACCGGTTAGTCTAAACTTCGATTTTGATTTCCATTTGCAGAAGTATTCACCCGCAATAGATGCCGGAGACCCAACAGTACTTGATGTGGATGGAACAAGAAGCGATATAGGACCTTACGGAGGTCCTTATGGCGAAGAATATACATATCAGGACTTAGCCCCAAGAAAACCTTATGGAATAGTTCCCACAATCAATGAAAGAGAAGTAACAATAAAATGGATAAGAAACAGTGAGGCAGATACAAGTCATTATGTGATTTACAGAGATACAGTATCAACATTCCCGATAGACAGCAATCATATTTACCGGATACAGAAAGACACACTGTTCAGAGATACAATATCGGAGGGGATAAACAAAGTATATTACCGGATACAGTGTGTGGATAAACAGGGGAATAAGGGAGATGCAAGTGATGTAATATCGTTTGTGTTGTCAGATGCAGGTGAATACAAATCAGAGGGAAATTATGATTATCATTTATATCAGAATTATCCTAATCCGTTTAATCCAATAACGAAGATAGGCTATCAGTTAAAGGAGCGAGGCAGAGTAAAGATAATGATTTATGATATAAAGGGAGAGCTGATAAGACAGGTATTGAATGAAGAAAAAGAGGGGGGCTATTATGAGACAGAATTTGACGGGAGTGGTTTATCAAGCGGAATCTATTTATGCAGGATAGAGATAATAAACGGGAAAGGGATACCCGTTTATATGAATATGAGAAAGATGGTCCTTATTAAATAAATTAAATTTAAACAATTTGGAGAAAGAAATGAAAAGGATATTGATTTTTTCGTTATTACTGTTAATCGGAAATGCAATTGGTCAAAATCACTATTTTAATGAAATTGACCATATTCCTTTGATGATACTGAAATCAACTGGAACAACTACACAACCTCAACTACAAGACATAGATAGGATATTAGAAATAGGAGCTGATATATTTCACTGCGATGGAATGAGTCAGGAATGGTTTAACTATATTGCGAATAACACTCCTGCCTATTTCAAAGTAATTCCGTATGGCGCTGCAGTATTAGACAACGACAATAATTTTATTGCCAAATATTCAGAGGCAATGTATAGTAAATGGAATGTAGTGGATAATGGTGAAAAGCAGACATTTTCCTTTGCAAATGATTATCAGAAAGTAGATAATATGGGAGACTATATTATCACAAAAACGGGTGCTGATATCGGAGCTATATTATATGGACCGGGAGAGTACTATACTGACTATTCTGATTCGAACAAGACCAAGTTTTTCAGAGGATATGCTCAACAGTCAAAGTTTTTAATTGCACCGACAGATTTTATTCGATACAATTTAAAAATAGAGCTTAAACTGGGTAATTTAATCCTGACACCACCCTTAGGAACAGAAAACACAGATGCAGAAATCTGCCGATTGGAAGTAGGTTATTGGAATAGGCTATACGACGACAATGGAAACATAACCTCTGAGGAATATATCCCACATGTAAGCAGAGTCTTAAAATTAGCTGACTTTATAGACTCTATTGGAAGCTGGAAATGGTTTGATTTAGGTCAATATTACACATGGACAAATACCAATACAGAATCACTCCCTATGTTTTTGCAAAAAGAAAATACGGAGTCAAGGAAATATCAATTGAATATGGAATTCCGATTGGTTTGGAAGGCATATCCATACAGAAAACTTTCTGCAAGGAATCTTTACTTGTATGATACTGAAAGAGGACAACGGTTTATTGAGCAGGATGAAGATGTTGATAATATTATAAAACAAACCCAAAACCGATATTTATTAAATGGTTCAGAACTGCCGATATTTCCAAATGATATGGCATATAACGAACGTGTAATCGGTTGGAATGCAGTAGATGAACCGGGTACAGGGGAGAACTTTGCCTGTATGCGAAAAATAGATACCTTAATGAAGAATGCCTCAAACGGAAAAATAAGGCTTTATTTCAGTAACGCCGGAATATTTAATGGATGGGTTGGGAAAAATGTCTTGGCACATACATATCAGTTAAACAGAACGGGAGATATACCCCTGCCAACGCTTCAGAATTACATTGTTGAATATCCATATCAATCAATTGATCCTAGCTATACAGAAGTAAAATATGTTTCAAGTGTTCATTATTGCAATTGGGCAAATATAGCACACTTTAAAAATAATATAGAGCAGTTTTCAGATTTTGATAAAGACAATAATTACACAAGACCCTTTGGGCTGATGCTTCAGAGCGGAAAGTGGAGAAGCGGTGGACTATTGGGAATACCGACTAAAGCACAATTTTTATACACTGCAAACATGGGATTATTATACGGTGCAAAACTTTTAGCTGTGAATGATTTCTTTTATGATGAAGTTAGTGCCGGAGCAGGAAAAACAGCGTTATATAATTTAACTACACAGGAATATTCATTAAATGCAAAGACAATAAGGGATACACTCTCCGGGAGGTTAAAAGGTTTAATGGGGAAGACACTGAGGACATTAAATCAAGCACATCAGATATTGGGGGTGGATGTGCTGACAAACAATCTTAATAACATCAATTACAGAAAATTAAAGTATATCAATTGTCCGGCAACAGCAGCGACTATATGCACAACAGATGCCGGTTTTTTTGATTCCAATGAACCCTGGAAAAATCATTTCTTTATAGTTAACAGACACTATAGTTCTGAAAGTTCTTTGACAATCGGCTTAAAGGATTTATATGTTTATTCAAACTGGACAATCAGTAATCTAACTGACACAGTATCCACCCCAATCAATAAAGACTCCGGGAATGAAGCGACATTCAATGAAGATATACCCCCGGGAGACGGTAAACTATATAGTCTGTCTCCGACAGTAATCAGCGGAGGTGAACTGATGAGTGATGAAACAATAGGTACAACAACAACGCTAAATGGTAACTTAATTGTAGGGACGGGGGTAACTCTGACGTTAAACAGTGTATATAATCTTTACGGAGATATAACGATTAAAAGCGGCGGTGCAATTAAAACAACGGGGGAAGGGGTGATAAATGTATATCAGGGGAAACGGATAATTGCAGAGGGGATCAGCGAAATTTCGGGAACATCCACCGGAAAGATAACGATTAACTTCATCGCTCCGGTGCAAAACAACGGGATATATGCTTTACAGGAGGCTTTTCTAATTGTGAACTACGTAAAAATAATGAATGCCGTTTATGGAATAATATACCAAAATCCAAGTGCTCAAAGACTTAACGGTTCACTGACAATAACAAACTGCGAGTTCATTAACTGTAATACAGGGATAAAACTGGAGAATCTGACAACATTTACGCCATTAATAGCCGGTAATATCTTTACGGATTGCAATATTGGGATAATGGGAATAAATAATAGCGGAACAACCATAATGAATAACAGCATCACCTCCTGGAGCGGAATATGGCTTACGAATACATCGGGAGGATCAATTATCAATAACCAGCTTGAGCCGCAGACAGTAAATAACGGAGTCGGAATATACCTGCAATCCAGTCTGGGAACAATAAGAGAGAACTATATAGATAATTTTCAAACGGTATTTTCCTGGCGAATTCATCCCCGCTGCTCGGAGAGAACATAATAACAAACAATTCACAATACGGAATATACTGTGGTTCAGGTTCATCACCACAGTTAAGTATGTCACTCTTAGCATCAGAAGGGAATGAACAGTATTTTCTTATAGCGGGATTAAATTATTTAGAAAATAACGGTACAGAATCAAACAATACACCGGAGCTATATATAAGCAACAGCTTTCCAAATCTTGATTTCGGGTATAATTGCATAATTGATGACAGAGACTTAAAAAGTTTATTAATTGGGGGTGAGTTTGAGGAAGCACATCCCCCGGTTCCGGCAAGAATGAATTACTGGGGAGATTATGGGAATGAACCGTATGAAAGATTCGGGATAAATGTTGATTATGGAGATTATTTAACAATGTGTGCACAGCAAGGGGTTATATTCGGGGTTAACTATATAGAAATGAGAGATAACAACAATGTGGTGACGGACACGCTATATTCACTGCAACAGCAGCCGGTTAATATAAGCGCAAGGGAAATACTGGAATCAGAAGCTGAAAATGCATTTATAACAGGGGACTATAGTGAGGCGAAAAACAAGTATTTAGCATTAGTAAACGCTTATGGTACAGAGGCGGGGGGAATAAAGAGTTATCATCGCTTGTATGAAACGGACAAGATGGTGGGAATTACAGATGAAATAATAAGTTCAAGAATAACATTGTGTCAGGAGAAAGCGAATCAAACAACGGATACATTACTCCGGAAAATGGTAAACCAGATAATCTCACTCTATTACATAGAGAGGCGGGAATTCCAGACAGCGTTAAGCAGATATGAAGGAGTAATAGGTACCAGCATAATAGAGGAGGAAGCCCTGTTTGCAGAATTAGACGCGTATACCGTTGCTTATTTAAGCAGTCAAAGTCAGGGTGGATTAGGGAAAGTTACGGAGAATAAATACCTGATTAAATCAAATGAAGACTATACAGAAAAGATACAGGATGTATTATCGAAAAAATTCTCTGTCTTTAAGTCGGAAACAAAAAAAGAGGTGATACCGGAACAATACAATTTATTCCAGAACTACCCTAATCCTTTCAATCCGGAGACAGTGATCAGTTATCAGTTGGTAGCCGGTGGGCAGGTAAGCTTGAAAGTCTATGATATCCTGGGGAATGAAATTGTCACTTTGGTTGATAAGGAGCAGGAATCGGGAAGATATCAGGTGACTTTTGATGCTTCCAAACTTTCAAGCGGAGTTTATATTTGCCGGATAGTAACCGGTGATTTTGTAAAGACGATTAAGATGAGCCTGGTGAAGTAGCGTTTATAACGTTCATAACGGATAGAGGGAAAATGGACTGACACTCATAGTCATTCCGACGGAGCAGTGACAAGTTTTGCTTCGCCGTCATTAATTGTATGTCAAAAAAAGAAAAGTGAAAACCGAGTGATGAATATTGAAATATTTTAAGTGGTCTGTGACAGGATTATAATCTATGGGAATCCGACTATCCTCACGAGTTGCGGATGTCAAAATATGGCTTTGGCTTCATTTTCAATCTCACCTGAATACCAATCACCGGTTAACTGTCACCAGCCATTTTTAATTTATATTTGAAAGTTAAGTTGTATAATAGCACAAACAATTCTCGGTAAATATTAAAAAGTAAGCAGCATATTAAACGGAGTAAAATAATATGAAAAAGTTTCCAATCATATTCCTCTTTCTTCTCCTCACTCAGGTTGCCACCTCCACTATCCGTTATGTCAGCAAGACGGGGAGCAGCACACCGCCATACACAAGCTGGGAAACAGCAAGTGATTCAATACAGAAATGTATAAATGTCTGCGTAAACGGGGACACGATAGTAGTGGCAAATGGCAGATATAATGAAGCGCTGGTAGTTAATGTTGATTTAACATTAATCGGCAGCAGTATGGATAGCTGTATTATAGATGGAACGGGACAAACAGGGCAATGGCCTTATACAGATATCACGATTAATGCTAATTCTGATTTAAAGATAAGCGGATTCCAGATTATATCAACAAATCCTGCTATTGGCGGCAGTTGTATATTTACCGGAAATAGACTTGAAGTGTTAAACTGCAGGATTACCCGGGGACAAATAACAACTTATGCAAGTACTCCTTATGCAATGCTTAAAAACCTTATAATGGATAAATATGATATTAGTAGCATTTCGGTTGATGGCAGAGTATTAGAAGTTGATAATTGTGTAATCATAAAGGATATGGATTATAGTTCAAAAGTCGGTATTGATTCTGACGTAGATAGTGCAAAAATAGTAAACAACATAATAATAGGGACAAGAGGAGGAAGTAGTCTTCCTCACGCTCAGGGGAGGGGAATAAGTATAGAAATATTAAGGAAAGCCTATATCGCAAACAACATAGTTTCAGGATTCAACCCGAATATTAGCGCGACCTATGCAAATTCCGGTTATTTCTGCATAATAAGTAATAATTTAACAAGCTACTTATTTACAGAGCATTATGGTCCAAGTATTTGGACAGTAAGCGATATAAAAATCTATAATAATATAATTTACAAGGTTACTAATGGAATAAGAAGTGATGGAGGAGATGTATTTGGGGGTTATAACCTTTTCTGGGGAAATACGAGAGATACAGTAAAAGGATACAAGATAAAGGAAACAGATGTATTTGCAGACCCAATGTTTGTAAATGATAAGAGACCTGATGGTAACCTGGATTTTGATTTTCATTTACAGAAGTATTCACCCGCTATAGATGCCGGAGACCCGACAGTGCTTGACGTGGATGGAACGAGAAGCGATATAGGTCCCTACGGAGGTCCTTATGGCGAAGAATATACATATCAGGACTTAGCCCCGAGAAAACCTTATGGCATTCTCTCTGCAATCAATGAAAGAGAAGTAACAATAAAATGGATAAGAAACAGTGAGGCAGATACAAGTCATTATGTGATTTACAGAGATACAGTATCAACCTTTCCGATAGACAGCAATCATATTTACCGGATACAGAAAGACACACTGTTCAGAGATACAATATCGGAGGGGATAAACAAAGTATATTACCGGATACAGTGTGTGGATAAACAGGGGAATAAGGGAGATGCAAGTGATGTAATATCGTTTGTGTTGTCAGATGCAGGTGAATACAAATCAGAGGGAAATTATGATTATCATTTATATCAGAATTATCCTAATCCGTTTAATCCAATAACGAAGATAGGCTATCAGTTAAAGGGGCGAGGCAGAGTAAAGATAATGATTTATGATATAAAGGGAGAGCTGATAAGACAGGTATTGAATGAAGAAAAAGAGGGGGGTTATTATGAGGCAGAATTTGACGGGAGTGGTTTATCAAGCGGAATCTATTTATGCAGGATTGAGATAATAAATGAAAGAGGGATACCTGTATATATGAATATGAGAAAGATGAGCCTGGTGAAATAGCGTTTATAACGTTCATAACGTTTATGAGTTGATGAGTTGATTAGTTTATAAGTTTATGAGAAAAGAGTCATTTGTGGTCATTAATTGTCATTTAGCTTCGCTGTCATTTAGAGGCAAAAGGTTGAAGGTAAAAAGGGGAAAATCATACGCCTAAGTGCCAAAATTGAAATCTTTTAAGGGGTTTCCAGGCTAAATATTTCCAATTCCCATAAATGGTAAATTTCTTATTAATTGCAAAAGAAATCTGTGGTTTTTTCACTATTTTCAAGTGATTTTTGCAGAAACCTTTTATTTGCCGATTTATCCGGCTTTCATCATTAGGCATCATATTTGATGTAAATAGAAAATCGTGTATTTTTTTAAGGAAAATCAAATGGAAGATGATAAAATAAAAGAATCGCTAAGTGACTGGAAAGACAAGATATATAACAAGAGTGTTGCAAAGAATCCGGAACAGAAAAAAGAATTTACAACCGTTTCATTCACACCAGTAAAACCCCTATACACACCCCTCGATACTGAAGAGAACAAATACGAAGAAAAGGTCGGATATCCGGGGGTATACCCATTTACCCGAGGAGTACAGCCAACAATGTACCGGGGTCGATACTGGACAATGAGGCAATATGCGGGTTTTGGAACGGCAAAGGAATCGAATGAAAGATACCGTTACCTGCTTGGGCAGGGGCAGAGCGGACTTTCGGTGGCGTTCGATTTACCTACGCAGATAGGATATGACAGTGATGATCCGATGGCATATGGTGAAGTGGGAAAAGTTGGGGTAGCAATTGATACGCTGGCAGATATGGAAATCCTATTTGACAAAATACCGCTGGATAAAGTATCCACGTCAATGACCATCAACGCTCCCGCATCTGTTCTTCTTTCGCTATATATTGCGGTAGCAGAGAAGCAGGGAGTTTCACAAGATCAAATAAGCGGAACAATTCAGAATGACATACTGAAAGAGTATATTGCAAGGGGGACATACATATTCCCACCAAAGCCTTCGATGCGTTTGATAACCAACATTTTTGAATATTGTTCAAAGAGCGTTCCAAAGTGGAACACGATTTCGATATCGGGATATCATATCAGGGAGGCGGGATCGACAGCGGCTCAGGAAGTCGGTTTTACATTAGCAAACGGAATAGCATATGTGGATGCGGCAATCAAAGCGGGGCTGGATATAGATAAATTTGCAGGAAGGCTTTCATTCTTCTTCAATGCGCACAACGATTTACTTGAAGAGGTAGCGAAGTACAGAGCCGCAAGAAGGTTGTGGGGAAAAATCATGAAAGAGAGATTTGGAGCAAAAGATCCGAGAAGCTGGATGCTGAGATTCCATACACAGACAGCAGGTTCAACATTAACAGCTCAGCAGGTGGATAACAATATAGTACGAGTAACGATTCAGACACTTGCGGCGGTACTTGGCGGGACGCAATCGCTACACACCAATTCACGCGACGAAGCGCTAGCACTGCCGACCGAGGATGCAGTAAGGATAGCGCTGAGAACCCAACAGATTGTAGCACACGAAAGCGGCGTAGCCAACACAATAGATCCTTTAGCAGGTTCATATTATGTTGAGGCAATGACGGACAGTATTGAAAAAGAAGCGGTTGATTACATAAATAAAATTGATGCAATGGGGGGAGTTGTGCCGGCAATAGAAGCGGGATACATACAGGGAGAGATCCAGAACGCAGCCTATAAATATGAAATGGAAGTAGAGGCGGGCGAAAGGATTGTAGTAGGTGTAAACAAGTTTCAAGTAAAAGAAGACAGCAAGAAAGACCTGCTTAAAATAGACATGAAAGTTCAGGAAGAGCAGATCAAGTTCCTACAGTCAGTAAGGGCTCAGAGGAACAATGATTTAGTAAAGGAAAAGCTGGCAGCGTTAAAAACCGCAGCAGAAGGGGAGTCAAATCTGATGCCGTTTATTCTTGATGCAGTGAGAGTTTACGCAGGAGTCGGAGAGATTTGCAACACAATGCGAAGCGTATTTGGCGAGTACAGGGAAAACGTATTTATTTAATTAATATTCGGAAAAGAAATGGAAATAACACATATAGAACATATCGGCATAGCCGTAAAAGATATAGAGCAGGCAATTAAATTCTATGAGGAAACATACGGATTTAAATGTTATGCGGTGGAAGAAGTTGCTGATCAGAAAGTAAAGACAGCATTTTTTATGGTAGGGCAGACGAAGATTGAGTTGCTTGAATCAACCTCCCCGGACGGACCGATAGGGAAGTTCATTGAGAAAAAGGGGGAGGGGATTCATCACATAGCTTTTGCAGGGAAGAATGTAAAGGAGGCACTTCCGGAGCTGGAATCAAAAGGAGTATTACTGATTGATAAACAGCCGAGAAAAGGAGCTGAAGGACTTGACATCGCATTCCTTCACCCGAAATCGACTTTCGGGGTATTAACCGAAATCTGCGAAAAAATTGAGACAAAATAAGAGTGAATTGGAGAAAAGATTATGATGCAGGAAAAAATTAAAGAGTTAATGGATCTGCGTGTGCAGGCAAGGTCCGGCGGCGGAGCCAAAAGAATAGACACGCAGCATGCGAAAGGCAAATTTACGGCAAGAGAAAGAATCGAGATGCTTTTGGATGAAGGAAGCTTTGAAGAATTCGATATGTTCGTAACACACAGATGTACGGACTTCGGATTAGAAGAGCAATCCTACTTAAGCGACGGAGTAGTAACGGGTTATGGGACAATAGACGGAAGACTTGTGTATGTATTCTCCCAGGACTTTACAATTTTCGGCGGTTCACTATCAGAAACCTATGCACAGAAAATCTGCAAGGTTATGGAGAAGGCGATGAAAGTAGGGGCGCCGATTATAGGTATTAACGACAGTGGCGGTGCGAGAATACAGGAAGGGGTTAAGAGTCTTGGGGGATATGCAGACATTTTCCAGAAGAATATACTTGCTTCGGGCTTAGTTCCGCAGATATCGGCAATCTTTGGGCCGTGTGCAGGGGGTGCAGTTTATTCTCCGGCACTGACCGACTTCACAATAATGACTAAGGGGACGAGTTACATGTTTGTAACCGGACCGAAAGTAGTAAAAACAGTAACCGGTGAAGTGGTAACAGATGAGGAACTTGGGGGTGCTATGGTACACGGAGCAAAGTCGGGGGTAACCCATTTTGTAGCGGATGACGAGAAGGAAGGAATATTGCTCATCAGGAAAATATTAAGCTATATTCCGCAGAACAATTTAGAAGATCCTCCAATGGTTCCGTGCAGTGATCCCATCAACAGGTTAGAAGATCATCTGAACTCAATAATACCGGATTCGCCAAATAAACCTTACGACGTGAAGGATGTAATACATGCGGTAACGGATGAGCATGAATTTCTTGAGATAGGACGACATTACGCACCAAACATAGTAATAGGTTTTGCCCGATTCAACGGAATGTCAGTGGGTATAGTAGCAAACCAACCGAACTATTTAGCGGGGGTACTAGACATCAACTCGTCAAGAAAGGCAGCCAGATTTGTAAGGTTCTGCGATGCATTCAATATTCCGATAGTCACGTTTGTGGATGTTCCGGGCTTCCTGCCAGGAACCGCACAGGAGTATGGCGGAATAATAATCCACGGAGCGAAGTTGTTATTTGCCTATGGTGAAGCAACCGTTCCTAAAGTGACAGTAATACTGAGAAAGGCATACGGCGGAGCTTATGATGTAATGAGTTCGAAGCATTTGCGGGGAGATATAAACTATGCATGGCCGACAGCGGAGATTGCGGTGATGGGTCCGCGGGGGGCAATTGAGGTGTTGTTTGCCAAAGAGCTTGCAAAAATTGAAAATGCAGAAGAGAGAGCAAAATGGTTAGCTGAAAAAGAGGAGGAGTACAAAAAGAAATTTGCGACTCCTTATAATGCAGCGAAGTACGGATATATAGATGATGTTATAGAACCAAGAAACACAAGGTTCCGAGTTATCAGGGCTTTGCAGTCTCTGGCGACAAAGAAGGAAGTCAATCCTCCGAAGAAACATTCAAACATACCATTATAAAGGGGGGGACATGACATCATTTATTTTTGCAGTTACGGCCATTGATTCCATGAAAATAATGGCAAAAAAGACCCAGCAGTTAGTGCAGACATCCGATCCTTTGGGGGTTGGAATGACGATGATTGGGATGGGGATAGTATTTTTATCGTTATTATTACTTTATCAAGTCTTTCTTTATATAACTAAACTATTAAACTATCAAATGAAGAGGAGTTTAAGCAAGAAAGGCGAGAGTAAGGAATCGATTGAAAAACAAGTTGATGTATCCGGAGATGTACATGCGGCAATTGCCACAGCCCTGCATCTTTATTTAAGCGAAATACATGACTTTGAAAACACAGTGCTAACAATTGGGAAAGTATCCAGGACCTATTCGCCCTGGAGTTCAAAGATCTATGGATTAAGGCAGTATCACCGATAAAAGAAGGTAAAAAAGATGAAAAAATTTAAATTTGTTATACATGGCAATCCTTACGAAGTTGATGTTATTAACGTGGAAGATAACATTGCGGAAGTTGAAGTTAACGGAACGGTTTACAAAGTTGAGATTGACAAAAAAGTACAGACACCAAAGACACCAAAGCTGGTAAGAAGCACGATATCACCCTCAACAGAATCTGATAAATCAACGAGCAAGACGGCAAGTCCAGCAGCGCTTAAGGGAGTTGGAAACATTAAAGCACCGCTTCCGGGAACAATCCTCAATGTTTTTGTGCGAGAGGGAGATACCGTAAAAGTCGGGGACAAGTTAATCCTTCTGGAGGCGATGAAAATGGAAAACAACATTAATTCGGATAAGGAAGGGGTGATTACCTCGATAAAAGTAAGATCCGGCGACTCCGTACTAGAGGGAGACATTCTAATACAGATAGGGGGTTAAGGATGGAGGGATTAAGCCAGTTTTTTAATCACGGTATCAGTGAGTTCATTCATTATACCGCGTTTGCCAACATGACAATAGGTCATGTTATAATGATTGCTGTTGGTCTAGTATTTATATATCTGGCTATAACGAAAGAGTACGAACCGTTATTGCTTGTACCGATAGGATTTGGTATTTTGGTTGGAAACATTCCTTTTCTGCAGGGGGCGAATTTGCAAATCGGAATATATGAGGAAGGAAGCGTACTTAATTATCTATACTTTGGAGTATTAAAAGGAATATATCCGCCGTTAATCTTTTTAGGAATCGGAGCCATGACAGACTTCTCGACGCTGTTATCCAATCCCAAGCTAATAACTATCGGGGCAGCTGCGCAGCTGGGAATATTTGCGGCATATACAGCAGCTTTGGCATTGGGATTTCCGGTTAGTGAAGCAGCGGCTATTGCTATTATCGGAGGGGCAGACGGACCTACGGCTATTTTCTTATCCTCAAAATTAGCTCCTCATTTGATTGGAGCGATCGCAATATCAGCATATTCGTATATGGCGCTTGTTCCCGTAATCCAGCCTCCGATCATGAAGCTTTTGACTACTGACAAGGAGCGAAAAATCAGGATGAAACCACCAAGAGCTGTTGCGAAAAGGGAAAAAATATTTTTTCCAATTATAGGATTGCTGATGACCTGTTTTATTACTCCAAGTGCGTTACCGTTACTTGGGATGCTATTCTTTGGGAATCTGCTAAAAGAGAGCGGAGTTACCAAAAGGCTTGCGGATACTGCATCGAAACAGTTAATAGATATCGTAACAATACTTATTGGATTAACCGTAGGGGCTTCCACCCAAGCCACAGTGTTTTTAACCCCACAGTCGGTTGGAATATTTGTGCTGGGAGCCTTTTCATTTGTGATCGCAACATTCGGCGGAGTTGTATTCGTAAAATTCCTGAATTTATTTTTAAAGGAAGGGAACAAACTTAATCCGCTAATCGGAAATGCGGGAGTATCGGCTGTACCTGACAGTGCGAGAGTATCGCAGGTTGTGGGGCTGGAGTATGATCCAACCAATCACCTGCTGATGCACGCAATGGCACCAAACGTAGCCGGGGTTATAGGAAGTGCAGTGGCTGCGGGTATTCTAATGAGTTTCCTACTTTAATAAATTTCAAGAGGCGGGGGAAACCCCGTCTCTACTTTTCGAAATCCTCAATTTTCCCCATATCCTTCCATTCCGTGTTATCGTGGAGATAGCCGGATATTTTCTCTTTGTTCATTACCGAAAGATACAAATCAATAATTGAGAAGACATTTTCTTCGGGGAAATAATTCCGGATGCGGGGTTCTATTATATGAACGCCACTGAAGGCGAGGTTTTGGAGGGTTGCGGGATTGAGTTCAGGGGGCTTGGTTTCGCCGGTTTTGGTGTTCATCCAACCGCATAAGAGCATATCATTATTGAAAAGAAGGTATCTGCCGGTCTGCCGTGTTCTGACTGCTGTAGTAGCTAAGGCGCCGGATTTTTTATGGAATTCAAGCATATCGGCAAAGTCAAGAGTGCTAATTATGTCGGTGTTGTGAAGCAGTATCGGGGAGGAGTCTTGCAAGAGAGGAAAAGCTTTTTTTAGGCCACCACCGGTGTCGAGAAGAGAATCGGACTCGTTGGATATTTGGATATCTATGCCGAAATTGTTTTTAGAGGAGAGGAAGTCTTTAATCATGTTCCCTAAGTGGTGGACATTAACCACTATTTGAGTAATACCAAAATCCAGAAGCCGGGTTATGACGTGTTCGATAAGGGGAGTGCCGCGATAGGGGATGAGAGCTTTAGGGAGTGTGTCCGTGAGGGGACGGAGGCGCGTTCCTTTACCGGCGGCAAAGATCATAGCCTTCATTTATTACCTGCTTCGGTTGTTTAGTTCAGTGTGAGTCAGGATGACTTCAACATCTTTTCTGCCCGAAAGATAGTGAGCAATTTTTTCCGCGCAATAGACAGAGCGGTGCTGACCACCAGTGCAGCCGAAGGATATCATAAGATTGGTGAATTTGCGTTTTGTATAGACTTCGACTGAAGAGTCTATCAGTTTTTTAACGTGGTCAAGAAAAGCGCCAACTTCACTTTCCTTCTCAAGGAATTCGATTACTTCGAGGTCTTTGCCGGTGAGGAGTTTATATTTATCGTATCTGCCGGGGTTATGAATTGCGCGGCAGTCGAATACAAATCCACCACCATTACCGCTTGAGTCGCGGGGGATTTCTTTTTTATAAGAGAAGCTATTGACTGAAACCGTAAGGGCATATTCGCTTTTTCTGTCGCCGGAATATTTTTTAAGTGCCTCGGATTGAGTGAGCCGTTCCCATACTTTGGAGAGGGCGGGGAGATTGACGGGGAGGTGCACATTATCCAAGAGCCAGCGGAGGTTTTCGAGGGCGTAGGGGATGCTTTTCAGGAAGTGTTCTTTTTTCTCGTAGAATCCGCGGAAACCGTAAGCGCCCATCGCCTGCATAATTCTGATAAAGACATATCCGAAGAAATACTGGATAAACCCGGGTTCGTTTAATTTTGCGAAGCCCTTCTGTTTTTTGAGGGACTTAATATAGTGAGCAAGGAGTTCGCTTCGTACCTGCTGGGGAATGTCGGCTTTGGCATCATAAAGGAGGGAGGCGAGGTCATACTGAAGAGCACCGCGCCGCCCACCCTGGTAATCAATAAAATAGGGGCGACCATCGCGAAGCATTATATTTCTTGACTGGAAATCGCGATAGAGGAAAAAATCGGTTTGAGTACCGAGAAGGTAGTCTATAAAAGTATGAAAGTCAGATTCGAGCGCCTGTTCGTCGAATGGGATTTTTGCGAGTTTGAGGAAGTAGTATTTAAAGTAGTTAAGGTCCCACATCATAGACTGTTTGTCGAACTTAGCACGGGGATAGCAGACGGAATAATCGAGGTCTTTGCCGGCATGGACCTGGAAAGAGGGGAGGGCTTCCAAGACCTGACGATAGTAATTGGTAATATTTTCGGACCAGCCCTCTGATTTTCTTTCTTCGGTTAAGAAGGAAAAGAGGGTGGTATCTCCAAGGTCCTCGATTAAATAGGAATCGTTTTCGAGGGACTCAAGATATATTTTGGGGACGTTGAGTCCTTTTGAAAGGAAGTGTTTAGAGAAAGAAAGGAAAGCGATATTTTCCTGATTATCGGAGTTAAAGACACCCAGGGCAGTTTTGCGAGGGGAGGAGATGCGATAATATTCCCTGTAAGAGCCGGACTGAGGGAGAGGTTCATACTTAAGGGCTTTCTCGCCGGACCAGGTTTCGAATAATTTTATCAGATTTTCTTGCTTCACTTATCTCTCAAAAGATTTTCAAAATTAAACAACAAATTTAGCGAAGAATGGAGTGAAAATAAAGGGAAATCCATTCCAATTTAACCCAGGGGAAAAAGTTTCAGGTAATTTCAGAAGTCTGAAAGAGGACCGCTGTGTTTGAGTAACAAGACAGATGCTTTGATTGAGTAAAAGAGAGAGCGGTGTAGGCGATCACTTTTTGATACTCGCCAATAAATCTGACGGCGGTTTCAGAAAGCTGAAATTTATAATCAAGAGTGCCGGGCTGAGCATTGCCCTGGACGAAGGCGAATTCCATAAAAGGAATCCCGGGATTTACAGGTGAATAGAATGTGAGGATAAGAGTAAGAAAAAAATCCTCAGCCTCCGGAGGAAAAACGTAGTTATTGAGGGAGAGGAAGAGTTCGGTTTTGGAGAGGGTGAGGGATTTTATGGGATCCTCAGAGGTTTTCGGGGCGATCATATTGTAAACGGAGAGGTCTTCTACCTGCATGTGAGGGGCGTTTGCTTTCATAATTTTGTTGTAGGCATAGAGACCTTCGAGCGTTGAGGCATTCCAGATTTCTTTTAGCCGGCGAAATGTGTTGACATACTGTGAAAATGCCGAGAGGGTTTTAAAGCGTTTGCGTGCAGCCTGGGCTTCGGGGGATTTGCTCATCTTATATCTTTTTGGCAGAGCTGCCATATAGTTGATTTTTCCCCGTCGTCTGTAGACTACGTTCCCGACTTTGCCGGAGAGTACCTGAAGGGATTGTTTTACGACTGCCATGGATTCCTCTAATAATTAATGAAATTCAGTGAGCAATATGGTGAAAAAGAGAGAAATGAGCAAGGTAAAAAGAAGGTATTTGTAGTGTGTTTAGACCTTATTTATACCCTATTTATACCTTATTTGTACCTTATTTATATGGTAATTTGGGAGAAATGGAGGAGGGAAAAAAGATTAAAAGATAAAAAGATAAAGAGGTGAAAAGGTAAAAAGGTAAAAAGGTAAAAAGGTTAAAAGGTAAAAAGGTTAAAAGGTAAAAAGGTTAAAAGGTAAAAAGGTTAAAAGATAAAAAGACTAAAAGATAAAAATGTGAAACAGTGGGACGTTGAATGAATGAATTCCGCCACACAGGCTGTTGCAGTGAAGGAAGAATATTTTACTCAGGCAAAAATTTCTAAAGTTTCTTAGTTGCGAGGGAGTATTCTAAGCGAAAATCAGCTCTTAAACGCTAAGTACGCAATCCGACTCGGTCGGATCGCAATCCGCCGCAGCAGGCTGTTGCAGAGAAGACTTTTTCAGAGTTAGTTCTTAACAAAATAAGGTTAAATTTATATTCCGGCAAATTCCAGTCCCATTTTTCTCATTTTTAGCATCTGACCGACTCTGAGAATGAGTAAATAACAAAAATGCTCAATTAGCCCAAAAGATCTGCCGGTTTTGCTCCTGACAAGCATCTTAAATAGCTTGTTAAGA